>SPKZ01000289.1_pt1 | contig 16200 bp, 13 predicted proteins | sample 2456571 | NCBI WGS metagenome assembly SPKZ01 (sample SAMN11192286, study PRJNA482655) | marine metagenome | biome: ENVO:00000447; feature: ENVO:00000244|ENVO:00000211|ENVO:00000569|ENVO:00002023; material: ENVO:00002151; isolation source: ocean water from marine abyssalpelagic zone ...
AAAAACTCCAGCACAAAATCACGAATAATTGGTTGGGCTTGTTGGTTGGGGTGAATGCCATCGGCTTGCATCAGGTTTTTGTCGAGCGCGACATCTTGAATGAAAAATGGCATTAACGTGCTGTTAGTTTCAGTCGCAAGGGTTGGGAAAATAGCGCGAAACATCGTTAAGTAACGTTTACCGAGGTTTGGTGGAATTTCAACTTGAGTCAAAATAACTTTAATATTTTTATCTTGAGCAAGGGTGATCATTTTGTGCAAATTGTTACGAATTGTTTTGATTGGATAACCCCGTAAGCCATCATTACCGCCAAGTTCAATCCATAGCACATCAACCTGATTTTTATCCAACAACCTTGCTAGCCGTGCTTTACCTCCCGCAGTGGTTTCACCACTGGCACTGAAATTGAGCAATTTAACCCCAGTATTGGCTGAATCTAAACGTTGCTGGGTTAATGCCGCCCACCCTTCGCTGGCTTGCATTCCGTAGCTAGCACTGAGACTATCACCTAGTAACAAAATGGTGGTTGCCTGAACGGGTAATGAAATAAAACAACAACAAATTAAGCTTGTTAGGGTGCGGCGCATGGTTATGCCAGAAGTAAAAAATGAAAATATCATCATAGTTAAAAATCTTATTAAACGGGTGAACATCAATAACGGACATCTAGAGATTCTTAAGTCTATCTCATTTAATGTCAAGCGTGGTGAAACAATCGCCATTGTCGGTGCGTCGGGTTCTGGTAAATCGACATTGTTAGGCTTACTCGCGGGATTAGACTCACCGACACAAGGGGAAATTTATCTCGATGGCGCGCCATTGCATCAGTTAGATGAAGAACAGCGCACGGCTTTACGCAGTCAAAAAGTCGGTTTTATTTCCCAATCCTTTTTATTGCTGCCCTCATTAACCGCGTTAGAAAACATTATGCTGCCCGCACAGCTAGCTGGTATCGATAATGCAGAGCAACTGGCGCAACAATTGATTGAAAAAGTGGGATTAAGTGAACGTTTCGATCATTACCCCAATCAATTATCCGGCGGCGAGCAACAGCGTGTAGCCATTGCTCGGGCGTTTATTACCAAGCCAAAAATTTTATTTGCCGATGAGCCGACCGGTAATTTAGACAGTGGTAACGGTGACAAAATAGCGCAGTTAATGTTTGATCTAAACCGTGAACATCACACCACTTTAGTCTTGGTGACTCATGATCTACAGCTAGCCAATCATTGTCAGCATGTGTTAACCATGGCGGCAGGTCTGATTATCGAACATGTCGCGGAGTATTCAGATGTGGTTTAAACCGGCCAACAGTATGCTACGCCAACAGGTGAAACGTGGCGAGTTGACCATTTTTATCTTGGCGATTATTTTAGCGGTTAGCTCGGTCTTTTCCTTAAGTGGCTTTGGTGAACGCCTTAATCAGGCCTTAGTGCAAAAAAGTAATGATTTTTTAGCCGCCGATCGTATCTTGTCATCGGCTCATCCATTACCTAAGGCTTTATTACAACAAAGCAGCGAATTTCAATTACAACAAGCGCACTATCTCAGTTTTAATTCGGTGATTTTTAGTGATGACGAGATGGTATTAACCAATACCAAAGCAATCACTGGTCCTTATCCGCTGCGTGGCCAGTTAAAAATATCTCACCAACCACTAACGGCGGCGCCAACCGACAGTCAAGGCGATGTCACCATTGGCCCACCGCCTCGGGGCGAAATTTGGTTAGCGCCCGAACTGCTGGTTAAGCTTGGCATTAGCCTTGGTGCCAAAGTTGCTATTGGTGAACAAGATTTTATGGTCAGTGGCATTATTACCTTAGAGCCCGATGGTTCGTTTAATTTGTTTAATCTCGCGCCACGGGTAATGATTAATGGCGAAGATGTTGCCGCTACCCAAGTGATTCAACCCGGCAGTCGCCTTAGCTATAGTTATTTATTTAGCGGTGAAGAAACCCAACTACAACAATTTCACCAAGCCATAAAACCACAATTACAAAGTAATCAAAATTGGCAAGACATTAACAACGAGCGCTCCCCTATTGCTGGCGCTTTAGCACGAGCCAATCGTTTTCTGTTGTTGGCTAGCTTGCTCGGCGTTATCTTAGGCGCAACGGCTATTTTTGTCACCGCCTCACGTTTTAGTCAGCAACAATTAGACACCGTCGCGCTCCTAAAAACCTTTGGCACTAACGATCGAACCATCCAAAAAATATTTGTGTGGCAACTGGGCACGTTGATAACATCGGGTATTATCGCAGGATTGATCGTCGGCTACGGTTTACAACAAGGCGCATTTGCCTTGGTTCAGCATTACCTGCCCGATAGCATTCCACAGCACTTACCCGCCATTAGCGCTAAAGCAATTATCATTAGTGTCGCCACCGGTTTAATTTGTGCGGTGATGTTTAGTCTATCGCCCTTGGTCACCTTGTTTAAAGTACCAGTGATGCGAGTGATTAAGCGTGATTTAGCGCCGAGCCAATTTAAAGGCTGGCTTAATGGTTGTATTTTTGGCAGCGCGATTTTCAGCTTGTTATATTTTTACAGCCGCGATCTCAAACTCAGCGCGATTATTTTAGTGGTGGCTACGCTGGTCAGTTTAACGTTAGCGGCAATGGCAGCACTGTTTATTCGCTTGTCTCGTGGCAAGTCCTTTAGCGCCGCCAGCCCATGGCGCCTCGCCATTGCCTCGCTTAACCAACGAGCCGTGCAATCGAGCATGCAAATAGCCAGTATCGCCACCGCTATTATGTTAATGCTAATTATTTTATTATTACGCAATGAGGTCATCGACGAATGGCAACAACAAATTCCACAGGGCACCGCTAATCACTTCTTAGCGAATGTCACGCCAGAGCAAGTCCCAGAAATTAATCATCTGATGGCGCAACATCAAATCGTTAGTAGTGATCTATACCCAATTATTCGCGGTCGGGTCAGTGCGATTAACCAAGAAAAAATTGGTGAATACGACAGCGAAGCGAATAATGATAGCGATAAAAAACGCGAAGGACGACGAGGGTTTGGCCGTGAATTAAGCCTAACCTGGCGTGATAGTCTGCCGCCGAAAAATCCGTTAGTCGCCGGACAATGGTGGCAAGCTGACGATAAAGAGCATTTGGTTTCTATTGAGGACGGTGTGGCCGAACGTTTATCGATTAAACTTGGCGATCAACTCGAAATATTAATTGGTCAAGAAGTCATTAGCGCTCGGGTTAGTAGCATTCGTAAGGTTAACTGGCGCTCAATGAGCCCTAATTTCTTTTTAATCTTTAATCGCGCTGCGCTTGGGGACATGCCATCGACCTTTATTTCGTCATTTTATTTACCGAGTGATCGCCATCCATTGCTCGATCAATTATTGAGAAATTACCCAACGCTGTCGATCATTAAGATTGATCGAATCATTAAAAAGCTTCGTTCGATTATCGATCAAGTCTCGCTAGCCCTTACCTACATTATGTTATTGGTTATTTGTGCCAGTGTGTTAGTGCTATTGGTGCAAGTGCAGGCCAGCTATCAACAACGCCATCAAGACTTAGTGATTTTACGTACCCTTGGTGCCAGTAAAAAACTACTCAAGCGAGCCATCGCCTATGAGTTTTTGATCATTGGTGGTCTCGCAGGTTTTATTGCCACCTTCACCACCGAAGTAGCGCTGTGGTTAATTCAAAGCTATGTTATTGAAATGACTTGGCAGCCTCATCCTATGTTGTGGATTTTTGCCACCGTGGCTGGGGCGTTGTTTGTCTCAATTATTGGCACTCGTGCCTGTAAGCCATTAACGGAGTTAACGCCAAATCAATTAATCCGAAATTTATCTTAATCATATTTATGCTATCAATCGCCGTTGAACCGCCGATTGGTAGCATTTAATGCATAGATACTCGTTACAACGCATAGCCATGCAATTAGTCTAACCACGGGATTAGAGGTAAGCTTGTAATTGCTGGCGCATCTGTTTAAATAGCCGCATATCGAAACATATTGGAGTTATCATGGCTAACTGGTCGACATTACACACAAAAATCAATCAATATTTATGCCCTCCTGGCAATGGCGTTTTTACGGTTAATACTGCCCAAGAGCGCAAAGCAACCTTGCATAATCATCTCTATGGCACCACTGAAAATGTCGTGGCGGCATGGCAAGAGCAAGTTAATGGCTTAAATGACGATAACCGTCCGGTGTTGTTAGGCGTATGTAGTGATACTGGCGGCGGCATTTTACGTGGCGCGAACTGGGGACCATTATTTTTACGCCAAGCCTTACTTAATGGTGAGTTTAGTTGCGATTACTTTGATGTTGGTGATATTCGGGTGATCCCGCATTTGCTCCATGATAAATACCTTAACGATGCAACGATCACTAATTGCCGTAAAGCACTTTATGACGATAAAGATTCAAGCTTGCCGGTTAGTCCGCTGTCTATCACTGAGGATTTTTGTGATGAATTTTATCGCGCGTTTCCAGAAAAAGGATTGTTCGCCATTGGTGGTGATCACTCGGTTAGTTATCCATTAGTGAAAAGCTATTTAAAAGCTAAAAAAGATCAAGGTAAAAAAGTTGCCTTAATTCATTTTGATGCCCACACCGATTTATTGGTAGAACGCTTAGGGATCGACATTTGTTTTGGTTCGTGGGTTACCCACATTCTTGACGAATTACCGAGTCGTGATATGGCGTTTCAGTTTGGCATTCGCTCATCAGGTCGTCCGCGCGAGCATTGGGAATCAACCTTTGGCGTGCGTCAGTTCTGGACGAAAGATATTAACGAACGTGGCGCTAGCGATGTGGTTAACGAGGTTATCGCGAAACTTAAAGCCAACAACATTGAAGAGCTTTATGTCAGTTTCGATATTGATGCCCTCGACGCTCACTATGCAGCGGCAACAGGTACCCCTGAGCCAGATGGTTTATCACCAGAGCAAGCCGTGTTAATTATCAGTGAATTGGCCAAAGAGTTTAAGATTACTGGTGCCGATATGGTTGAGATTGCGCCGTTCTTAAACACCAATGAAGACGGTGGCAATGACCGTGAAAAGACCTTAGCTGCAGGTAGTGAAATAAGCGCATTATTGATTAATGCCATGAGCTAAGCAGATCGTCAGCCATTGCTTACGCGAGTTAAGCAATGGCTATTTCTAAGTTAACGACCAATCAAGTAATAACCCATCACTAAATAACCTATCATGGCTAAAGCCGCCGCCACAACATTGTAAGGTAATTGCGTTTTAACATGCTCGATATGATCACAACCACTGGCTAGTGAGGCAATAATGGTCGAATCTGAAATCGGTGAAGAATGATCGCCAAAAATACCGCCACCTAACACCGCTGCCACTAAAAATTCAGGGGGTAAGCCACTCGACAACGCCAAAGGCACTGCAATTGGCATAAGTATCGCAAACGTTCCCCACGATGTTCCCGTCGCAAAAGCCATAATACCTGCAATCACAAACATCAATGGTGCAAACAATATCAGTGGAAAATCTTGGTTGAGGGCTTGGCTGACATAAGTGCCCGTACCATAAGCTTTAACCGCATCACCAAAGGCAAAAGAGAGTACTAAAATAAGCACCACCGGTAATAACTGCTTAATCCCAGCCAAGCTATGGCTAAATAACTCCGATAGATTAAACACCTTATCCTTCATCAGCATCGCGCACAATAACAGCCATGCAGTAATCACCGACCACATCACCGACCACGAACCTGAACCACGACGAATATCGCCATCACCACTGTAGGCCAGCAGCAACAACGTTAACACGCAAATTAAGGCCATTGGCAATAACAGATATCGCGCGCGTCCTGTTTGCTCGTTAACTGATGTATCAATGCTATCTGGTGCACTCACTTCATTGGCTTGGCTGTGACGCATTGGGCCATAAACCTTGGTACTAAAGGCCGTGTAGTAAACCATGACTAACACGATAATCGGATAAAAATTATAGAAGACCGTATCGATTAACACCCCGACCGTATCGATTAATTGGTAGCCATCGAGCAGCCCTAATATATAAGCGCCCCAGCCATTAACCAACAATAATATACTGACCGGTGAACAGGTCGAATCAAGAATATAAGCTAGGCGAGCACGGCTCAAACCATATTTATCAAACAGACTTTGACTGGCAATGCCTGCAGTAAACATACTTAAGTTAGTATCGGTAAAAATACTGGTGCCAATAATCGCCGGTAATAAACTGGCTTGTCGTGGATTAGTGACTAGTTTTTTCGCCGCTAATTGCGCAATAAAAGCATTAACACCACCACTTTTATTCATTAATACTAATAGCGAGCCAATCAACAAACTAAAAATAAAAATTCGCTGGTTACCCGCCCCTTCAAACACCGCTAAAATTCCAGTAACTGAACCGGTAACAGCAGCAACCGGATCTAAGCCTGCACTCATCCACCACGTTAATACAATACCAACCGCCAATGCCAATATTGCATTTTTTCGCCACACAGCAATCGCAATAGCGACTAGTGGCGGCAGCAGAGTAAAGCTATTTTCTAACACCATTTTTAAATTAAGACTCGTTAACAACAATGATCATAGCTTGCTAGAGAAGGCAACCAATAGCAATATTTAAACTTATTATTTGACAAAACCCCCAATACAAATGATAATAATTATCACTTACCGATTATTATGAAGAATGTCTGATGATTTGGCTTCTTATTACAACTTTTTATTCCAGTATATTACTCTTTATTTCGCTAAACGCTCGCATGTTAACCAATGGTGATACATTAAAGATCCCATCACACACTTCTAACATTTGCGGGATTATTGGCGTAATAAGCTTAACCTTTACCGGTATTTTATGGACCACAGTCTACGGCTGGCAATATGGTTTGTCAGCGCTAGTGACCATTGCAATCGCTAATTATGCACTATTATTCTTAACCAAAAGCCGCTTGAGTCAAGTCGTCGCTGGTGCGACATTATTAATCGGTGGCAGCTTTTTAGTCACCACAATTAATATGGTCGTGGTGACTATTTAAGTCAGCTGGTTTTTATTGGGAATTGAAAATTCACTTTAAAAATTTTTGAGCTTTTTCGATACGTTCTTTAATATCAGGGTGGCTCGAAAAATACTTTAAAGCACTATCAGTGTGGTGATCAGACTTTAAATCCAAAAAACTTTGCATCGCATCAGCAAACGCCTCAGGTGATTTCCCCAGAGCAATTAACTGATTTAATGCATAATCATCAGCTTCTCGCTCCATGTCACGAGAAAAAGCATTTTGCAATAGCGAAGTTCCTGTCCCTAAAAGCACTTCACCAACCCCTTCTATATCACCAAAAATCAATGCAAATACCACGGTACTACTTACCGATTGAGCAACCATCCGTAAGCTATGTTTGTTTTCTACATGACCAATTTCATGTAACAAAATAGCTAAAATAGCATCCGGGTTATCAGCTAACTGCTTAAGTAACGGATCGGTGATCACCACGGTTCCATCAGGTAATGCAAAGGCATTAGGTCCAAAGTAATCACTACCATAGATATGTAACACAAATTTATCATCGGGTAATTCAAGTTGCGTTAGCGTTGTTTGCCACAGATTTTTTATCGTTAATTGCTTTTCCTCACTAAGCTCACTCGGCTTTAGGAGGGTACTTTCAATGATTGAGAATGCTTGTTCTCCCATTGTTTCGGCGACAGTATCCGGTAAATACAACACCACAGCACTAGCAGCCTTAGGCATCACAACCGAAATACAAAACCACATCAGCAAAGGCACTAAGACAACGGCCGCCAAAATAACAGCGGTATTTTTTTCTATTTTTCCCAACACTGAGGCCGAAAAATCAAATGGTGCTTGATTATCAGTAGCCACAAACTTACCACCATCAGCAAAAATGACTTCGCCATTAACACCTGGAATCGTCGATGAAATTGTTACATTATCGACTTGAGTTACCAGAATGCACCGCTGCTGATAATAAAGATTAATCACATCACCTGTTACTTGCAGTTCGGCTGATTCAGCCTTACTGCTAGCCGGGTAATAATAAATTCCGTTAATAGTTCGCATTAGATAATTGCGATATCAACGTCAAATACTTCAGCCGCTTCTTCACCAAATGATGATTTTTGCTCTTCCATCGTATCAAAGATAGTGTCTGAATTTTGCTGTAACTCAACTTCGGTCGCTCGAGCTAAAAAGGCGGCCGTGCGTATTTTAACCCATGGGTATGCAAAACCTAACGTACCAATAACCGCAATCATATTAACCAGTAATAACACAGCATAAGAGCTAATACTGACATTAGACTTAAATTTAGCTAACGCTTCAAATTCACTATTGTTAAAAATGTGATTCCGAATCCGTGCTTGATATATTGCAGCGACAGCATTGAAAATTGCCAAATATGCAACCATCGATATAATCATCCCGACACTGATCGAACCAGACTCAACCGACTCAAAAGAACCAAGTTGTCCAGTAAAAGCCAACACTGCCACAACAATAACACCAGCGATAAGACTAAACAGCACAACAAACAAACAGGTAATGTAATATTGAGAAGTTTCAATATTAGTGGTCAGAGTTTTATCTCCGTAACTAATGTTATTACATAAATATTCATCCATTTTCTTCAAGGCCCAAGGCATTGCTAGATAGAGCGTAAATAAAGATAAAATAGGTAATATGATAAAATACAGAAATGCTTCACCATAGCTTCCTGCAAAGCTAAAACGAACATTACGGTAACTGGTCATACGTAAATTAAACCTCATACTCTGATTAATTAACCAAGGGCTTAAAAGGAACATGATGAGCACAAAACCTAGACCAGCAATGGGGAAAAAACTAACAACAAGTGAGTAAGCGATAAACAGAATAATAGCTAAGATACGGCCTTTTAAAATTTGAATCGGATTTGCTAAATAAGAAAAACGATGACCGTCAACGTTGGTGTTGGCGAAAAAATATTGTTGGGTGCGAACCTTGGCCCATGCAGAATAAATACCCAGAGTTACAATACTCAATAAAATATTAACAATCCAAATACCAAAAAACTCACCACCTTTACCAGAAAAAATAACAGGTACAGTGTTGGTCATGGGTAATTCATTGGGTGTTGCAGAAGATTGATTGGCTTCCATGTCTATAATCCTTTATAAGCTTAATTTGAAGTAGTTTAATTTAAATTTTGACAAAGTATATCAGATAAATCAATCGATAATGAGAACGAGAATGAGTTATTAACAATTTGTTGTCATAAAAAAACCCCAGTAAAACTGAGGTTTTCATTTATTAATTTCTGATTTAATCTTGAGAAGCAGCCTGTGGCTGGTTTTCATAAATTAAAATAGGGTCAGACTCCCCTTTAATCACAGAATCATCAATCACAACTTTAACCACACCTTCAATCGATGGCAGATCATACATTGTATCGAGTAACACCTTCTCTACGATTGAACGAAGACCACGAGCTCCAGTCTTACGATTCATTGCTTTTTCAGCAATCGCAATTAAGGCATCTTCTCTAAATTCAAGCTCAACACCTTCAAGTGCTAACAAAGCAGAATATTGCTTGGTTAATGCATTTTTAGGCTGACAAAGAATTTGGATTAGCGCATCTTGGTCAAGCTCTGTTAACGTAGCGACCACTGGTAAACGACCGATAAATTCAGGAATTAACCCGTATTTAACGAGATCTTCTGGCTCCACTTTGGTTAATATATCAGACAAATTTTGCTTATTGATATCTTTAACTTCAGCACCGAAACCAATTCCAGAGCCCTTATGCATGCGCTGTTCAATCACTTTATCGAGACCCGAAAAAGCACCACCACAAATAAAGAGGATTTTAGAGGTATCAACCTGTAAAAACTCTTGCTGTGGATGCTTACGACCACCTTGCGGTGGCACTGCGGCAATTGTTCCTTCAATTAGCTTAAGTAATGCTTGTTGCACCCCTTCGCCAGAAACATCACGAGTGATTGATGGGTTATCTGATTTACGTGAAATTTTATCAATTTCATCAACGTAAACAATACCACGTTGTGCCTTTTCAACATCGTAATCACATTTCTGCAATAGCTTTTGAATGATGTTTTCAACATCTTCCCCCACATAACCGGCTTCGGTTAATGTGGTAGCATCAGCCATGGTAAATGGTACATCAAGCATTCTCGCCATGGTTTCTGCCAGTAATGTTTTACCACTACCGGTAGGACCAATTAGCAGGATATTACTTTTACCGAGCTCTACGCCTTGTGACTTATCAGCATTTTGCAATCGTTTATAGTGATTATATACCGCAACCGACAATACTTTTTTAGCATGTGGTTGACCGATAACATAATCATCGAGATTAGCTCTGATTTCATGAGGTGTTGGTAGTTTATCAGGCTCTTCCGCCGCCTCTAATTTTTCTTTCACTTCTTCAGTAATAATATCGGTGCAAAGATCTACACACTCATCACAAATATACACTGAAGGACCGGCGATTAACTTACGAACTTCATGCTGGCTTTTGCCACAGAAAGAACAATATAGCAGTGTTTTGCTATCGCTATCGCCTTTGGTGGTGTCGGTCATGGATCATCCTCACTGGATAAAATAAATTATATTAACTCAAGTGTATTACAAACAGAGGAGAAACCCAATACTCAACTAGGCTCTTCCCTGCTATATCTACAACAATTATCGTTTAGTCATCACAGAATCAACCAAGCCATAATCAAGCGCTTGTTGCGCACTCATGAAGTTATCACGATCGGTATCTTTTTCAACAACCTCTAGCGGCTGACCAGAGTGCTCTGCCAGTAAGGTATTAAGTTTGTTCTTAATGCCTAGAATTTCTTGAGCGTGAATAGCAATGTCTGACGCTTGACCTTGGAAACCACCTAACGGTTGGTGAATCATCACGCGAGAGTTAGGTAAACAATGACGCTTGCCTTTTTCGCCGCCAGCTAGCAAAAATGCACCCATGCTTGCTGCTTGACCAATACAAACCGTACTCACATTTGGCTTAATGAATTGCATGGTATCGTAAATAGCCATGCCAGCGGTCACAGAACCACCTGGTGAGTTAATATAAAGAAAAATATCTTTATCTGGATTGTCAGCTTCTAAAAATAGTAACTGTGCAACGACCAAGTTAGCCATGTTGTCTTCAACGGGGCCGACTAGAAAAATGATCCGCTCTTTAAGCAAACGTGAATAAATATCAAACGAGCGCTCTCCCTTGGGAGTTTGTTCTACAACCATTGGGACCAAAAGATTTTCTGGAGCCGTATTTGAATTAAATTGCATTGACTAATATTCCTTAGATAAAATCCTATTATTTAATTATTTATACCTGCAAATACCGCTGATATAAAGTAAAAAGTGCAGATGACAAAAAATAATAAGTGATCTGAATAAAAATGCTCGCATAAGTTCCCCCATGCGAGCATTTCATTACGTAAATATACTAGTGACTAACGCCACGATTATTTATTGATTAAGCAGTTTGCTGCTGAATCATATCGCTAAATGCTTTTTTAGCTTCAGTCACGTTAGCGGCTGCTAAAATGAAATCAATCGCTTGATCTTCTAATGCTAGATCTTTCATTTGCTGCATTAGCTTTTCATCACCGTTATAGTAAGCAACAACTTCACTTGGATCTTCATAAGCAGAAGCCATTGTTTCAATCATTTCTTTAACACGTTCGTCATCAGCTTCTAACTTGTTAGATTTGATAACTTCGCCTAGTAATAGACCAACTTGAACACGACGCTTTGCTTGCTCTGCAAACAACTCATCAGGTAGTTGTGGCATGTTAGCCGAATCTACTTGGCCACCAAAACGTTGCATAGCTTGTTGACGTAACACATCAACTTCACCTTTAATCAATGATGCAGGCACTTCAAATTCATTAACTTCAATAATACCGTCGATAACTTGTTGCTTAACATTTGATTTAACAGTTTGAGAAAGCTCACGTTCCATATTAGTACGAACGTCAGATTTTAGTTTCTCAACACCACCTTCAGCAACACCAAACTTAACCGCAAACTCATCATCTAACTCAGGAAGAACTTGGTCTTCAACTGCTTTTAAATTAATAGAGAATACAGCTGCTTTACCTTTAAGGTTTTCAGCGTGGTAATCGTCAGGGAATGATACTTCGATATCAAACTCTTCACCGGCTTTATGACCAACGATTTGCTTTTCAAAACCAGGAATCATACGTTCTTCTGAAAGATTCAGTGTAAAGTCTTCAGCTTTGCCGCCTTCAAATTCTTCACCGTCAATTGAACCATTAAAATCAATGATTACACGGTCAGTTTTCTTTGACTTACGCTTAACTTCTTTGTAAGTAGCGTGTTGCTTAGTTAAAGTAACTAGCATTTCTTCTAAATCTTGGTCAGTGACTTCAACAACTGGCTTTTCGATCTTAACTTTATCAAGATCTTTCACTTCAACTTCAGGGTAAATCTCAAAAGTCGCCGTGAATTCTAAATCAGCTTTTTCTTCGTTCTTAACGATAGCTAGTTCAGGCATGCCAGCAGGATTTAGCTTCTGCTCAACAACAGCTTCGAAATAGTTGCGTTGCATAAGTTCACCAGCAACTTCTTGACGAACAGCTGCGCCAAAACGCTTAACGATAACTGATACAGGTACTTTACCAGGACGGAAACCGTCGATACGTTGAGTTTTAGACAATTGCTGTAAACGTGTTTTTACTTCAGCATCAACTTTTACTGCTTCTACTGTAATGGTTAGGCGGCGCTCTAGGCCTTGAGTCGTTTCAACTGAAACTTGCATCTGCATACCTCAAATATATAAAAAAGGCCCTGAGGGCTCGGTCTTTATGGCTAAAGTAGCCATAAAGTAAAATTGATGTCGATAGATAACCACTTTAAATGTTCTGTGTATTAACCTATCGATATGACTAATATTTCGGACGCGACATTATAGCGACCCGCAGGTCAAGAGTCGAGCATCAAAAGCATTTTTGTTTTGATGTTTTTCGTCATTCCCTTTAGTTATATGGGTAAAATCTAAGAATACAAGCCCCATAGATAGGATTTATAAATAAAGAACCGATTTAATAAACATAAGTTTACAAATCACTTGGTGATACCAATTTATTAAATATTGTGTATTATCATGATTAAGTATTAATTTCTAAGTTATTTCAAGGACAGGAAAGTAGTGATGAGTAACACAACAGTATCAACCGATGATATTTTATTAAAGCTATGTAATTCAGTATCAGGGGTGCTAAGCGCAGCGACACACACTAAGATTGACCATGCAGCAATGGTTCAAAAAATCAATAAAACAAGCTTAAAACCGGATATTGGTTGCTTCGTTATTTTTGATGGTGGTTTTTCCGGTTTAGTCATTATTAACTTCTCTGCCAATGCGGCGATGGAAATATATACCGATTATTTAATTAGTATGGGCATGCCAGCCGATGAATTAGCCACTCGTCATACTTCTGATGAAGTATGTAATGTCATGGGTGAGCTAATGAATCAAATTTTAGGAAAGTTCATTGCGACCGTGAGTCAAGATCTTCAAACGTCGATTAACCAATCTCAACCAAAAATGCTGACGGTTAACCAGCAATTGATTATTTCAATTGAAGCAAACTTGGATAACCCGGTATCTCGACGTGTTTCATTTCGAACAGCCAAGGGCAATGTTTTTTACCTAGAATTTTCAATTGATGAAACCGAGTTTATTCAAATAAAAAGTTTTGAATCCAGTGACGATGATTTTGATCCAGATACATTAATAGAGCAACATCAAGCATCAATAAAACAAGCATCAACAAAACAAGCAAAGCCCATTGATGATCCACTGGACAATCTAGACCTGCTTGATGAGCTAGGAATTTAAGTATGCTTTTATCAAATCAATAAAAGGATGCTATTGATGAAAGAAGACATATTAGAATCAATCGTAAAAATAACTCAGCAACGGGACTCTGATTCACTAGAATTTAGCCTAGTGGCAACGCTTGCAGAGTTGTTTGACATCATCGATATATCTATTTTAAAACTGATTGGCGAATCCCCCTCAAGCGCCCTAGAAAGGGTTGTTCATCTTTCTCACTTAGAAAGTCCGCTTGATAATGATGATTATCACTGGGAACAATTCCCCCAAATAGTCGAGAGCAATCCGATTATCGAACGATGTTTAGCTAATGACACTCATATTAGCGTGAACAACAATAATGATTCAGTGAGTCAATATTTCCCCATAAAGTTTGTAAAGATACCATCTGGGGTGCTTAAAATCACAGCCCATAAAGATGTTAAACTGTCAGAAACAATGATCAGTAGCTTTCTAAAAATATATGAAAATTATCAATTTATATTAAATGAAAGTGAACGAGATAAACTAACCAGTTTGCTAAATCGACGTACATTCGAAACCAAACTTAGTCGATTACTCAGAAATCAGCATCAAAATTTGAATTTAGAGCAGAGCCCTGAGCAGGCTAGCGCATGGTTAGTCATGATCGACATTGATCGTTTCAAACGCGTTAATGATACCTATGGTCATATCGCTGGTGACGAAATATTATTAGTATTATCACAAATCATGCGCAGCTATTTCGCCGGTACTGACTTACTATTTAGGTTTGGCGGTGAAGAGTTTCTGCTTATATTAGACCCAATGCCGTTGGAAGTTGCCTTTAAAACGCTGAGTCATTTTAAAGATATTATCGCTAGTCACGACTTCCCATTAGCAAAATCAGTCACCATCAGTTTGGGCTTTGCTAAAATAACCCCCAATGATTATCCGCCAACAATATTAGACTTTGCTGACCGAGCACTATATTACGCCAAAGAACATGGCAGAAATTGTGTTTTCAACTATGAAGAGCTAGTGGACCAATCAGAATTAATTGCACCAATTAGTGAAAGTACCATCGAGTTATTTTAACTTGCAACATAAAATAGCCTTGATATAATTCGAGGCTATGTATAAAGCAGCTATTAAAAACAACTTCCCCCTCTAAAAATTAAACCACATAAATACTCAACAAACCTAGCATCTTAACCTGATTAACTAAGCTTGAATTTTTTACTTATTGAGTAAAAATACAATCTTATGATTTTGTACTAAAATTTAATGATCTTGATACAAAAAGTGCCATCAAAACTCTCCATAGACAAAACGAATAATAATAAACTTAAGATTACTAAGGAAAGAATGAATCATAAAAAAATCAAATTGAAGGGATTAACTCATTCAAAGTCGCAACAGGAACTCGACTGTACTTTCATGTTGCAAGCATTAACTCACGAGATACTGATCTCGATTTGCATCAACGAGAATAATGGCATCAAATGCACTTTATTACCCCGTATTTAAATCGTCACAAACGTTACAAAACGATTGGGAGTCAATGCTAAATAAATACCCTGAGTCACCTTCCATCGAAGTGACTTCAGATAAATTCATTTTAGAGTTGACGCAACGAGGCTGGGGGAGATACTTATAATAATATGCAGGTATTAATAAACACCTATGATGAGGTATATCGAGCTGTCTACCTAGCGGCAGGCTTAAATATCAATGATCAAAACCCTCTCCACTTTCCTGATGCGAATCCCTATAACATCGTTACTGCATAACCTTCAAACTTTAGGTTTAACTTGGAGTGATCAAGGGGAAGTTTCCGTTAACATTTATGCTTTTGCGGCTAGAGCATATAATAATACTCTACCTGTACTCGTCGACATGTATGACCCTCCTTTCCAAAGAGCTTACGATAACTTAAGGGCTGCGACTTCCTATGCGAACTTGTCCAGTACTAGCCGTGAAATGATGTTTAATCATTTATTCTTTCTCTTTGGTGAGACATTTATGCACGATTTACATCAACTTTATAGAGAAAATATGCACGGTGTAGGTAACGATCCTGAGTTCGTTATTGGTTCAGCTGTGGAACAAATGAACCTAATGGCAATCACTGCATCAAAAGTAACGCAAAAAAAACCTAGTTGATTTATTTAGCTTCTGGAAGTTCCCATTAACGGCTAATACCATCAATATAATCAACAGATATAACTATGAAAATTTATCGAATTTCGACAAATTATACCAATCTGATTAAAGACATAGATTTTTCAAGTCTCATCGCAAAAGAAACGAATGGCCGAATGCGAGTTCGACTATTAGCCCTGTCCCATATAAAAGATGGAGCCAAT
>SPKZ01000050.1_pt1 | contig 16178 bp, 14 predicted proteins | sample 2456571 | NCBI WGS metagenome assembly SPKZ01 (sample SAMN11192286, study PRJNA482655) | marine metagenome | biome: ENVO:00000447; feature: ENVO:00000244|ENVO:00000211|ENVO:00000569|ENVO:00002023; material: ENVO:00002151; isolation source: ocean water from marine abyssalpelagic zone ...
CCCGATTTAGAGATGATGCCAACAGTAATTTAATATTTAATCAACTGGTTGATATTAAGGAAAAAGATGTGTCTTCTTTTGAAAAGCGGATTACTACAATTTTGTTTGACCAAATTGATAACTTTTACGTTAACCCATCTTTCTGGGAAAAGCTATCAGATAGTATGCAATCAGAATTTATTAGTGACTTAAATACTAAAAGAGATCTGTTTCCCAATAGGCCGATATTTGAGGCTTCACTTAATATTTTTGATAAGAAATACGCTGTTGGTTTAGGCTAATTAATTTCTTACAGAAAGTAAACGGTAAGAATTCGTAAAACAATATTTCCCCTCAATCCCCGTTTAACAGCAACCACAGCGGTATTCATCAATACCTAGAAGATAAGTTTCAAAAAATCTACTCTATGTGGTTTCCTAAAATAGAACAACATATGAGCGAAGAAAAATATTACATAACAATTGAGCGAGCCAAGATTCAAATTCCTAGATATGCCTTTTGGACGATTAGGGATCAGCAGGGAATTGTTATTTACAGAAGCGACGAGGTTGGAGAAAAGAACTTTTCCGCCATGTTAGATCAAGTTATTCAAGAAAATGTAGACCCTGAAATCTCATTTAAATTCGGAACTACTGAAAACTCTTCAAGGCATAACATTCCTCATTTTATAAAACTAAATGATGACATTCCTTTGATGATATTAAACAAGCCAGCTTAGCGAAAACAATAAGCGCTCACATTTTAGCGTTATACATATCTAAATGCGCCTGATGATTCTACATCACATTCTCTAACCCGCGCATAGAACAGAACAAAAGGTTGTTCTTCAAAATTATACTCCTGACCTTTTATTTTTTTACTTGTATTGAACTAGCTTCAATACGCAAAATAAAAGACATGAAAAAAATAGGAAAAATATCACTTGACCGCTGCAAAGCGTTGCTTGACAAGGGTCGCAGGAAATATTCTATGGAAGAAATTAAAAAGCTTCGAGATTTTTTGTACTTTATAGCTAGAATTGATATTCAATTATTCTACAAAAAAATGCAGGATAAAATTGGTCAAGAGTCAATTCAACTAGATGATGATATTGATTATGGACAAGCAAGCTAAAGTCAAAAAGGGCAATGATTAAAAGAGCAATAATTTATACAAGGGTCTCTACGGACGAACAAGCGGATAAAGGATACAGTTTAAGAGATCAAGAAGAAAGGTTGCGAAAATATTGTGAATTGAAAAATATTTCGGTCGTTACACATTACCAAGATGACCACTCTGCAAAAACATTTGAGAGACCAGCATTTAAAAAGATGATTGAGTTTATTAAATCAAACAAACGAAATATAGATCTTTTGCTCTTTATTAAGTGGGATCGGTTTTCAAGAAACGCAACTCATTCATACGCCATGCTGGAAAAATTGAATGTTCAGTTCAACGTAGAATCCCAAGCAATTGAACAACCTTTAGACCTATCAATACCAGAAAACAAAGTAATGTTAGGTTGGTATTTGATACTTCCCGAAGTAGAAAATGACAGACGTTCAATGAACGTAACAAGTGGAATGAGGAAGGCTCGAAAAGAGGGTCGGTTTCTTGGTGTTGCTCCTAAAGGATATACAAATATGAGAGACGACAATAATAAACCAATTATTGTCCCCAACGAAAACGCACAGTTCATAGAAAGAGCATTTGAAATGATGGCTTTAGGAAATTGTAGCCAAGTTGACGCTTTGAAGGAACTGAAATCGGATGGATTCAAGTGTAGTAAAAACCAGTTTTCGGTTTTACTCAGAAATTACATCTACATCGGGAAGCTCAAAATCCCAGCTTATAAGGAGGAAGAAGAGATTGTTGTTGAAGGAATCCACGAAGCTTTGATATCTGAACCCTTATTCCATAAAGTCCAACAAAATATTAACGGCAAATCAAAGAAAGCACCAGCGATATATAAGAAGCAGGATGATTTGCCTCTAAGAGGAAATTTATTATGTGAATGTTGTGGACGGAAATTAACTGGAAGTGCATCCAAAGGAAACGGTGGCAGATATTTCTATTATCACTGTACAAAAGGATGTAAGGTGCGATACAAAGCAAAAGATTTGAATAATCAGTTTGAAGAGTTGCTTGGAACATACACAGCCAACAAAGAAATCACACAACTCTATTATGAAATCATTAAGAATGAGCTGAAAGATAATGGCGCGAGCAAAGGAGCGAAAGTCAGGAAAGTAAATGAGGCCATTGAACTCAATGAGAATAGAATTAGCAAACTTCAAGATGATTTTGCGGACGGTAATATTTCAAGTTCGGATTACAACACCATGAAGACAAAGTATGAGTATAAGCTCAACGAATTGTCGGTTGATAAAGCCGAAATAAACGTTTTGAACACGGAATTTGAAGAGTACCTCAGATTTGGTTGTTCTTTTATTGAGAATATCGACGTAATCTACTCTGAATCAGATACAAATACCAAGCAAAAGATAATTGGTTCGATATTCCCTGAAGATCTAACGTATTCTAAAAACGGATTTCGAACCACTCGTACCAACGAAGCAGTTCTTCTGCTTTCAAGTCATAATAGGCAATACGAGGGAAAGCTAAAAGGACAAACTCCTGATAACAAGAGTTTGTCCTATTCTGTGACCCCGATAGGATTCGAACCTATAATCGCTAGAGCCGAAATCTAGTGCATTATCCAGTTATGCTACGGAGCCATTTATTAAGACGGCAAATATAACGGATAACATTCGGTTTTTTATCATCAGATTAATTCGACGTCAAAACAATATTACCAAACAAACTAAGTTTACCTGTTACTTTGATAATGCCTATTTTTATATCGTGAGAGTAACAACTTTTTTTCTGTGCCTAATTATCTCCTTAAAGTTATCTGCCCAAGGTGTTGGAGTGGGGCAGTGGAGAGATCATTTACCTTTTCAAAACCCAATTGCAATTACCCATAGCGGAGGTGTAATTTATGCAGCAACAAGCTCTGATTTGTTTAGTTACGATCTCATCGATTATTCCATTGAAACCTATTCTAAAGCCAATATACTTTCGGATATAGGCATCACCTCTATCAAGTTCAACGACTATAATCAGATGTTGGTAGTAGTTTACGAAAACGCCAATGTAGATGTAATTACATCAGACAATGAGGTAATTAATCTCCCAGACATCAAGCTTAAAAATATGATTGGTAAAAAAACTATCAACGACATATTTTTTATTGACGACTTGGCTTACCTGTCATGCGGATTCGGAATTATTGTTCTGGATTTAGACAGGATGGAAATTAAAGACACCTATTTTATTGGAAAAAATGGTGCACAGGTAAATGTTAACGACATTACATCTGATGGCGATAATTTATTTGCTGCAACAGATGTTGGGGTGTTTGAAGCTTCTTTGAACAGTTCTAATTTAGCCGATTATAGTTTCTGGAAAGTTCACGACAGCATTCCCAAAGTCGTATACAGCGAAATTGAATATTTTCAAGGCCACATTATTGCCAATCTTTTCAGCCCTCTATATAATCAAGATACTATCTATAAATATGACGGCTCAGATTGGAGCAAGTTCTATTCAAAAACTTACACACTTGTCGGTCTTTACGCTACCGAAGACATTCTAGTTACTGTACGAAAAACAGACGTATCCACGTATAATATAAAGGGATCTCGAAAACAGACTATTTCTAAATTCGACGATAAAAATATCAAACTCAATGGTGCTGTGCGCACCGGGCAGGGCGAATATTGGATGGCTACCCAGACAAAAGGCTTAATTGGTTTTAGTTCAGATCTAGACGAAATACAAATTCTGCCAAATGGACCACCAAATCCTAATGCTTTCAAACTTACAAAAGGATTAGATAATGACATTTGGGTTGCGCCTGGCCAATTGGACGGTTCTATTAATAACACTTGGACCAAAGCAGATGTTTATCACTTTAAAGATGAAACTTGGTCTTCAATGAAAGCTATAACTACTGACTTAGACCCCTATTTAGATCTCGTATCCATCACAGTTGATCCGAGTAACAGCGAAAAAATATATGCTAGCACTTACTTTAACGGTTTAATTGAAATAGAGAAGAATAAGGTCAATGCTGTTTATTGGGATTCTACAAGTTCCATTTCAAATCAACAAATTGCGCCAGATACAAAATCGGTTCAAGTTGGTGGAAGCGCATTTGATACTGAAGGTAATTTATGGATCTCTAACTCTCGCGTTTCTAAAAATCTTTGTGTAAGAAAAGCAGATGGTACCTGGGACTCTTTCAGCTTTGGAACTTTAGTTTCTACCAAAAATGAAACGATGGATATTATAGTTACCCAATATGGTCAAAAATGGATTCTCGTTCCCAAAAATGGTGGAATTTTGGTATATGATGATAATTATACCATCGACGATCATGGCGATGATATGTATACAAAACTTACAACAGCAGCCGGAAAGGGCAACTTGCCTAGTAACGATGTGCTATGCTTGACCGAAGATGCTGATGGAGAAGTATGGGTAGGCACTAAAAGCGGTATTACGGTTTTTTATTCTCCCGAACTCATTTTCGAAAATGAGGATTACGATTCGGAACAAATTTTAATAGAAAGAGACGGTTATGCCGAATATTTATTAGAGTCGGAAGCCGTTTCTGCTATTGCTGTAGATGGAGCAAATCGCAAATGGATTGGCACACAAAGTTCTGGCGTATACTTAATGTCGGCATCAGGTACAACACAATTAAAACACTTTGAAACGGAAAATAGCCCACTGCTTTCTAATACCATTATGGACATCGCAATAAGCGACAATGGTGAAGTGTTTATCGCTACTGATAAAGGAATTATCTCGTACAGAAGCGATTCTTCAACTCCCGAAGAAACCTTCAGTAATGTGTTTGCATTTCCAAACCCTGTCGAACCTAGTTATCAAGGCCCAATTTCTATAACCGGTTTTGTTGAGGACACCGAATTTAAAATAACCGATATAAGTGGTCATTTAATCTATCAAGCAAATGCAAAAGGCGGCATGGGAATTTGGGACGGCACAACTTATACTGGCCAAAGAGTGAGCACAGGAGTTTATCTTGTTTTCGCAACAAAATCAGATGGTACGCAATCTGCAGTTACCAAAATATTAGTGGTCAATTGATTGCTTAGAGCATGCTACACAACACTAAGGGTTTAGTAATAAGATATTTAAAGTATTCCGAAACCAGTGTTATCGCTACTATTTACACCGAACTTTTCGGAATGCAATCCTACTTTTTAAATGGTGTTAGGAGTAAAAAGTCTAAAATTAAGATCAACGCGCTGCAACCACTTTCTTTTCTCGACCTTGTTGTATACCACAAAGAAAAAAAGAACCTAAACAGAATTAAGGAACTTAAACTGCATCCGTATCAGTCTATTCCAAATAACATTTACAAAACTTCTTTAGTGCTATTCATTGCCGAAATCATACAAAAATCCATTAAGGAAGAAGAAAAAAACATCGACCTGTTTGGATTTTTGAAAAGCTCCTTGAAGTTTTTAGACCTTCAAGACAATAGTTTCGCTAATTTTCACTTGCTTTTCATGATTAAACTGAGTCGATTTTTGGGCTTTTATCCTCAAGGTAATTACAGTAACCAAAGCCAATACTTTGATTTGCAAAACGGAACTTTTGAAAGGAGCCGAGAGATCCATCCTCATTATTTGAACAGCAAAGAGTCTGAATTACTACAAAAATTACTCTCTAGTTCATTTGAAAACTTACATAAAATAGAAATTGGAAATGAAAAGAGAAGAACCATGCTTGCTCAGTTAATTACTTACTATTCCTTGCACCTGTCTTTTAGTCAGGATATTGTATCGCACAAAATATTAGAGGAAGCCCTTTACTAACAAACTGTTTTAAGGCCAATTAAATATAAGTTGAAGTACTAAAATTGGCAGAAAGTGTTAAATTTGTTATGTTACCAAATAACCAAATATGCAGAAATCTACATCTTACATCGCTCTATTGTACCTAATTGGCTTCATTGAAGGAGGATCTTTAATGGCATGTGAAATACTTGGCCCAAAGTTAATTGCACCGTTTTTCGGTACTTCGTTATACGTTTGGACGTCTGTTTTAGGAATTACATTGGGCGCCATGACCATAGGTTATTGGGTTGGTGGAAATATCTCTGAAAAACACCCAAATAATAAAACATTGTTTTATACGATAGGTGTTTCAGCACTGCTCATGTTCTTAATGCCTTTTATTGCAAACGGGGTTATGCGCTTTACGATCCAAACTATGGGAATAATTAGCGGACCATTTTTCTCATCACTTGTATTCTTGTTTCCGCCCATTTTTGTGTTTGGAACTGTTTCTCCATTAATAATTCAGTTGGCTTCTAAAAATGTAGAAAATGCCGGTAAAGTTGCTGGAACCGTTTACGGTATTTCAACTTTAGGTGGCATTGTAGGATTGGCTTTAACTGGCCTTTATATGATTCCTGAAATTGGATTGAGAAAAACGTGTTTAATTTATGGAGGAATATTGGTAGTTGCTGCTGTGGGATTCTTCTTAATTTCGAAAAGCATGGAAACCAGCCAAGAGGAAGTAGCTGTTAGTTAGTCCACTCTAGCGTTTTCATCATAGCTTCAAGTTCCATTAGGAAACCTTTCTTATCAAACCCGGGTGCGTATGCGTATCCATCTATAAATACAACCTTAGTTTTTTCCTTGTTGAGTATTGCATAGGTTAAAAACGGACCGCCCATGAAATCGTGTTCCATCTTCCATAAGCCTCTAATTTCAACCGCGTCGTTGCCATTGTATAAAATCTCTTTTACAGCAGGATCGTAATCGTGGTAAATTCTCATATAAGAACCCTCTGCGGATGTAGAAATATGAACTCTATTAACACTGTCCTTCATTAACACAGCTTTTTTCGCGAAATCGTTGAGGTTGTCAATTGGCAATTCGTAAACCATAATACCCAAGCTTATTTGGTGAACAGTTCCACTTTTAGACCTTTGCCTTTCTGATCTGAGCCATACAAAGCCGGTTGTGTCTTTAGCTATTTCGAAGCCATCAGTAATATTTAATGTAACACCAAACTTGATAGGAAGTAGCTCTTTTATTTCTTTTGAAATCGCTTTATACTGTCTTCTTTGAAGCCCTCTGATCTCATTCTGTTTAAACTCGAACAATATTTTTTCCTTGTTCTCATTAAGTATGGCCTTAACTTTTGCATAATTCATCTCTCTAATCTGAACCACCATTTGATCCTTGGCCCAAACGTCCCTTTTAAAAGCAATATTAACAGCCGAGCTATCATCAGAGTCATCTAGGTAGATAATGTTCTTATATAGCTTTAAAAGGCCCTTAAACTTGCTACGGGGAACATGTTTAAGGTTGAAAATATTTTCGTTTTGAGGTGAACCATACAGTTCGTCTGAAAGTTCATCACGAATGGCATTACCTACTGAACCTTTCCATTCAAAATCGTCCATTACAACCAACACGCCACCTAAGTCGCCTGCCGATTCTGGCAATACTCTTTTTACTCTAGATTCATCGCAACCTTGCAATGCTACTAAAACGAGTACTAAATAAAATGTATATGGTAATTTGTTTAACAAAGACATGCTAAACTAACGTTGATTTTTGAGAAATAGTGAATGAGAAAAAATCTTTACTTAGATTCTTCGCTTGAGCTTTCACCTTTAGATGCCTCTTTAAATTCTTTCATCCCTTTTCCCAATCCTTTCATCAATTCAGGAATTTTTCTACCGCCGAATAACAATACGACAACTAATAAAATTGCGATAATTTCGGTTGGCCCTAATGCCATCAACATATATCCAGTCATTGTCTTTTAATTTAAAGTTGCCACAAAGTTAGTGAAATTTTCCCTTAACTACTTTTTTACTAGCCATAACTCTGGATCGAGGTTGTCTCTTACGCCTCCTTTAAAACTCCAAATCTGAAATTCGAATTCTGTAACGTTCTTAGCAACGTCTGTAATAATAACCCCAAGTGCTTTACCTGTTTCCACTTTATCGCCAACTTTAACCAATACTTCCTTCAAGTTTAAATACACAGTAAAGTACAAGCCATGCTCAACAATAACAACGTTTCCTCCGCTCATTTCTCTAATCATTTTAACCTCGCCATCAAACACACATTTTGCCATAGAGCCGGGTTTGGTCACTATATCAGTTCCTTTATTATTAACAATAATTCCAGGAAGAAGCGGGTCAGCATGCTTTCCAAATTTTTCGGAAACGATGTAATAAGTTACTGGCCAAGGCAGTTTTCCCTTATTTCCCACAAACTTATCCGAAATTAATTTTGTTGCTGTAGAAATACCATATTTAGTCGGTGTTTTACCCGCCTCCTTTTCGGCTGCAATCCTTGCTTTCTCCGCTGCACGCGCTTCATCAAGCAATATTTTTGCTATGGCAGCTAAAATCTTTTCCGATTCCTCTTGTTTTTTGTCTCTTTCTTTCTTGTACTTCTTTCCTTTTCCCTTTAGTGTCGAAATCACTTTTTCCTGTTCTCTCTTTTCCATATCCAACACAAATCTTTCGCTTTTCATATCATCCAATACAACTTGCTTATCCTTTTGTTTATCGCTTAACTCAGCTATTTTTCTTTCTATCCCTTCCTGAGTTTTTTCAATAATAGCAGCTTGCTTTTGTCTATAATCAGATATTTGTTGGAGGTATTTCATTCGCTGATAAGCCTGTGTAAAATCGTCGGATGAAAAAATGTACATCAACTTAGAATGCGCATTTCTATTCTTATAAGCATAGTAAATCATTTTGGCATATTCTTTCCTCAGGTTATCCAAGTCTTGCTCCATCGACTCTACAATGTCTTGATTTTCTGCAATCTGACTATTTATTTTACCAACTTCTTTGTTATAATTTCTTATTAAATTTTCTCTTAGTCTTACTTTTCTGTTTATTACTTTCAGGTGAACCATAGAGTTACCTTGTTCAACCTTAAGGTCTTTCATGTTCTGTTCTATCCTCTTAATCTCTTTTTCAATTTGATTAGACTTGTTGCGCAAATCCTGTTTTGACTGCTGAGAATAACATATGTTACCTGTTAATATTAAACAGGCAATTATAAAACTAATTAAGCTGTTCATACTTTGTAGGTATTGTAAATGAGAAGGTAAGCGGCTTGTCGATCTCAATTCTTGTATAATGCCATTTTACGTCAATCGGCTTTTCAAGACCTACTTGTAACTGACCATCTTTAGCAAACTGCTGACCTTGCACATCTTCAAACTCCGAATAGGTAACATGAGAAAACGCATCGTTACCAACTATTTTTAATCCCTGTTCAACCACTTTATAGTTTGCATTTATCCAGAAGGCTTGAACCAACATGTTCGTTATCTGCTCTTTATCTTGCAGTTTTGCAAATTTTTTCTTGTTTACATTGGCCAAATAATAACTCTCCTTGTCTACAGCCGACTTGTATTTATTTTTTGCATCCAAATAGTATGGGTTCCCCGACACCAACGATTGAACAAAATCAAATGTAAGATCGATTCCGTAATTCTTCTTGATGAAGTCGTACGAGCCCACAAAATATTTTTGTTCCGTTCTCATTAGCATTTTTATCGTGTCTTTTAAGATTACAATTCTGGCAAGTTCCATCATTCCAAATCTTACAGAGATCCAAATTATACTGTCTTCTTTTGCTCTTAGTATTGCCTTAAACGCCTTCGAATTCCCGTTAACATCATACTTTACAGAAAGCTTAGCACTCAATTCAGTAAATTTAAAACTATTCTTTTCGAGGCGTTGAAACATATTTTCTGGCCTTACCTGATGATTTCTAACTTCTGTAGATAATTCCTTGGAAGAATTACAAGAGACTTGAAGTAGTGCTAAAACCAGAAAAGTGACTAGAAGAGACGCTCTGTTGATCATTATATTTATTCCACAAGGTCTTTTTTGAGGATTTTCTCCTCTAATAAATCCGAACCTTTTCCCAATTCTTTTGCTTTAATCCAGTTTTGAATTCCAAGTTCCTTTTTTCCTAGTTTAAATTGTGCATCGCCCAAATGCTCTACAATAACAGCATGATCATCACCACCGTTATCTATAGCCTTTTGCAACCAAATTATAGCACCAGCAAAATCGTCCATTTGGTAAAGAATCCATCCATAGGTATCTAAATAAGTTGCATTATTTGAATCCAATACATTCGTTTTCATCGACATTTCTTTTGCACGCTCCATATTGTCTTTTCTCAAGGATAAATAATAACTATAGTTGTTTAATACAGCGATGTTATTAGAATCTATTCTTAATACGGCGTCATATGCCTTGTCCGACTCCTCAAAGTTTTTTACTTCATTGTATGCATCGCCCAATAAAGAATTTATAGTAAGCGATGTGGCTATTTGATCTATAATTACATCCCTACCTAAAACCAATGATTCAATTGCCTCATCAAATTTTTTCAATTGAATGTTAGCTACTCCGTGGCACATATAAAAGAATGGAACAGACGGAAAAAGGTCAATTCCACTTTGACTATCGCTCAATAATGCAATAGAATCTTTTAGCGTACTACCAATAAATATAATTTTTCTCCAAACTTGGTGCATGTCTGGTCTAATCGCAACCGCTTGCCTAAATTTTTCCCTAGCCTCTGCAATTTTTCCTTCTCTCTCTAAAAAGTCGCCGTAGAGTGTAAAACCTTCCGCGTCTTGTGGATGTGCTTCAATCAGTAAGTCGAATAATTCAAAAGCTTCCGCCTTTTTATCAGCATTGGTTTCCGTTATCTGTAAATAGTAAACCATTATACCCATCTTGGTTTTTAAATCAACATTAGAGTTTCCAAAAGCGAGTTTAAGTTCAGAGTTAGATTTTTCAAATTCACCTTTATTTCTATAGTAATCGTATAAAAACAAGTGAACAAAAGCGTTTTCTGGATCAACTTTTAATAAAAGATCCATCACCTCCATGGCCTTATCCAGCTTATTGTTTGCACGATATAATTCGGACAATAGTTCGTAATATTCAGGCTTATTGGGGTTCGAAACAATTAATTTCTCTATTTCTTTAACAGCCTCATCGAGTTTATCCAAATTAAGGTAAATGCGTTCTTTCTGGATAGAAAGTTCTTCGGTAACCCCAATTATCTGTTCAATTTTATCATATACAACAAGGGCATTTTTCAATTTCCCCGCATTTAAATAAACTGCTGCCCAGTCAAAATAATAATCGATGTAGTTTGGATAATCTTCTACTAGCGATTCAAAAATTGCAGCAGATTCTTTATATTTTTTAGTTTTTAAATATAAATCGGCCAGAAACAGACGGTACCAAATATTCGATTCATCTAACTTGTAAGCCTTCTCGGCATGCGTTACAGCTTGACTTAAACTATTGCTTAAAAAATAGATGTTTGCCAATTCGTAATGTGGTGCTGGTTCTTTGCCATTCAATTCCACACAATGTAGAAACAGCTGTTCGGCTTTCAATAAATTTCCTAAAATTTTCTCTTTACTTGCTTCAAAAAAAGAATATCTAAATTGAGTATCATCATCACCATCATTATTTCCGCGCTTCGATTCTCCTGCCATTACTAGCGAAGAACCGATGAACGAAATCATCAGAAATAATAATATGAATTTAAACTTCTTACTCAATTCTAAAATATTTTAGCTCTTGCCAGTATGTCCAAAACCTCCAGCACCTCTCTCACTGCTTTCCAATTCTTCTACCAACTCCCAATCAGCTTGTTCGTGTTTAGCAATTACCATTTGCGCAATTCTTTCACCATCCTCAATTATAAAACTTTCGTTCGATAAATTGACTAGTATTACTTTAATTTCTCCTCTATAATCTGCATCTATCGTGCCAGGCGAGTTTAAAACCGTAATGCCATGCTTGGCTGCCAAACCACTTCTTGGTCTAACTTGGGCTTCAACTCCTTTAGGAAGCTCCATAGACAAACCAGTTGGAATCATTGTTCGTTCTAACGGTTTTAATTCTATAGAAGCTTCCAGTTCGGCACGTAAATCCACACCCGCAGATTGCTCAGTAGCATAGCGAGGTAAATCGTGTTTAGATCGATTGATTATTTTAACGTTCATTATCGCGTTTAATGATATTAATTAATAATTTTTTTTGGTTTCTCTATTTTATACACCAAAGCAGCGTAGCCCAATAATATTAGTGCTTTACCTATAAACTCAACTACCTCTGTCCCAAAATTAACTACAGAATCAATATAAACTAGCAGCAATGCCAATGAGATATAAACAATAATTTTCAACAAATTGTAAGGAATCTTGTTAATCCGTTGACCAAACAGGTACGAAGCCACCGTCATGGTAAAATAACAGATCAAGGTTGTCCAGGCTGCACCGATATAACCATATGTAGGTATCCAAAGCGAATTACAGACCACTGTAATGGTAACTCCTAGAATACCAAAGTATATTGCATAAACGGTTTTATCGGTTGTTTTATACCAAACAGACAAATTGTAATAAATTCCCAAAAATAAATTTGCCAATAGCAATATGGGAACTACTCCAACACCAACTCTATATTTCTCATCTATCATCAGCATAACTATATCTATGTTAAACATAAGAGCCATGTAAATAAAGGTGCAAGCAATTACAAAATAGGTCATTAAATCGGCAAACATTTGTTTCGAATCCTTTTGTTTAAAGCTTGAAAAAAAGAAAGGTTCGGCTGCATATCTAAATGCTTGTACAAATATGGCCATCAACATTGCCACTTTTATACATGCCCCAAATATTCCTAGCTCACTCATTACATCGTTTTCTTGGCCTCCTAACAAGTGCTTAAAAGAAATTCTAGAATACGATTCATTTAGATTACTTGCAGCACCGGCTAACATAATAGGAAATGAATAGATGAGCATTTTCTTTAACAAATCTGAGGAAAACGAAAATCTTACTTTTAGTATCATTGGGCTTAAAAGCAGCAATTTGACAGAGCTTGCGATTAGGTTGGAAATAAAAATATAACCAACCCGAATATTCGGATCATATACCATTGATACCAGAGCGTTTGATTGATCTCCAAATTCTTCATAATGACCTTTACAGTAAATGAAGAAGAAAAGGTTAAGACCTATGTTTACAAGAATATTAACAATGTTAACCGTCACAAAAGTTTTGGCCTTATTTAGTTCTCTTAGTTTGGCAAGCGGAATAGATGCTATCGAATCAAATCCAATTATTAAAGCAAACCAAACAACGTATTCTGTGGAGCTTGGATAACCCAATATATTACCAATCTCTTGAGAAAACAGTAAACAAATTGATAAAAAGAAGATTGACAAAACTCCAACCATTGTTAACGAACTATTGAAAATATTTTCCTTTTCATTAGAGTTTGCAGAGAATCGGAAAAAGGAAGTCTCCATCCCAAATGTTAGCATTACAATCAGTATGGCGACAAACGAATACAGCTCTGAAACCACACCATATTCGCTCGTTTCAAAAATGTCGGTATACCACGGAACCAATAAAAAATTAAGCAGTCGCGCAATGATACTGCTTAGGCCGTATATGGCCGTTTGCCCTACCAGTTTTTTTAATTGACTCAATTTATTGGTTCGTGTTAATTGCTTTTACCTTTGGTAAAGTCTGGCTTTCTTTTTTCTAAAAACGCCGATGTGCCTTCTAAAAAATCACCTGTATCGAAGCTTTCACTAAAATTTTTGATTTCTTCTTTGTAGCCATCCACACCATCATCGTAACCTGCATTGATGCTTTTAATGGTTTTGGCAACTGCCATAGGAGATTTAGAAATTATTCTGGACAAAATTGTTTCTGAAAAAGGAATCAATTCTTCTTGCGTTACAATGTGATTTACCAATCCGATTGATTTAGCTCTTTCCGCATCTATCATAGAACCGGTTAACAGTAATTCCATCGCCATACCTTTACCGGTATGCTGAGCCATCCGCTGTGTGCCACCATAACCTGGTACAATACCCAAATTAACTTCTGGCTGGCCAAACATGGCATTTTCTGCAGCTACTCTAAAATGACAACACATTGCCAATTCGCATCCGCCACCCAATGCAAATCCGTTTACTGCAGCAATAATTACTTTTGGACTCCGCTCAATTCTATCAAACAGAAATTGACCACGTTCACCTAACATTTTTCCTTCGGCTGGGGTAAACCCAACAAATTCCGAAATATCTGCGCCAGCAACAAATGCCTTTTCGCCCGAACCTGTTATTATTGCTCCCTTAATTTCGTCGTTGTTATAAATTTCGTCTACTACTTCACTAATTTCAAGAACAGTTGCTTGGCTGAGTGCATTTAGTTTCTCAGGGCGATTTATTGTAAGGGTTAAAATCCCGTTCTTAATTGATGTTAGGGTGCTTTTTCTTTCCATAGATTGTTTTATAAAACGTCCTTAACAAAGATAGATTTAATTTGAACTTCGCAATCTATTTCATGTCTACAGAAGGTAGAGAAATGAAAAATTTAGTTCCTACGTTTATCTCCGATTCAAACCAAATTCTGCCGTTAGCACTTTCAATGATGTTTTTTACCATGGCTAAGCCCAATCCCATACCGCTGGTTTTAGTGGTAAAGTTTGGAGTAAAAATCTTTTCTCGCTCGGTATCTTGAATCCCACAGCCATTGTCTTTTACTTCGATAATAATAGAGTTTTCTTTCTTTAATAATTTTATATCAATGCGATTACTCGCTGTTCCTTTAAAGGATTGAATTGAATTTTTAATTAGGTTAGTAAACACCCTGTTCAGCTGGTCTTTGTCGGCAACCACCATCATTTCTCCTTTTTCACCCTGCTTTTCCAATTCAAACTTTACTCCCTCCGTATCCTTATACAAATACAGTACATCGGAAATAACTTCACCAACATTTATTTGAACATGTTGAGCCGTAGGCATCTGGGCAAAATTGGAGAATTCGCTTGCAATATTCGCCAACGAATCTATTTGCTCCACCATGTTTCTTTCAAATTTACTCAACCGCTCATCCCAATCTTCACCGTTGCCGTCCCACGATCTTTTAAGCTGTTGCACATTCAATTTCATTGGTGTAAGCGGATTTTTAATCTCATGCGCCACCTGTTTCGCCATTTCTCTCCAAGCAAATTCCCGTTCAGATTTTGCCAATAATTCTGCGCTCTGGCCCAACTCATTTATCATTCTGTTGTACTCTTTTATCAAACTTCCAATCTCATCATCTACATGCCAAGCTATTTCCTCATTCGATTTACCCAACTCTATGTTCATCATTTTCTCCTTCAGAATCCTAAGTGGGTTAGAAACCGTGTTGGAAACAAGTATGGAGATTAAAATGGAAATCATTAATAGCAACACATAAACATTGAAAAGAGTCGCCAAAAAATTAGATATTTCACTCTCCAACATATCTTGCTTGGCAAAGTAGGGGAGGTTTACAAAAGCTTTCGGTTCGTTGTTTACTCCAAGTATTGGCGTATAGGTAGACAAGTATCTGAGGCCTCCAATTTGCTCTTCCTGAAAGAAGTTATTCTTAAAATGAAGCACCATATTGTGCAATGCATTGGTATTCATTTTTTTCGAAATAAAACCTTCTTCAAAAATTTCTTTTCTCGACGTACCAATTAAATCACCTGATTTGCTGAACAAATTGATGTCGGTAAAAAACACATTGCCCCTTCTTATTAAAACCCGCTGAACAAACTCTGGATCCAAATCTTTATAGGTTTCGGCGTAGTCGAGATGTTCTTCTAACTCAATTATTATAGACGATAATTTCTCATTTAAAGTCTTCTGATTTTTCTTCTGAAACTGATCTTGCAAATAATATATAGAAGCACTGGCCACAATTACCACTGTAGCAAACGACATGGATAAAAGCATGAATAAAATTCGGCTCTTAAAACTAAAGATGAATGGATTTTCTCCTATCAGTATTTTATTGGCTCCCAAGCTCACAATAAGCACTAGCGCAAAAAACAGAAATAGGTACGAAAAGGTTGTAAACGGCCTTAAGCGTCTATCTATTTGCTTACCAAGCACAATTAAACCGTCGGCGTTTGGCCTATATACCAAATGATTTAACCCCTCATAATCAACGTAGGTGCTTACCATAGATGAATCTATAAATTCATCGGGAACCAAGCCGTATGGATATTCGCCAAATTGGGTCAC
>SPKZ01005715.1_pt1 | contig 16158 bp, 13 predicted proteins | sample 2456571 | NCBI WGS metagenome assembly SPKZ01 (sample SAMN11192286, study PRJNA482655) | marine metagenome | biome: ENVO:00000447; feature: ENVO:00000244|ENVO:00000211|ENVO:00000569|ENVO:00002023; material: ENVO:00002151; isolation source: ocean water from marine abyssalpelagic zone ...
CAACTGATCCGCCTTGAGACTCTGCTGACCAGCCCGCCCGCCGGGGAAACTCGAACAACGAACAACGAACCCACAGAGCGTGGTAAGCCGGAACTCCCTCTCGGCCGCTGGTCGATTGCAATGGATCCGGAGCTATGACTGAAAACGCAGACCTGTTTCTGAAACAAATCGCTGTTGGACCGATGGCGAACTTCGTCTACCTGATCGGCAGCAAACGCACTCGAGAGTGCCTCATCGTTGACCCAGCGTGGGACACAGACGCCATTGTCGCCGTCGCAGAAGAGGACGACATGAACGTGGTGGGTGCCCTAGTCACGCACTACCACCCGGACCATGTCGGTGGAGGCATGGGGGGCTTCGACGTACCCAGTGGTGTCTCAGACCTGTTGGCACGCGGCAACGCTAAAATTCATGTCAACAAACATGAAGCAGAGGGGCTCAAACTGGTCACCAAGATCAGTGACGGCGACATGGTGCAGCACGATGCGGGCGACGTGGTCGAAATTGGAGACGTCAAGATCACGCTTTTGCACACACCCGGACACACACCCGGAAGCCAATGTTTCCTAGTGCACGACCATCTGGTAGCCGGCGATACCTTGTTCGTTAACGGCTGCGGGCGCGTCGACTTACCCGGCAGCGAGCCGGATCAAATGTACGACAGCCTCCAGACTCTGGGTAAGCTGGAAGACCATGTCCGCCTCTACCCTGGGCACCATTACGGCGGTGCTCCTTCGAGCACCATGGGCGAACAAAAACGCACGAATAGTCACCTGAAGGCGTCGAGCCTTGAGCAGTGGCGCGCCATGATGGGCTAACTGGACACTTGCCCCACTAAGAACCACTCAGAGAACTCCGAGCTCCAGAGCCAGCACTGTCTGCAGACACACCGCTGCAGACAGTGCTGCAGACAACAGTCAGGAACCCATTTTCAGTTCTGCGCTAAGGGGCTGAAATCACGGGCGCCGTCTGCTACGGTGCAGGCTCCATGAGCGACCAACGCGCCACATCAACTGGAAAGTTGGCGGATCGTTCCTTGCCGGAGCTCATCTACGCCCTGGCCGCTCGTAAGTCCACGGGGTCCATGATCTTGGAGGCCCCCGGCGGAAAGCGCAGCGCCGTCGGCATTGTGAACGGCTCCGTCACGAAGGTTCAGAGTGCCGAAGCCGTTCACCGCTTGGGCGCCGTGCTTCACGAGATGGACGCGGTCAGTCCGATGGCTCTCAGTAAAGCGCTGAAGGCGGCCCAAAAGGCCGAGCGGCTACTCGGGGAAGAGCTCGTCTCCCGCGAACTGATAGACGATTTGGCGCTCCAAGAAGCTCTGCAAACCCAGCTCCAACAAAAATTCTGCTGGGCGGCGGCTCTGCCCCCTGAAACGGTCTATGGCTACTACGATAATGTGGACTACTTGCAGAGCGCACACGGTCCGGATGCCCCGCCCCTCTGCCTCCCGCTGCTCTGGCAGAGCGTTCGGGACGCTGAAGTTTCCGCCCGCGCATCCGGCATGCTCGACAAGGCGGGTAGCCATCTACTCAAGTTAGGCGACAGCCGAGTACTCGCCCCTTTCAACTTCGCTAAAGAAGAGCTCGACCTGCTATCCAAAATGGACGGAGAGCCCAAGACGCTGCCGGTCCTCTTGACTCTAGGCGATCCTGAACTACTCGCGAAAATGGCGTACTGGCTGCTGGTGACCCGACAACTCACTGTGCACCGGGCCGCGGCGCCGCCAGAGCCCGACTCCACATCCGACGGCGCCGACCCGGACGCCACCCCCCAATCGCAACCGCCTGTGAATCGCCAAGCTGCAGTCAAAGCTACCCAGCCCGCGGCTGTGCCCAACGACAAACCTCCGGTACAGAAGTCGAAGGCAGCGCCTGCGTTGCCAAAGAAAAAGCCCCGCCCACCGGTGCCCAGTAAAGCCCCCACCCAGGACGCGGCCACACCATCCGCGGGATCCGTCGCCACGATGGCCGCCATGAAAGCGGAAGCAGAAAAACTATTGTCTAGTTACGACGATCTCAACCACTACGAGATTCTCGGGGTCGGGCAAAAGGTGTCCAAGGAGGTCATCGGAAAGGCTTTTATCGCCCTGGCGCGCAACTGGCACCCCGACAAGCTGCCAGCCGACTTCGGCTCCATCAAGGGCCTGGCTACCCAAGTCTTCGGGCGAATGAGCGAAGCCGCCAAAGCTCTGCAAAACGAACACTCCCGTAAAGACCACGACATACTCGTTGAACAAGGCGGGGCGACGGTCGCCGAGCAAAAACTCGTCCAGAAGGCCTTCGACGCCGCGATGGCCTTCGACGCCGCAGAAGAGGCTCTAAAGAAGGGCTATCTGGACGTAGCCTTCAAAGAAATCGACAAGGCGACATCGCTCGACGACACTCGCGCCGAATACGCGGCTCTGAAAGTATGGCTGCACTCCCACGATCGGAAACGCCGCGAGTCCGCCGACTATGATGATCTCATCCCTCTGATGAACAGTGCATGTGACCTCCATCCGGAGAACATCACGGCCCGAATGTATCGCGCACAACTGCTCAAACTGTCCGGCCGCGCAGACCAGGCGTTGAGCGACTACATGTTCGTCTACAGGGCCAACCCGCATAATCTCGACGCCAAGCGGGAAATTCGCCTGCACAAGATGCGCAGAGAAGAGAACGCGGGAACCAAGTCCGACCCCAAAGGCAAAAGCAAAGGCAAAGGCATCCTGGGTTTCTTCAAACGGTGACCACCGCTTGCGTGAAGCTCCGACAACCGAGGCCTGCTGTCGTACGTTGGCTTTCGCAGTCAGGGGGCGGTGCAAGAGATTCTCATGAACCTCAGGAAGCCAGCATCTCGGGCCGGTTCGTTGCCGGACATCACTGCGTACTCGTTGGGTGAGGACTCCGCCAAGGAAATATCGCCGATATCAACCCGCGTCGACTGGAGGCTTCGCACTAGATTGAAGTGGACCCCAGTGTTTAGACCATTATCGGCTGTCGCTAAGGTGGACCCTGCTCACTGTTGTTGAATCCAATACCATCACGCTGCGACCGACGCGAGTCCACATGATTCACGCAGGGCACGGGTATCAGTGGGGTCATTGCAGAGCCGGCATCGACGAATATCGACGCGACCAACTCTGGCCAGGGCAGCATCTAGTGCAGATTGGCAGCTCTGTAGAGTAGGGCCGCGCCTTTGGAGCCCTGGAAGAATCTACAGTTCCGAAACCAACCACCATCTATGGGCAGAGCAAGCTGGCCGGCACTAGAGCTCTCAGTCAAATCGTGGAGCGGCGCGGCCTACGCGCCATCTGCGTGCGCCCGTTTTCGCTGTTCGGGCCGGGTGAGGGCAAAGCCGGGGTCATTGAGGACCTCGTTCGGGCCGCAGAAGGCGTAGAATCCGTTCCTCTCAGTCGCGGTTTCGAGCGCCGAGACTTTTGCCATCTGGAAGAGGCGGCACGCTATGTACTGGCGTTGGGACTCGTCACCTCCCCCGTCCACGCTACCGGATCGCGGCGTCGGCGCGGGAGGCGAAGGCAGGGACATGCGATGGCTGGCTCCAATGGACAGCCCATAGTACTCGTCAAGGCTTCTCACTTCTACGCTGAGGACCACATTGCCCTCGGGAATGGACATTCGTCACCAGAGGGGTAACTCGACTTCACGAAATCGGAGGCGGGTACCTTCGACAACTGTAGGCAACGTCAGGCCCACTGCGTAACCCGAAGCTGCGAGCTCGTTGGTGGAATGGCCCATGGCCTCGTTACAAATCTCCGCCCAATATTCGTAGCCACAATTGGCGATGCCCTTGACAGCTTCCGGACACAACGCTTCGACCACAGTCTGTACGGCACAAAGCGCCAACGCTCCTCAAGCATTGGGCGCGACCATTCCGATGAATCCGCAACAGCTAGTTTCCCGCAGTTCCGACAGCTGCTTCAGAGTTCCAAGGGCTGCGTCCGGATAACCCACGGCGACAGCGACTGCCTTGGCAACGACGTCCACTGCCCGTGATTCGAACTCGGACGCTTCGCCGGAACGCGATGGCATCCCCTGGAGCAACACGTTGCGCTGCGCAAAGCCCTCAGTTCTGTTCGGCATCAAATCCCCAACTATCTCTAGCGGACAGGGACCCGAATCACTTGAGGCGGAGCCCACAGGGCTGAACCCCCGCAGCGCAGCCCACCGGCCGAAACCTATCAATGGCGATAGACTGCCCGTACCAGGGCCGGACAATCGGAAGCGCCATCGACGGCAGTCAGCCATTCCGGCGATGGCAGATAGGCCGTGGAACTGTGGGCGAGCTTCAGCAACCACGCCTTCAGAACCTTCGTGTTTTGGCTACTCGCCGCACCAATCGTATCCAACTCAACTGAACCCGCCATCGACGCCCCCGAAAGGTCGAGAATCCAGCGCCGCCCGCCGGCATCCTTTCCGAGCCTCCACGGCTCCAAGCCAGGCAGGGAAATCGCGACTCTGCCCAAGCGGTCCATCGCGGTCGCAATGTCCCGGCAAGCGTTCCGAAAACCGTCTTCGGTGAATTTTCGGCCCTCCTGATCGCCCCGGGTGCCGACACCAGCCTCGCGCCTCAAGACCAAGTGAGGGCGCTTGCCGGTCTCGCTTCGGATGACAGTTGGCACCCCAGTACCTGCCGACCTCTCGTAGATGGCGGCCAACGACTCGATAATGCCCGAATGCTCTTCGCTTCCCGATGCGACAAACACGGGAGCCCCGCAGATCGGATCGAACGCTTCGACAAACCGCATTGGAGGAAGTTTGGACGGACTTCGTCCGAGAAAAAACAGGCGACCCAACCGCTCCTTGTCCAGCGCGCTAAGCCACCGCGCGGCATCGGATGCCTTAGGGTGCGCCTTCGACAAGGCGCTGAGCAGCCGTTTGGCATCCTTCTCTCGACTTGCGGCGAGCAGCCAAACGACCATCTTCATACCGGCCGCCGAATGTTCGCGCGGATCTCGGCTGAACGACTCCAAGAGCGCGGTCAGTCCTTGACCCGATGAGGCTGCCCCGCCGCGTGTTGCTTCCACCGCCAAAGAGAACAATCGCGCACGCACCGATGCCGGGTAAGCGCAGAGAGTCGCCCTCGGTGCCTGGATCATGTGTTGAATCCCGACTCTCAAATCCTGCACAGAACAGGGGTTGGGACGGTCATGCAAGACGACAGCCTCAGCGGCCCGGAGGGGTAGCAGTACGCCCGCCAGTTCGTCCGGAAGCCCCTCGCTGCTGGAATCAAATATTTTCCGAAAGCTCGCGCTCCGCAGCAGCCCGAATAAAATTTGAGGACGTTGCTCATCGGTGAACAGCTCAACAATCAGGTCCAGCACTTTGCACATTTGCGCCGGCGAGATGGCATCAAAATCCAACTGGGCCAGAGCCGTGTTGAGGGCCCCTGTCGCCTCCTGCTGAGCTGCCGACTCCTTGACCGACTCCAGGTAGAGCAGCAGATAGGTCACATCGGCCGAAAAACGAACGATGCCCTCCAGCATGCGGGTGCGCTCCACGGGACCGAGACGTTCGGCCGCTGACAAGACGCGCCCCTTGTCCAGCTTGCCGAGCAAGTGGCGGCAGATGCCCCGATGAGAAGGCTCCTTGACGCCATTCAACAACAGATCTTCCTGAGCGTTGAGGCTGAGTCGGAGCACCTTTCGGTGCCGTTTCAAAAATTCAAAATGTTGCTTCATCGCCGACACCTCTGAGGGCGACAGCGGCGCATCGACCGGTTTCTCCTGAAGTGCCGTCTTGGGCTGCTTAAGTACCGCCGAAGCGGTCTTCGTCTCTGCGGGGTTTTTCTTGCCTCCGCGACGGCGCCGACGCTTGGGCTGCGATCCTTTCGGCAGGGATTTTCCGGGCTCCATCAGCGATGAGTCACCCTGAGCCGGCTCTGGGTCAAGAAGCGAATCCAGCGCTCGCTAGCCCCCGTCCACTGGTCCAGAATATGCGAAGCAACGAAACCCAAGGAGTTCTCCGCGTTTCTGACGCGCCAGCGCGCCCCGCTTGGCAATTCGCACTTCGTTCCGCTCTGTCGCCGCCCAGCTCCCGCCCCGATATACGCGAGCACCGCTACCGGCCCCGTAGTCGCTGGATGTCCATTCCGCGACCCCGCCGGACATATCTTGCACTCGCTCCGCGGTATCCCCCGTGGGAAAACTCCCGACGGGGCAGCTGCCCTCCCGAGTGCGTCCACCAGACCAACAGAGTTGCGTGCCAGGTTCCTGATTCCCCCAGGGAAAGCCAAATGCTCGAACGCCTCCGCGGCCCACCCACTCCCATTCCGCCTCCGTAGGCAAGCGGCGCCCGTAAAACTCGCAGTAGCTCGCTGCCTCATCATTGGAGACGCAATTCATCGGGTGACGCAGCCGGTCGACATGACCGTAGGTAGCCGCCTGATCGCAGGCCACATCGAGTCGACCTCGATGTCCACCCGATGTGCCAAGAGCGCAACCCTGGCTTTCCACGCAATCAGCGAAATCCCCAGCCGTCACCTCGGTAAACTCCACGCATAGAGCGCTCACTGCCGCACTATTCTTGCTCACACGGAGTGTGAACTGTCCGCCCGCCACATAGGCCATATCCCGAGGGCAGATCCCAGGCTGCGCCGCCACCGGAGGCTTCATTCCAGAACTCTGCCCCCGTTGGTGAACGGGCCCCGAGAAAATGGAGATGGCAGCCAGAGCGACGGCCAGAACGACAACACCCCCTGCGATCCAAGTACCGCTCGCACCTCGCAGAGAGAGCGCCGGGTTGACCATCTCCGAATCAGAAAGAGTTTCCTCCAGCGGAGCGTCGGGGGCTTCGGACTGACCCGAGTCAAGAACACCCGCATCTGACGTCCGTACGGAATCTTCCCCGATTCCCAACGCCGGACCGAGCCCCGCCAGGGCCAGCGATGCGTCCGTGAACCGGCTACCGAGGTCCCGTGACAAACATCGGCGAAACCAAGAGTCGAACCCCCCAGAGAGGGCCGAACTCCCCCACTCCCGAGCGCGCGAAGAAGCCGGGGGAAGATCATCCAGGACCACCTCACGCAGAATGCCCACAGCCGTGCCACCAGGGTCGTTTCCCGCCCTCCAATACGATCGCCCTGTAAGCAACCTGAAGGCCAGCAGACCCAAGGCCCAGACATCGGTTCCTGGAAGGATTCGCGAACCGGCGACGGTCTGTTCCGGAGCCATATATAGCGGAGTCCCGACAGCCGCGGTGTTCGAGAGTCGCGCCTGCGCCAGCACCTTCGCGATGCCAAAGTCCAACAACTTGACTGTGTAGGGAACGTCAGCACGCAGGGACTTCGCAAGGAACACATTCTCCGGCTTCAAGTCACGGTGCACGATCCCAGCCCGGTGCGCGGCACCCAAGGCGTGGCAAATTTGAACAAAAATCCGGTACACTTCCCTCGGCGGAATGTCGCCCCGCTGCCGAACAAACTCGGAGAGGGTCTCGCCCTCCAGAAGCTCCATAACCAGCCAGGGAATGCCTGAGAATTCATCCACCCCCGCCGCCAACACATGCACAACGTGGTCACTCTGAATCAAAGCCCCGACACGGGCCTCCTGAATGAAACGCCGGCGTTGTTCCGCGTCCTCAACCAACGCCGGATGCATGACCTTCAAAGCCCGCTCGCGCCCCGTACTCAACTGCTCGACGACGTAGACAGCGCCCATGCCGCCTTCGCTGAGAGGGCGAATGACGCGGTAATCGCCGGCGAACGGCGTGCCTGGTGTCAGAGTGAACGGTACCGGCATGACATTCCTAGGCTAGCTCGGACCAGCGTCCATTCCGCGATCTGCAAGAATGGCTTCACGGCTCAATCGCCCTGCGGTCCGCCGGAACCGGCGGACCGAGCTTTCTTCGAATACATCACTCGAAGCAATGCCGGGAACAATACGAGATCCGCAAATAGCGCGGCGATGACCGTGAAACCGACGAGCAATCCAAAGTACTTCAGATTCGTAACCTCAGCGGTCAGGTAGACACCAAATCCCGCCAACAACAGGAGGCTGGTTGACATCATCGCGCGCCCCGCATGTCGAAATGACGCCGCCAGTGCTTCGTCGACGTCGCCTTCCAAGTCGTAATAGGCCTTGAATTGATGGGCGAAATGCACGGTGTCGTCTACCGCAATACCAATGGCGATGGACGCGATCAACAGAGTTGACATATCCAGGGGGATACCCGAATAACCCATGAGGCCCAGCACCATCAGAATCGGCAGCAAATTCGGAACCATCGAGACCATGCCGAGGCGAAAGTCTCGAAGTAACAAGATGATCATCACGGTGATGACCAGCAACGCGCTGGCGAAACTCTTCACTAGATCCCACAGCAGCACCAAAATGACGGACACGTGGGTCAAGACGGTACCGGTCGGACGTACGCGATACTTCGGGCCGACGGCAGCCTCCGCCGCCGCTACGACATGGTCTACGAGCGGGGGGAAATCTCGAGCGTCTTTCAGGCGGACACGAATCGTTATCAGCGCTTCGTTCAGATCGACGGTGACGAGTTTTCTCAAATCTTCCGGACTCGAATTCTCAAACAGAGTCATCATATCGACGACCCCGCGTTGGGTATCGGGCACACGATACGCGTCGTCGGCGTTTCCATGCGTCGCGCGATGGGTTTCTCGAACGACATCCAATACACTGATAACACTCGTCGCCATTTCCCCACCGGTCAGCGGGTCCCGATAGGCGAGGATCTCGCCCTCGAGTTTCGCCAAGGCCAACATGAACTCTCGGTTCTTGATGTTCCCGCCATCCTTGGCGTCGATCAACAAGCGAATATCGTCGACTCCACCGTACAACTCATCCGCCTGGTGGGTCGCGACCCGCGCCGGATGATCGAGGGGTAGGTATTCTACCCCCCCTTGGGACGGCGCCAATCTAGTTGCGCCGACGGTCGATACCAGTCCAACAAGCAGTCCCGTCAAGATGATAAAATTGCGCCCGCGAGTCGCCCCCCCTGAAGGAGAATGACTCACGCTGTCGCACCAGCCGAGCGCACGCGCGACGACGTCGCCGTCTTTGACGGCCGTCGCACCCAAAACGCTGCGGGTGTTGAAGCTCAACACAATGGGCAAGAAGACGACGGAGTGCAGTAGGGCCATCATCACGCCAAAGGCGCCAAACAGGCCCATGTCCCTCACGCTTTCTAGCTCACCCATTTGAAAGCTCAACAGCGCTACCGCGGTGGTCAGCGTCGTGTACACGATGGGGATGCCCGTTCCGCCCAGGGCGCGGACGATCGCTCGTCTGTTTTCCATCCCCTCGCGCCGATACTCTCGATACACCGACTGCAGATGAATCGAATCCCCGACGCCCACCGCGATCAGGAACGAGGGCAATACATTGCTGGTCATGGTGAGCGGAATGCCGCTCATGGCCATGGTGCCAAATGTCCAAATGGCGGCCTGCACGACAACCAAGAGCGGGCCCACGATTCCCATGGGGTGTCGAAACAGAAAAGCCAATATCACGAGAATGCCGAGCGTCGACAACGCAAACATTCGCTCAAAGTCCGCCTGTACGGTCCTGCCCAGCGCGGCGTTCAATGGTGGGCTGCCGCTCTGAGCCAGACGAAAATTCGGCGCCCGGTGCTTCTCAAGAATCGTCTCTAAGTGGGCCGACACCGAGTGCAAATCTGGTTCGTTCATGAACGCCGTACGGATTACCAGGACCGAGCTCTTCCCCTCCCGATCCACCCAACGACGCACCATCCGATCATTTGACATGACCACACGTTTGAGTTCCGGCAGTTCGGCAGCCGTGGGCCAGTCATGCAGCCAGCCATCCGTCCGCAGGACGCCGTCTTTCCAGACAGTCCGGCGAAGATTGATGAGGGACAAGACCTCGTCCACCACGACCCCGCCGGCTTCGTCACCCCAACCCTCGGCGTCCGACCATTTCTCCCCTGCGAAATCGCCAAAGTCTTCGTCCCCGACCGGGCTGGCGGCGTGCGCCTCTTCAGCCGGCGGCAACCCGCGTTCACTCTTGCGTAGGCCCAGAGTTTTGAGCGGAATCGATATCGCTTCGACGTCTTTTTGGAGCGCCTTGAGCCGATTCAGATAATCCATCGAAAAGACGTCGCCGGCCGCGACGATAAGAAAGGTCTCGTCCTGGCCGAAGTCGTCCCGCAAAATCTCTAGTGTCCGACCGGCTTCCGAGTCCGCCGCCAGGAGCGCCTCGGTACTCGCGTTGATGCGGAACCTCGTGACGACCTGGTGCACCATGAACGACGTCACCACCAACGTCAGCAACAACAGGGGCCATCGCCTTAGCAGAACCCACTCCGCCCACTTCTCGAACCGGAGACTCTGCGCAGAACGATTATTGAGCATTGTACGATGCAAATCGCACACTTCGGGGCCCTCGTCATCGCCTGATTCGCGACTTCCCCCGGCCGCAGCGCCCGTCGCGTTTGGGCTTGGAAGAAGCGAACTCCAGACTTAGGCTCTCTCGGTGCCAAGTCTACCTTTCCTTCGCCCCCCTCCCTGGCTGACCGCGGCCAGCACTCTCATCATCGCGACAGCGTGTAGCTCAGGAGACCCCACGACCTCGGTAGGCGTGGTCGCGCCACCTTCTCTATTGGACCTCGATCTGAGCAATGTCGAGACGCGACGCGCGGTGCTACCACGGCTTTCGCCGAGCGATAGTCGTAGCCCTAGCGATATCACCAGCCAAACGGAGATGCTCTCGGAGGGCTACGGACAATGGGCCATGATTGAAGGCGAGACCCACCTCACGCTCACCCCGAACGGCGATCCAGCTCCCGCCGAAGCGGCAGCGCCCCGCTTGTTAGTGCGCTTCGCCCACGTGGCCGACCTGCAACTGACGGATGATGAGTCCCCCTCCCGTGTCGTAAGTGTTGATCTACCGTTCTTGCTCGACGGTGCCTACCGCCCGCAGGACGCTTACCTGTGCCATCTGACCAATGCCATCGTCACGACGCTCAATCGCGCGCACGCAATGCTGCCACTAAATTTCGTGCTGCTTGGCGGAGACAACGCAGACAACGCTCAGGAAAATGAACATCAGTGGTTGATGTCCCTGCTCAACGGGACTCCGGAGATGCACTGCGATAGCGGCAGTGACGATGACCCGGTGCCGGGCCCGGGCAACGACCCGAAGGATTCATTCTCGGCGGTGGGTCTGGATGTTCCCTGGCTCTGGGTCACCGGCAACCACGACATACTGGTGCAAGGAAATTTTGTTCCTACCAGCGCAGACCAAAGCGTCAGCATCGGCACGCTCGCCGAGAACGGCACGCGGGATTGGTCCCAACCCCGCGGTCCGGTCATCGAAGGTGACGTAGCGGCTGACCCCTTACGGCGCTTTCTCAGCCCCCAAGAGATGCTCACGCGACTCGCCAACGACCAAGCCGGGCACGGATTAAACGCCAGCCAAGCCACCAGTGGTAAAGCGACATATCGTTATGACGTCGAGGACACGAATCTAAGCTTTGTGGTGATCGACACGGCGAGCGCTACAGGTGGTGCCGAAGGCTTGATCCAAGAATCCGAGCTCCCGGGCATCGCTGCCTTACTGGACGAAACCCGAGCCGACGGCAAAACGGTGGTCCTCGCGTCCCACCACGCCGCCTCAGCTCTGGGAGTCGGAACGATGACGAGCGAGGGCGTCGCCGCCCCAGTGTTGGAAGACGACTGGCTCGAGTTTCTATCGAATTACCCCCATGTCGTATTCAGTATGGTGGGTCACGGCCACGTAAACCGAGCGCAACATCTCGGGCCCGCAGACGGCGGCTTCTGGGAAATCATGACGGCTGCGGTCGCTGACTATCCACATCAGGCCCGCCTTTTAGAAATTTGGGCTCACGACAACAGCTGGCTCATGCTGCGGGCGACGAGCGTCGATGTGGACGTCCAAGACAACGCCCTAGCCCAAGAAGGCTTGGAATTAGGCGTAATGGACCACGTTGCCGGCTGGAGTATTGACGGCCTGGGCGAAGCGACAGCCCGGAACGTTGAACTCTGGATTCCCCGACCCGAGTGACCGCGCCAACGGCTGCCAGCTCTCGGGCTCCGGTGAACAAGATCAGCCCTTCGGAAACTCAGTCTCTACCGAAAGTAAACGTGCCGACGATAGCTAGGCGGCTCAACAAGGCGTCGCCTTCGTGGTGATCCACCTTGACGCCATCCACCACGTCCCCCGGGTCCCGAGGGTCCCGGCAAACCTCCGGCTCCGAACCGAAGGTCTCGCAAATTTCTGTCCCGCGATAGAATGACGCCTGGTACTGCCCGCCGAGTCGAAATACTGAACTCAGCTCCCACTCAATACCGATGCCTAAATGAAGGCTCACAGCGGCGGTTCTCAACTTGTAGTTATCGGTAAGAGTCGGACCGGCAACTGGCTCCAATTCTCCCTCGAGTTCGGCTCCGATACCGCCGGCGCCAAAACCGAAGTGAAGAAACGGATCCACACCGTCTTTGAACCAGTACCACCGACCGAATACAGAAATGTGACCCGCGCCGACTTCGACCGTTTCAAGCTTATAGCCCTCGGCTAACCCGCCTCGCCAGTTGTCGCGGGGGTACAGTTCCCAAGCTGCCAACTCCAAGCCGCCGGCGAAATTCGGCTGAAACCGCCAGGCGCCACCTAGATGAAAGTTGCCTCCGCCTTCCGTAGCACAATTCGACTCGTCCTCGTCCCCACACAAGGCGCCTCCCGAGCCGATGCCGATGAACACTTCCCAGGGAGCGCGTACGCGGGGGCCCTCGGCCGGTGGTGGCGGCGGCGGTTCTACGGGTTGGTAGTAGCCTGAATGCGGTGCCCCGGCCTCGTTCTCAGCGGGCAGCGGCGGAGTCGCCAACGGATCTCGCTGAGCCGGTTGAGCCGGCGCGGCTCCCGTCTCGGAAACAGCCGGGGCAGGCTCCGCTGCAGCGGCGGGCGCCGCGGTCGGAGGCGCGGGGCTAGCTGCGGCGGCAGGAGCGGCGGTAGGAGCGGCCACCTGCGGCGCGCCGGGAGCCGCTTGGGCCGAGGCAATCGCGGGAGCGAATATCATCGCGCCAAACGCCAGCCCAACAAAACTTCGCGTGCCCGTGACCTGCTCATCTCTCATGGGGCGTGACAGTACCACGCGACTTGGAGGGGGCCGCGGCATAGTTTTCATTCTGAAATAGCGACGCGTTAATATAACAGCGATCGCTAGGCACAGCGCCCAGCGCCGCCAGGACAACGGTTTGTTGAGATTACACGCCCCAGGCAAAAAAACCCGTTCTCGCGGGAAATACTATGGAAGCTTTGCGAGCAAGCTCGCGTATAGAATTTCAGACCATGCCCTTATCCACCGAGTCCCGAAGCCGATCTCCGAGATCCCGCCGTAGTTTCTTCGCCGCAATGACAACTGTCGCGTTGGTCACAGCCTTCGGTGTTGGCGCAGTGGCGCCTCAATCAGCGGTCGCAGCCCCAACCCAAGGCAAGGCGTTCAAGATCCTGCCAGCGAGTACCGTTGAGTTCACAGCGAAGATCACCGGAGGCAGTTTTGTAGCCACCAGCTCGAAACTACGCGGAAGTGTGGTCTACGACGCCAGCAGCAAAACGCTCGCTCGCGGCAAGATCATGGTGGACGCAGACTCGTTCAAGACGGGCATGAGCCTTCGCGATAAACATATGGCGGACAAATACCTGAAGGCGGCCGCCCACCCCTTCATTACGCTCAAGATCACCGGCGGTAACATTGCCCTCAAAGCCGGAAGTCGCGGCACCGTCGACGGCAAGTTCACGGTTCGCGGCAAGTCGAAGAAGGTGAAGCTACGCGCCAAGATCGAGAAGGTCGGAGGGGAAATTGTCGTGACCAGCGTCTTTCCCATCAACATCACAGACTTTGGCATCGCTCAGCCGCGCTTTACGGTGGTGAAGATGAACAAGAAAGTAAACGTGAAGGTTCGGCTGGTTCTAAAGAACCCGAAATCGCGCCAGAGTCTGGCTAGCACCGGCATCTAGGTAGCGCCAGTGGCCAGGCAGCCGCGTCGTCTACTCAGTCGGCCTGCTTGCTCACGTCGTCGGGCATCAGCTGCCGCAAGTACCAGCCCTGCGCGAACAGTCTGCGCTGGGCGCTATTCAGTTCGTCTACGGATTGACCGATGATGCCCGCAGGTACGCCGATCACGATGACCGTGACCGCCATCAGACTGCCGAGGGTCTGCGTCTGAGTGTGACCCAGGTGGATGCTTAGAATTCCGTCCTTGAAGGTATAGAGGTCAGGCAATATCACGCCTGCCCACTGAAGCCCCTGGGGGATCGTGCAACCCAGCACGCCAATGCAGAGGGCAAACAGCCACATCGCCCGAGGCATACGGAGGCCGACGATCAACATCAGGGTCAGCGCAGTCGTGATGGGCGTCGCGAGCAGAAAAGCCCCGAAAGTGGGCAACGTCGAGAGCCCCACGCATGCCCCTAGGAGCGTCAACATCACCATATTCGCGACGGTGCTCTTGCCCTGGATGCCGATGCGCCAGAGGATGCCTCCCATCCCCAACATGACTCCGATGGTGGCGATGAATGACATCTCGTCGCCAATGCCCAGCCAAATATCACTGAAGAACAACAACATACCCGCCAGAAAGGCCATCGACAGCTGCTTGGCGAAGCCGCGCCGATTATCGCCCCGCTGTTTTTCGAGTTCTTGCTCTGCTTCTGGCGGCAACTCCTCGGGCACGTAAGTGAGCATGCGTGCCATCGCCCGCATCGCCAGATCGTGAGTCGGATCCAGAGCCAGGGCCCGGTTCAGCTCGCGCAACGCTGAAGCACGCGCGGCGACCGCCTTACTCAGATCCTTCTTCGCCTCCTCGAGCACCGCCCGCGCTGTCGTGACATGTTTGTCCGCTGCTTCCCGTCGCATCACGGAGTCCCGATCACCGTCGAGGTAGCTTTCAATGGCCTCCCAGACCTGGCGTGCCGTGCCAAACCGTTCCTCTGGATCTTGAGCCGTCGCCGTCACACAGACCGCGTCCAGCTCAGGCGCTATACCGAGTTCAGGACGCCGAAGGCTCGCCCGTGCGTCCAAGCCTAGCACCGTAGATGCCAACACCTCTTCGGCGGTTCCGCGTTCGTGAAAGGGCTCGTGGGTGAGCAGCTCGAACAAGATGACGCCCAGGGCGTAAATATCGGCACGCTCATCAACCGGCGCATCGGCAATCGCTTGTTCTGGCGACATGTAGCCTGGGGTCCCCAAGACGGTACCCGCACGCGTCTTCCGAGCCCCGCCGTCGTCCTCATCATCGGAGATCATGAAGGCCGCGCTCTCTAGCTCGTCGCCGGTGGCCGCCTGGAGTTTCGCCAATCCCCAATCCAAAATGTAAACTTCGCCAAAGTCCCCGACGATGACATTTTCTGGTTTGACGTCCCGATGCACCACCCCACGACTGTGGGCGAAGGCCAGCGCCTGGCAGACGTTTCCGAATAGCACCAACACCCGACGCTCCGAGTACTGGTCAACGATGTCCGCTTGGCGCTTCCGTAAGCCGACGATGATCTGCTCAAGGGTCAGTCCCCTCACCCGTTTCATCGTGAAGTAAGCGGAGCCGTCCGGCCGCTCGCCGAGATCGTAGACCGGGACCACACTGGGATGCTCCAACTGCCCTTGCACCCGCGCTTCCCGGGAGAATCGAGCTTGCACCGTGGCGTCTTTTTGGAAACCCTTGTGCACCGTCTTCATGGCGACATCGCGGCCAATGCGTTCGTCGCGGAAAAGCGTGACAGCGCCCATTCCGCCTTCGCCCAGCAGTTCCCGCTCATTGTACCGGCTACCAAACTCCGCCTTTAGCGCCGCCCCGCCCCCGGTAATCCCCACCGGTTCCGAGCGCTTCTTCACGTTTGTTTTGGCCGCACCCGCAGCATCCAGCGACACCACATCGGTCTCCGCCAGAGTCTTCGGGATGGCCCGATTGGTATCTGCTGCCTGACGATCGCCCTTGGTCGAGTCATCCATCGCGTGAGCATAGCAGTCACCGATTTGAAAGAACTGGGGCCCCCATCACAGTTTGGCCCGCGGGCCAAGGGCTCACCGAATCGAATACATCATCGACCGAATGACTATCCCCGGGCCCAGCCATCTAGCGCGTCATGCCAGACCGCGCAGCGTTCAGCCCCACACCAGTGCCTTCCCCTTCACCCGTGTGGATGCCGGTCGGGCATCCACACGC
>SPKZ01015812.1_pt1 | contig 16153 bp, 13 predicted proteins | sample 2456571 | NCBI WGS metagenome assembly SPKZ01 (sample SAMN11192286, study PRJNA482655) | marine metagenome | biome: ENVO:00000447; feature: ENVO:00000244|ENVO:00000211|ENVO:00000569|ENVO:00002023; material: ENVO:00002151; isolation source: ocean water from marine abyssalpelagic zone ...
CGACACCACGCTGCGGCGCCTGGGGCGTGGGCACCGGGCCTCCGAGGTCCACCGCAGTTTCGAGGCCTGCCGAGCGGCGGGCTTTGCGAATGTCTCCCTGGACCTGATCGTGGCGGCCCCCGGGCAGACCCTCACCGAGGTCGAAGCGGACCTGGTTGCTGCCCTTGCGTACGCGCCCGAGCACCTCTCGGTCTACGAGCTCAGCCTCGAGCCTGGGACGCCCTTCGGGAAGGCCGCCGCCCGCGGCCGGCTGCAGCGCCCTGGCGAGGAAGAGGCGGTGGCGATGCTCGAATGCGTGGAGGCGCGTCTGTGCGCGGCGGGCTACGAGCGCTACGAGATCTCCAGCTACGCGCGCCCGGGGCATCGCTCCGTCCACAACCGCCGTTACTGGCAGCGGCTCCCGGTGCTGGGCCTGGGCATGGGGGCCGTTTCCAGCGATCCCCCCAGCCCGCGCCATCCCTTTGGCCTGCGGCGGAGCAATCCCCGGGAGCTGGCTCCCTATTCCGAGGGCGTGGCCGCAGGCGACGGCGCGGGCGCGCAGGTGGAGGTCCTCGGGGCACGCGAGGCGCGCGCGGAGGCGGTCTTCCTGGCCTTGCGCACGGGGGACGGTCTCGACGTGGAGCTCTTCGCGGGAGAGTTCGGTGCTCCGCCCCGGCACTTCTTTGCCCGGGAGCTGGACCGGCTCACGGCAGACGGCCTGCTCGAGGAGGCGCCGGATGCTCTTCGCCTGACTCCCCGGGGGCGCATGCTCTCGGACAGCGTCTTTGCATCTTTCCTCTAGCTTGCGCGGGAATCGGGTCCCACCCTGCGTTAGATTGCGGTCATGGCAGGACCGGTGTCGCGCAGGGAGCCCCTCAGCGAGCGGCAGCAGGAGGTGTTGCGCGCCACGGTCACCGCCTACGTGGGCGCGGCTGCTCCCGTCGGTTCGCGCACACTCGCCGAAGTGCTCCCTGAGCGGGTTTCGTCCGCGACCATTCGCGCGATCCTCGCGGAACTTTCGGAGCGGGGCCTCGTCGAGCAGCCCCACACCTCCGCGGGGCGCATCCCCACCGAAGAGGGCCTGCGCGTATTCATCGATGAGTTGCTGGATACCCGGGAAGTGCCCGACTACGACCGGCGCAGCATCGCCTACCAGGTCGCTGAGGCCGAGTTCGCCTCCTTGGCGCCCGTGGCCGCAGAACTGCTCTCCCGCAACACCCATCAGCTGGGCTTCGTGGCAGTGCCTGCCTTCCACCGCGTGGTCTTGCAGCACGTGAGCCTGGTGACGCTCTCCAGCGACCGAATTCTGGTGCTGTTGGTCTCCACTGCCGGCGATGCCTACCGGCGGGTGGTGCGTTCCAATCGGGTCTTCTCCCAGCCCCAGCTCGACCTGGCTGCGGGAATGCTCAACGAGCGCGTGATGGGCCGGACGCTCGGAGAGGTGCGCGACGCCCTGGCCCGCGAGGCCGAGGAGCTGCGCGACAGGGCCGATCGCCTGCTCGCCGAAGCCGTGGCCCTGGGGCGCCAGGCGTTGGACGTCGACGAAGCGGCCGGGGCGGACATCGTGGTGGCCACCCACCTGGCCCTGCTCGACCAGCCCGAGTTTCAGGATCCGCGCCGCGTGCGCGAACTCTTCGAGGCGGTGGAGACGAAGGTGCGGCTCGTCGAGGTGCTCGACCGCGTGCTCGACAGCCGAGAGGTCTCGGTGTTGCTGGGCGGAGAGGTGGAGGAGCCCGCGTTGCGAAGCTGCGCGCTGGTGGCCTGCCCCTATGGCAGCGGGGACAGGCCTCAGGGCATCCTGGGGGTCATCGGGCCGAACCGGATGGACTACGCGCGCGTCATTCCCATGGTCGACTACCTGTCTCGCGTGCTGAGCGACAAGTTGAACGCGTGAGTCGGCGTCCCAAGCAGAGCGCGGAAGAGGGCGAATCGCCGCAGGAGGTGACTGCGCGGGACGCCAATGGCCCCTCCGAGGGAGCCGACGCGAAGGTGGCTCCGGGCCCGGAGCTCGAGGCGGCGCTCCGCGAGGCCGTGGAGTCGGTCTCCGAAACGGAGTCGGCAGCCGGGGAGGAGGCCTCCGCGGAGGGCGGAGCCGACCCGGCAGCGGCCGCGCTCGAGATCCTCGAGCAGGAGAAGAAGGAGGTCGAGGATCGCCTGCTCCGCACCCAGGCGGAACTCGAGAACTTCCGCAAGCGCGCGGCCCGCGACCACGAGAAGGCCCTGCAGAGCGGGCAGGAGAATCTCGTCAAGGACCTGCTCTCGGTGGTCGATAATCTGGAGCGCGCCATCGACCACGCTCGCGAGAGCGAGGGCGGGGACTTGCAGGGTTTGTTGCAGGGCGTCGAACTGGTGGAGCGCGAGTTGAGAGTCGTCCTGGGCAAGCATCACGTCAGCGAGATCGAGGCCGAGGGCAAGCCTTTCGACCCGATGGTCCACGAGGCGATGGCGCAGAGGGTCGTGGAGGGCGAGGAGCCGAACAGAGTCGTCGAGGTGCTGCAGAAGGGCTACCAGCTGCGCGATCTTCTGGTGCGCCCGGCCCGGGTCGTGGTCACCAAGGCTGCGGAGCCGGGCGAGTCGGACCCGGCGGAAGCGCAAGAGTCCGCCGACTGAGGTCAGCCGGCGGCCAAGGGGGACGTCGGCATGGGCAGGGTCATCGGGATCGATCTGGGCACCACGAACTCCTGCGTGGCGTTGCTGGACTCGGGGCGGCCCAGTGTCGTCGCCAACGCCGAGGGCGCGCGCACCACCCCCTCCATAGTGGCTTTTCAGGACTCCGGCGAGGTCCTGGTGGGACACATCGCCAAGCGCCAGGCCGTCACCACCCCCGAAGAGACCATCTTCTCCGTCAAGCGCCTGATCGGGCGCCGTTTCGAGGCCTCCGAGGCCGAGCGCTTTCGGAAGCTGGTGCCCTTCCGGGTGGAGGCCGGAGAGGCGGGCGAGGCCCGCATCCGTGCGGGCGGCCGCAGCCACACGCCCCAGGAGATCTCGGCCCTGGTACTGGCTCGGATGCGGGAGACCGTCTCGGAATTCGTGGGAGAACCGGTCACCGCCGCGGTGATCACGGTGCCCGCTTACTTCGACGATTCCCAGCGCCAAGCCACCCAGGATGCGGGACGCATCGCCGGGCTCGAGGTGATGCGCATCATCAACGAACCCACGGCCGCAGCCCTGGCCTTCGGGGTGGAGCAGGGCGGCGCCGGCTGCATCGCGGTATTCGACCTCGGTGGTGGCACCTTCGACGTCTCGATCCTGGAGATCCGCGACGGTGTCTTCGAGGTCCTCAGCACCAATGGCGACACCTACCTGGGCGGCGACGATTTCGATCAGCGCGTCTGCGAACACCTGGCCGAGGCCTTCCTCAAGGAGACGGGGATCGATCTCCGGAAGGACGCCATGGCCCTGCAACGCATCCGCGAGGCCGCCGAGCGCGCCAAGCACGAACTCTCCTCCTGCGCTTCCACCGAGGTGAACCTGCCCTTCGTGGCGGCTGGAGGCTCGGGGCCCCTGCACCTCGTCACCGAATTGTCTCGGGAGACCCTCGAGGAACTCACCTCAGACCTCGTGGCGGGCGTCGCGGAGCCCTGTCGCATAGCGATGGAGGACGCCGGCCTTGCCGCCTCTCAGATCGACCAGGTGCTGCTGGTGGGGGGGATGACGCGGATGCCCGCGATCCAGCAGAAGGTCGCGGAGATCTTCGGCCGCGAGGGTCATCGCGGCGTGGATCCCGACGAGGTGGTGGCTTCGGGCGCGGCCATCCAGGCGGGAGTGCTCTCCGGCGAGATGGAGCAGGTACTGCTCCTGGACGTCACGCCGCTCTCCCTGGGTGTCGAGACCCAGGGCGGTATCTCCACCCCGTTGATTCCCCGAAACACCACCATCCCTACCTCTGCCTCGGAAGTCTTCTCCACCACCGAGGACGGTCAGAGCGTGGTTCGCATCCACGTCGTCCAGGGCGAGCGGGAAATCGCGGAGGACAACGAGACCCTGGGCCGCTTCGAACTGGTCGGACTGCCGCCGGCGCCGCGCGGCGTGCCGCAGATCGAGGTCAGCTTCGAAATCGATGCGAACGGCGTGGTGGAGGTCTCCGCGCGGGATCTCGCTACCGGGCTGGCGCAGAGCATCCAGGTGGCAGCCTCGAGCGGCTTGTCGGAGCGCGAGGTGGAGGATCTGGTCGAACAGGCCGCTGCCCACGCGGCCTCCGATCGCGCGCGTCGGGACCTCGTGGAACTGCGCAACCAGGCCGAGGGCCTCGTCTATTCTGCGGAGCGCACCCTCCGTGACTTCTCGGACAGCGTGGGCGCCGAGGATCGGAAGAGTCTCGAGAGCGCGCTCGCGCTGGTGAGGAAGGCCATGCCCGCCGGAGATGCCGCCGTCCTGCGCGACGCCGTGCAGGCCCTGTCGGCGCGCACCTACGACCTCACAGAGCGTCTCTTCGCCAACTTCGATGGTGGCGATGGCGCCTCGGAGGGGTAGATTCCGAGGCGCCACGTCCCCCGGAGGCCGTGGCGAGCCCGCCCCCTCCGCTGGGCTCCCCAGTCACTGAGGCGCCTGCTTGGCGAAACGAGACTACTACGAGATCCTCGGCGCGGGCCGAGACGTGGACGCGGACAGCCTGAAGAAGGCCTACCGCAACGTCGCCATGCGCGATCATCCGGATCGCAACCCCGACGACCCGGCGGCCGAGGATCGCTTCAAAGAGGCCTCCGAGGCCTACGCGGTGCTTTCGGATCCCGACAAGCGCGCCGCCTACGACCGCTTCGGCCACGGCGGCGTGTCCGGGGGAGCGCCGGGGGGCGGCTTCCAGGATTTCGGCGACCTGGGCGGCTTCACGGACGTCTTCGAAGACCTCTTCGGCGACCTCTTCGGCGGCCGTCGCTCGGGCGGTCGCCGGCGCGGCCGCGGGCAGCGCGGCGCGGACCTTCGATACAACCTGGAGATCGATCTCTCGGATGTGATCAGCGGGCTGGAGCCGCAGATCAAGATCCCCAAGATGCGCGCCTGCGAGCGCTGCGGAGGTTCGGGGGCGCCTCCCGGCACTTCCCCCGAGATCTGTGGCGCCTGCCGTGGGGGTGGGCAGGTCTTTCTCCAGCAGGGCTTCTTCCGGGTCAGTCGTCCCTGCGACGTCTGTTTCGGCAGCGGGGAACTGCTGCGGGAGCGCTGCGAGGGTTGCCGCGGGCAGGGTCGCACGGAAGGCCAGCAGACCATCAACGTGCGCATTCCCCCCGGCGTCGACGACGGCACGCGCCTGCGGCTGACCGGTGAGGGCGAGGCAGGCATTTCCGGCGGCCCTCCTGGAGATCTCTACGTGGTGATCGGCATCAAGCCCCACCCCCTGTTCCGGCGTGAGGGCGGCAATTTCCACTGCGAGGTGCCCATCACCATGGTGCAGGCGTCGCTGGGCGCCGAGATCGAGGCCCCCACCTTGGAGGGCCGGGTGAAACTCAAGATCCCCGCCGGCACCCAGTCCGGCAAGGTTCTCCGGCTGCGGGGCAAGGGCGTGCCCACGCTGCGTTCCAGCGCGCGCGGGGACCAGATGCTGCACATCTTCGTCGAGACCCCGACCCGGCTGTCGAGCCGGCAGCGGGAGATCCTCGAGTCTTTCGCGGAGGAGACGGGGAGCACCGTGTCCCCGCAGCACAAGGGCTTCTTGGACAAGATTCGCGAGTTGTTCGACTGATGGCCGCGGTCGCGCCCCGCGCGGTCCTGCTGGTGGCGCGCCTCGCACCGCTGATCGTGCTGGCGGGCTGTACGACCTCACTGTTCGGCGAGCGCGAGGCCAGCCCCGAGGAGCGCACGGCCTACGAGCAGGCCGTCAACCAGGCGGAGGCTGACCCGGATCTGGCGCGCCTCGCCCTCGAGCGCTTTCTCCTCCAGTGGCCGAAGGGCCCGCTGAGCGACGACGCGGAGTTCATGCTCGGCGAGATCGCCCAGCGCGCCGACGACCCGGCTGCAGCGCTGATCCACTACCGCAAGGTATTGACCGCGTACCGCTTCGGCGACGCCGTGGACCATGCGCGCCTTCGCATTGCCCGGATCGAGTTTCAACGAGGGGACGCAGCGCGCGCCCGCGCGATGCTGGACGACCTGCGCGTGAGCCGCCTTCCCGAGGAGGCCCAGCCCGGCGCTTACCGCCTGCTCGCGGACACCGCCCGGGACCCCGTCGAACGCCTGGTGGAGCTGTCGGCCCTGCGTGGCCTGGTGTCGCCGTCGCAGATCCCCGGCGTGGATGTCGAGATCGACGACCTGCTCGCTGAACTCGACGACGCTGCCCTGACCGCTCTGGCGGGCCGGCTCGCCTCGCGCCCCCTTGCGGCCCGCGTTCAGCTCTGGGTCGCCCACCGCGCCCTGCAGCACGGTGACCCTGAAGCGGCGGCCGCGGCACTCGCGCGCGCCGAGCGTATGCCGCTCTCCCCCAAGGACCGTCCGCTGCTGATCTCCCTGCGGCAAAGGTTGAGGGTCGGTGAGCAGGGCTTCGGAGAGATTCCGAGCCTGCCGAGTTTCGCGGAACTCGCGGAGCGCCCGCCTCCCTCCGTGGCCGTGGAGCACGGCACCATCGGCGTGGTGCTGCCCCTCTCCGGGCCCTTTGCGCGTTTTGGCGAGGCGAGCTTGCACGGGGCGCTGCTGGCCGCCGGGGTCTTCGGCGAGGAGCCTGGCGCGCCGCGCCTACGCGTGCGGGTCCGCGACAGTGCCGGGGATCCGGAGCAGGCCGCCCAGGCGCTACGCGAGTTGGCCGCGGACGACGAGGTAGTGGCGGTGGTGGGGCCGATGCGCTCCGCGGCCTGCGAGGCCGCCGCCGAGGTCGCCGAGGAACTCGGCCTGCCGCTGCTCGCCCTTACCGCCAGCGAGGCGGTGGCACGGGAGCGCAGCTACACGTTTCGCCTGCGCACCCGGCCCGAAGAGGATATCCAGGCCTTGGTGGATCGCGCGCGCGCCACGGGTGCCGAGCGCTTCGCGATCCTGTATCGAAACGACGCCTACGGACTGGCGATGCGCGCGCTGTTCTGGGACGCCGTCGAGCGCGCGTCCGGCCAGATCGTCGGCGTGGCGGCCTACGATCCCGCCGCCACGGACTTCGCGGATCCGATTCGAAGCCTGGTGGGGTATGCGCTACTCGAGCGCCGTGAGCGCGGGTTGCTCTCCGAGCGACGCGAGTTGATGCGTCGCGCACGAAGAGTTCCCGCCGAAGAGGCGTTGGTGCTCGAAGATCAGGCCGCGCAGCTCGTGCGCGCCGATGGCTGGCCGCTTCCCCCCCTGGTGGATTTCGATGCGCTCTTCATCCCCGATGGCCACGAGAACCTGGTATTGATCGCGCCGCAGCTCGCCTTCCACGAGGTCGGTGCCGCGCGGATCCTGGCGCCGGATGGCGCCTACCACGAGGAACTGATGCGTCTTGCGCGCGAGCACCTTCGGGGTGCGCTGTTCAGCGCACACTTCTTCCCTGGCAGCCCCGCAGCCTGGGTGCGCGGTTTCTTAAACAGCTACGAGTCCTCCTTCGGGAACCCCCCGGACGCTTTTGCGGCCGAGGCCTACGACGCGGTGCGCCTGGTGGCCCTGCAACTCGCCGAGGGCCGGACCGGCCGAACGTCACTGCGCGATGGGCTGGCTGCGCTGGCTCCCTATCCCGGCGTCTCCGGGGTGATTGGCGTGGACGAGCACGGCCAGGTCCGCAAGAGGCCGTTCCTGCTGGGGGTTCAGCGCCGGCGCGTGGTGCAGCTGACAGACTGAGCGGGGAGCGCTCGCTCACCCCTCGGAAGCTTTCTTTCTACCTCCTCAAGCGATGCGCACGTTGCGACGAAGTGCAGGAGGATGCAAGAAGTTTCCGTACCGGTGTCGATTCCCGAGGAACTGCCCCTCGTGCCCCTGCGCGAAGTGGCGGTCTTTCCCTACATGGTGGTCCCGCTCTTCGTGGCGCGCGCCCGCTCGATCGCGGCACTCGACGACGCGATGGCGGGTAATCGGCTGCTGTGCCTGGTCACGCAGCGCGAGAACGAGATCGAGGACCCCGGTCCCGCGGACCTCTACCGCGTAGGCACGGTGGTCACCGTGCTGCGCACCTTGCACATGCCGGACGGGCGCGTGAAGGCCCTCGTACAGGGGGTGTCCCGGGTTCGCGTGGAAGCCTTCCTGGAGCAGAACCTCAGCACCTGGGTACGCGTCTCACTCTTCGAGCACGTAGAGCCCGAGTGGTCGGTGGAGAGCGAAGCGTTGATCCGCACTGTGCGGGGCCGCGTCGAGGAGCTACTCCCGCTGAAAAACCTGCCCCCGGAAATCGTCTCCGTCACCGCCAGCGTGAACGAGCCCGGTCAATTCGCCGACATGGTCGCGGCGCACCTGAAGCTGCGCCTCTCGGACGCCCAGGAGGTGCTCGAGATCCAGGATTCCCTGGCGCGCCTGCGCAAGGTGGACGCCTTCCTGAGGCGTGAGCTCGACGTCACCAGCGTCCAGGCCGAGATCCAGTCCCAGGCCCAGGATGAGATGTCGCGCTCCCAGCGCGAACACTTCCTGCGCGAGCAGCTTCGCGCCATCCAGGCGGAGCTGGGCGACGTCGAGGAGTCGCCCGACGAGGTCGAGGCCTATCGGACTCGTTTCGCAGGGGCGGGCCTGCCCGAGGAGAGCCTCGCCGAGGCGTTGAAACAGGTCTCCCGGCTCGAGCGCATGCACCCGGAATCCCCCGAGGCCCAGGTGGCGCGGAGCTACCTGGACTGGATGGTCGACCTGCCGTGGTCCCACACCTCCACGGACCGCCTGGATCTCGCCGAGGCTCGCGCGATCCTCGACGAGGATCACGCGCACTTGAACGACATCAAGGAGCGCATCCTGGACTTCCTGGGCGTGCGAAAGTTGCGCGGGGATTCCCGCGGTCCGGTGTTGTGTTTCTCCGGGCCTCCCGGGGTAGGGAAGACTTCGCTTGCCAAGAGCATCGCCCGTGCCATGGGCCGGGAGTTCGTTCGCATTTCCCTGGGTGGCGTACGCGACGAGGCGGAGATTCGTGGCCACCGCCGTACCTACGTGGGCGCATTGCCCGGGCGCATTCTCCAGGGCTTGCGGGACGCGGGCACGCGCAATCCGGTCTTTCTGCTCGACGAGGTGGACAAGCTCGGTGCGGACTACCGCGGCGATCCCACCTCTTCGCTCCTCGAGGTACTCGATCCCGAGCAGAACGACCGCTTCAGCGACCATTACCTGAACGTTCCCTTCGACCTCTCGAAGGTTCTCTTCATCGCCACCGCCAATCTTCTCGAGAACATCCCGGCCCCACTGCGCGATCGCATGGAAGTAATCCGGCTGTCCGGTTACACGCCGGAGGAGAAGGAGAAGATCGCGCGCCTCCACCTGATTCCCGCCCAGGTCGAGGAACACGGGCTGGCAGAGAGCCAACTCTCCTGGTCGGGGCCCGCGATCCGGGAGCTCGTGCGTGGTTACACGCACGAAGCCGGCGTCCGGGATCTCGACCGCCAGATCGCCACCGTCTGCCGCAAGGCGGCGCGGCGCGTGGCCGAAGGGGAGGTCGAACGTCTCGCCGTGGATCGGCGCAAGCTTCTGCGACTGCTGGGTGCCCCCCCGCATCACCCCGAGCAGGTGGATACGCGCGGCGCGGTGGGTGTGGCCCACGGTCTGGCCTGGACGGAGGCGGGGGGCGAGGTCCTTCAGCTGGAGGCCAGCCTCACCCGCGGCCGGGGACTACAGCTCACCGGACAACTCGGTGACGTCATGAAGGAGTCCGCGGCGGCCGCACTCACCTGGACACGCAGCCACGCCGAGGCCCTGGGCTTCGATGAAAGCGTGTTGCGGCACCACGAGATCCACCTCCATGTGCCTGCGGGGGCCATTCCCAAGGACGGCCCCTCGGCGGGAATCGCCATCGCCGCAGTGCTGACCTCGCTGGCTACGGGCCGACAGACGCGCGCCGACGTGGCCATGACAGGTGAGCTGACGCTGCGTGGACGCGTGCTACCCGTGGGCGGCGTGCGTGAGAAAGCGCTCGCCGCGCTTCGCGCGGGCATCTCTCGCGTGGTGATTCCGCGCCGCAACGTGCAGGATCTCGAGGAGATCCCGCGAGAGCTGAAGCGACGCATCGAATTCATTCCCGTGGACCACATGGAAGAGGTGCTCGAGGCGGTCTTCGACAAGCCGCTGGTGGCGCGTCGCCGCTCCGCGCGGGCTGCGCGTCGACGCAGCAGCCCCCCGGCTGCCGCCGCATCCGCGAAGTCGAGCTGATTTTCCAGGCAGCCCCGGCCGAGCGTCCTACACTGCGAGCGTGCGCAGCATCGCAGAGCTTGGAGAGTTCGGGCTGATCGCCCGGACGCGGCGGGCCGCGTCTTCCGGTGGCCCCTCGGTGCGCTTGGGGATAGGGGATGACGCTGCGCTACTGCGCGTGCGGAGGGGTCAGGACACCGTGGTCTCCACAGACGCCAGCACGGAGGGCGTGCACTTCCGCTGGCGCAACGCCCACCCGCGAACGGTGGGCCGGCGCGCCATGCTCGCGGCCCTGTCGGACCTCGCAGCCATGGGCGCCCGCCCGCTGGCCTTCACCTGGGCGTTGGCGGCGCCACCCTCGCTCCCCCTGTCCCGCTTCGACGCTTTGCTGGCGGGGCTCCTCGCCGAGTCGCAGCCCCAGCACTGTGCGCTGGTGGGGGGCAACGTGAGTCGTGCCGTCCGTACCTCGCTCACCCTCACGGTGCTGGGCAGCGTACCCGGCGGAAGGGCGCTGCGGCGCAAGGCGCGCGCGGGAGATCGCATTCTGCTGACCGGGGTGTTGGGGGCCTCAGCGCTCGACCGCCTGCGCGCCGAGCGCTCGGGCGGGCGCATCCGCCACCTGCCCGCGTCGCGGCTGGCGGCAGGGCGCCGGCTGGCCCGAACGGCCGGCGTGGTGGGCTGTATCGACGTCTCGGATGGCCTCGAGGCCGATCTCGGCCACCTGCTGGGACCGGAGCTGGAATTGCCCCTCGAGCCCGCGCGACTGCCCAGGGCGCCGGGTTTCGAGCGTGCCTGCGCTCGACTGGGCGTCTCTGCCACCGAATTGTTGTTGCGAGGCGGCGAGGACTACGAACTCCTCTTCAGCGTGCGGGGCAATGCGCCGAGCGCCTCGACCCTGTCCCGTCGCCTGGCGGTCCCCGTCACGGAACTGGGGCGTGTCCGGAGGGGATCCAGCGGACGGCGTGCGGGAGGCTGGCGCCACTTCTAGCCGCCTGCTCGCGGCCCCGGACCCGCTTCGACGTCAAGACCGGGCCACTTTCGGCCGATGCAATCCGGGTGAGGGCATCGTTGGTCTACAAGTCCGTGCTGGCTTCGATGGCGGTCTCCGCCGTGGCGTTGGGTGTCTTTCTCGCTCTGGGGAGCCCCGGTTCTTCCGGGATCCCCGGCCCTCATCTCTTCATGGCGCTGTTGGCTGGTTCGCTGCTGGGGGCCCTGCTGTCGCGGGGACCGGCAGCGCGGATCGACGCGCTCAGGACAGCCACGCTGCGAGCCACCCAGGGGGATTTCGCGGCGCTCCGCGAGCCGGCGGTGGGGCCGCTGTTGCGCGACGAGGCCAGCGATCTCGGCTACGACGTCCGGCGCATGGCGGCGCGCCTGGGGAGCCTGCTGGAAGCGCTGCAGGAGAGCGGTGCCGAATTCTCCGGAGAGGCCCGGGAACTCGCCGGGGTGGCCGAACACGCGGGGGAGAACAGCGCGGCCATCGGAGCGGCCCTCGAAGCGCTCGCCGAGCGCGTCTCGGACCAACAGCAGCGCCTGGGCGATGCCAGTCGGCTGGTGCACGACATCGCCTCGAGCATCGAGCTGAACGCCGGGCGCGCCCGCGAGGCCTTCGGCTTCGCGGCGGAAGCCAACCAGCGGGCGGGCTCCGGGGTTGACGTCTCGCGCCTGGCGATCGAGAAGATGCGCACCGGTTTCGAGAAGGTCGAGCAGTCCGTGGAGCGGGTCTTCGAACTCGAGACCAAGACCCGGCACGTCAATCAGATCACCGAGATCATCACCAGTGTGGCGCACCGCACCAACTTGCTGTCCCTCAACGCTTCCATCGAGGCGGCGCGGGCGGGAGAGGCGGGCCGCGGCTTCTCGGTGGTCGCGGATGAGATCCGCAAGCTGGCGGAGAGCGCGGGGCGCAGCGCCGACGAGATCGCCAAGCTCATCCACGAGATCGAGTCGGACACCAACGACGTGGCCGAGAAGATGCGCGAGTCCAGCGTGGTCGTGGGCCAGGGCCGCGAGGATGTGGACACCATCGCCGCATCGCTCGAGCAGATTCATTCGGCGGTGGGCGAGGCGGCGCGCCGCACGGAGGAGATCTTCGAAGGCGGGGACACGCAGACCCGTGACGTGCAGCGCATGGTGGGATCCATGGACGAGATCGGACGCGTCGCAGTGCGCAACGCGGAGGATATCGAGACGGTGCTGGCCAGCTCGCGGGAGCAGGCGGCGAGTGCCGAACGGATCCTCGAGTCCGCGCATCAGCTCGCGAAGCGCGCCGAGGAGGTGCGCGCCATCCCGGAGCGGCCGGAGCATCCGCCGCCCCAGGAGTCGACCAGATGAGTGACGCCGGGGACCGTCTGTTGTCCTTCGAGATCCACGACGCGCTCTTCGCACTGCCCATCGCCGGTGTGCTGGAGGTCGCGGACGCGGGACGCCGCGCCTGCGTTCCGACCCTGTCGCCGGAGCTGGTCTGGGTCTGCAACTACCGGGGCGAGGCGCTCCCCGTCTTGAGCCGCGAGCGTCTGTTGGAGCTGGGGGAAGCGACCACGCACGGCGCGGAACACGTCCTGGTGGTCGCGCATCCTCGCAGCGGGGAGGCCTGCTTCGGACTGGAGGTCGACCGCGTGCTGGGTTTCATCGAGGGCCCACCCGCTTTGGAGCGCGGCTCGAGCCTCATCATCGAAAGGCGCAGTGTGGACGGTCGCATGGCGACGATCCTGGATCCCGAGCTCCTGGTGGAGCGGGCCCGGCAGGTAATCGAGAACGCCCCAGTGGCTGCGGGTGTTGGAGGAGAGGGGTAGATGGCACGCATTCTGGTGGTGGATGACGCCTCGTTCATGAGGCAGATGATTCGTGAGATCGTCGAGAGCGAGGGTCACGAGGTGGTGGGCGAGGCTTCGGACGGGGACGAGGCGATCGCCGAGTTCCGGAGACTGCAACCGGATATCGTGACCATGGACATCGTGATGCCCCGTCTCTCGGGGATCGATGCCGTGGCGCAGATCCGCGAGCTTGATGCCGGGGCGCTCGTCGTGATGTGCAGTGCCCTGGGGCAGGATCGCCTGGTGGAGGACGCACTGAACGCGGGAGCCAGAGGCTTCATCGTGAAGCCCTTCAAGCCAGAGGCCGTGCTCGAAACCATCGCGAGCGTTCTCGAGAAGTGGGAGTGAGCGCTTGGACCTGGCCCGCTATCAGACGATCTTTCTCGAGGAGGCGAGTGAGCACTGCGCGGAGATGAGCGCGGCCCTGCTCGAACTCGAGAAGGACCCCGGCAGCGCGGATGCCATCGATCGGGTGTTTCGGGCCGCCCATTCCATCAAGGGGATGGCGGCGTCCCTGGGCCACGACGGACTCGCGGAACTGGCCCACGCCATGGAGGACCGCATGCAGGTCTTTCGGGAGGCCGGCCGTGTCGCCGGTGGCGAGGGGGTCGCACTGCTGTTCCGCGCCCTGGCGGCCCTGGAGCATATGCTGGAGGCCTGTCAGGCCGATGAGGCACCGCAGAATGCTCCCGAGCTGATCGGCGAGCTCGCGTCGCTGGAGCCATCCACGCCTGCCGCGGCGCCTGCACACGCGACTGTGCTGCGGGAGCAAGGCGAGCCGCTGGAGGCTCCGCGTCCGCCCGCCACCGTTCGGGTGCACACCTCGACGCTGGACCGTTTCCTCGCCAGCGTGGGCGAAATCATCCTCAACACCAACCAGGTGCGCACGGCCGTGGGCTCGTCCGCGGGCTCCGCGGGCTTCAGCGAGGACCTCGACCGCATGGAGCAGGTCGTGGGAGAACTTCAGCGCCGGGCCCAGGAACTGCGCACCACGCCCCTGTCGCGCATCCTGGAACCGCTGCCCCGCACGGCCCGGGCGATGGCCGAGCGTCTCGGCAAACGCATCGAGGTGGAGGTGTCGGGCGCGGAACTCGAACTCGACCGCTCAATTCTCGACCGCTTGGGCGACCCCCTCGTCCACCTGCTGCGCAACGCTGTGGACCACGGCATCGAGGCGCCGGAGCTTCGCGCCCGTTCCCGCAAATCCGAGGCGGGTCGGATTCGCATCGATGCACACCGCGAGCGCGACGCGATTCGAATCCGCGTGAGCGACGACGGAGCGGGTATCGATCTCGAGAAACTCCGGGCACGAGCGGTGGAAGCGCGCGTGGTTCATCGGGACCTCGCCGCGGACCTCTCTCCCGAGCACCTGATGGCGTTGATCTTCCATCCGGGCCTGTCGACCTCGGAGCAGGTTTCCGATATTTCCGGTCGTGGCGTGGGAATGGATGCCGTTCGCGTGACCGTGGAGTCCCTGGGCGGCTCGGTGGAGGTGAGCAGCGAGGCCGGCGCGGGCACCCGCGTGCAGCTGGAGGTTCCGGTGACGGCGGCGATCCAGCGCGTGCTGCTGCTGGCGCTCGGGCAGGAGGTGGTGGCGTTGCCCATCACCCGCGTCGAGCGCGTGGTGGAGATTTCTGCGGATCGGATCGAGACCAGCGGCTCGGATGCCTTCGCGCTGATCGGCGAGGAGTTGCTCCCCATACTGGATCTCGCGGACTCCCTGGGTCTGCCCTCAGCTGCAAAGCGGGAGGTGATGAGCGTGGTGGTAGGTGACGTGCGCGGCGAGCGCATGGGATTGGCGGCGGATGGAATCGAGGGCCAGCAGCAGATCTACGTGAAGCCGGTACCCGATCTGCTGGCCGAGCGGCGGGCGCTGGCAGGCCTCACCCTGTTGGGCGACGGCCGGCCGGTCTTCCTCATCGACCCGGGGCAACTGGCATGAAGCAGCGCGACCAAAAGCCCGAGGGCATCGAGGATCTCAGCGAACTCGCCCAGCTGGGGGCCATCCAGGCCGCCGACGTGCTGGCAGACCTGATCGGGCGCCGGGTGCTCCGCTGCGCGCCCGAATGGCATCGACCGGCGGACTTCCGGGAGCGGGAAGAGTGGTCGACGGGGGTTTTTTGCGACGTGGGTGGGGCCCATCCGGGCGTTGCGGCGGTCTTCCTCTCTGCGCCCGGCCAGAGCTGTGTGCTGAAGGCCCTGTGTGGCAGCGAGGCGCCGCCCCGGGAATTCGCGGCGTCGGCACTGTCGGAATTTGGCAACATGTTGAGTTCCCGCGCACTCTCGGCCATCGCGGACCGACTGGGGGAGCTGCTGCTGCCCGGGCTTCCGGACCTCGCGACCACGGGCGCGGCTTCGCTCTTCCACGAGCGCCTGGCATCGGGGGAGGAGTTCGCGGAAACGCTGTGCGTGGAGAGCGAACTCTTCGATGAGGAGGGTGGGCTTCGAGTACTGGTGGTGCTAGCTCTCCACGAGCCTTCCGCGCTGGCGACCGGGAGAGAGCCCGGCGCTGCTTCTCGAGACTAGGATTCCTGGAGGAACCATGAGACTTGCCCTTTCCGTTTTCGCGACTCTGTTGCTGGTGGCCTGTTCGGAGGGTGGTGGTGACGGCGGCGCCCCGGCGCCGGAAGCCATCACCACCGAATCCGGACTGGTGTTCACGCATCTCTTGGAGGGCACCGGCGCCAGTCCCGGTCGCAGGGACGTGGTCCGCGTCCATTACCACGGCACCTTCCCCGATGGCACCGTATTCGACAGCAGCGTGGAGCGGGGCGAGCCGACCAACTTCAAGCTGGGCCAGGTGATCCGCTGCTGGACCGAGGCCTTGCAGCTCATGAAGGAGGGTGGCAAGGCGAGCTTGATCTGTCCCCCCGAGATCGCCTACGGGCCCCGCGGCGCAGGCAAGAAGATTCCCCCGGACAGCACGCTCCACTTCGACGTGGAGCTGATCGGCGTCTACTAGCCTCCCCGGGTCGCTGGGGATACCGTGGGGGGCGTGGAGACACGGCTTTGACACGGGACCGGCTGCTCGCGCTGCTGCGCTCGGTGCAGGACGGTGGGACACCGCCCGAGCAGGCGCTCGAGGAGTTCGCCCAGCTGCCCTTCGTCGACGTAGCCGACGCGCGGGTCGACACGCACCGCGCGCTGCGCGGCGGCCTGCC
>SPKZ01013924.1_pt1 | contig 16136 bp, 14 predicted proteins | sample 2456571 | NCBI WGS metagenome assembly SPKZ01 (sample SAMN11192286, study PRJNA482655) | marine metagenome | biome: ENVO:00000447; feature: ENVO:00000244|ENVO:00000211|ENVO:00000569|ENVO:00002023; material: ENVO:00002151; isolation source: ocean water from marine abyssalpelagic zone ...
CGTGACATGCCGGATCCCGGATCAAACCGCGCCCGGCGTGCCTGACCCATATCGACGACCACACGGATGTCCTCAATCGTCAAAGAGGTTTCGGCGATTGAGGTCGCCAACACCACCTTGCGGCCATGGGGTTCGGGCTGGATGGCTGCGCGTTGTTCGCCAAAGGGCAGGGCACCAAACAGCGGGCGGATGTGGCAGTCGCCGGGAAGCTGCCCCTTCAGCGCCTTGGCCGCGCGGCGGATTTCGCCTTCGCCGGGCAGGAAGGCCAGAATGCCGCCTGCGTCAGCTCCCGCTTCCTTGCGTGTGTCGCGTTCGGCTTGCAGGACCAGATCCACCAGCGCATCAACCCGCAGGGCTTTGGGCGGAAGCGGCTTTTGCAGCCAGCGGATTTCGACCGGGAAGCTGCGCCCTTCGGAGGTCACAATCGGGGCCTCCATTAGGGCTGCTACGGGAGCGGCGTCTAATGTGGCTGACATGGCCAATAGGATCAGATCGTCGCGCAATGCGCCCGCAACTTCGAGGCAGAGCGCAAGGCCGAGGTCGGCATTCAGGGAGCGTTCGTGAAATTCATCGAAAATAACCGCGCCAACGCCCGGCAGGTCCGGTTCGGATTGTAGCATGCGAGTGAGGATGCCCTCGGTGACGACCTCAATGCGGGTGGTTTTGGACATTTTGCTTTCGCCGCGCACCCGGTAGCCAATGGTTTGGCCCGGTGTTTCACGTAGGGTTTCGGCCATGCGTTCGGCAGCGGTGCGCGCGGCCAAGCGCCGGGGTTCAAGCATGAGAATGCGCCCTTCGCAGAGATCTGCTGCAAGCATGGCGAGCGGCACGCGCGTGGTTTTGCCCGCGCCCGGCGGTGCTTGGAGGACCGCGCGTCCTTTTGCGCGCAGAGCAGAGATCAGGTCTGGCAGGGCGTCATCTATAGGAAGCTTGGTCGAAGAGGGAAACGGCGCAGTCATGAGCGCGGTTATGGCCTGTTGCTGCCGCAACGTCCAGATCACGTGAGATCAGCTTTCTGTCCCTGTGTTGTACCACTGCAGCATAACGGGACCATAGATGGTTTCCACACGTCCGCCAATCAGCATAAACTGACCATCGCGGCGGCGAACATAGTTGAGCGACACGTCAAAGTTACCGCGCTTGCGCAGTTGTTTTTCGCCATAGCCTGCTTCACGGATGAAAGCGCCGCGACAGGTGAAGCCTGCCTCGGTCTCCAACGGTTGGCTTAAGACCAAACGCGTGCGGCGCACGCCGTCGAATATTGGTAGATCTAGATTGCAAAGACGGGCCTCGGGAAGGGGGCCCGCCGCCAGCCAAAGAGCGGTTGCCGGATCAATCGTATCGCGCTGGGTCAGTGGGTTTAGGGGCGCGTGTGCGCCCTGTTTAGATCGTCCCACTGCGCCGCTGTCCACACGCGGGATTCCACCAACATAGGTCAGGGTTGCTGATGACCGGCGACGGCCTGTGTTGACGGCTTCGGTATAGGTGCGCGGTTCCGCCGTTCGACCTTGGCTACGCCAACGGCCTTCCGATTGCAGGTCAAACCGCACCTTGGCGAGGGTGCGAAGTGCGCCAGTGGTTGCAAACTGGCTGATGGTGCGGTAGCGGCCATTTGTGCGGTGACTTGCGATCCTAAGGTCCCCGAGCTTCAAACCAAGACCGCGCACCACATATTGCAACTCGTGCTGACCGGCTGCCGATTGGGCTCGGGCGGCGCCGGAATATCCGCCGATCACAGGCAGGCAGATCAGGCCAAAACTGAATACCAAGGCCACTCCAAAGTTCAGACCAAAGCCGGGACGGGACGGAAGCGGTCGGGACATTCTGGCTCCTTTTACGGGCGTGCTTTACCAGGGTCACCGCGCGGCGACCGCGGCACTTGGGCGTGATGCGCGGCGTCTGAGTGGTCAAAGCTGGACAAGTGCCACTCCTCTAAGCCATCAAGGCGGGACGGAACAAGGGGGCTCGCAGGGATCATCATGGATATCGCAAAGCTGAGTGAACAGATCCTGAGTGGAGATCGCCGTGCGTTGGCACGGGCCATTACATTGGTTGAAAGCGGGCGTCAGGATCACCGGACTAAAGCGGACGCGCTGATGCTGGAATTGGCGGGTGCGGGGCGTCAGGCGCTTCGAATCGGTCTGTCCGGGACACCTGGGGTTGGTAAATCCACCTTTATCGAGGCTTTTGGCATGATGTTGGTGGCGCAAGGGCTCAAGATTGCTGTTCTGGCGGTGGACCCGTCGTCTGCCCGTTCAGGGGGGTCAATTCTAGGTGATAAAACCCGGATGGAGCGGCTGAGTCGCGAGAGGTCGGCCTTTATTCGACCCAGTCCGAGCCAAAATCACCTTGGCGGCGTGGCCCGTCGCAGCCGCGAAGCGGTGGGCCTGTGCGAAGCTGCGGGCTTTGATGTCGTACTGATCGAAACCGTTGGCGTTGGTCAGTCGGAGACCATGGTGGCGGAAATGGCAGATCTGTTCTTGCTGCTGCTCGCCCCGGCTGGCGGGGACGAGCTGCAGGGCGTGAAACGCGGCATTATGGAAATTGCCGATATGATCCTTGTCAACAAGGCAGACGGCGACCTCAAAGCGGCGGCGACACGCACCTGTGCGGATTATGCAGGCGCGCTGCGCCTGTTGCGTAAACGTCCGCAGGATCCAAGCGACCACCCCAAAGCGCTGACGGTTTCGGCCCTGGAAGAAGACGGACTTGAGACAGCATGGCACGACATGCAGGCGCTTACCAAATGGCGTCGTCAAAAGGGCCATTTTGAAGCCAACCGGGCCCGTCAGGCGCGCCACTGGTTTGCGGAAGAAATCCGCCACAGCCTGCTGGCACGTCTGGAAACCCCTTGGGCCAAAGACCGCATGGCGCTCCTGGCAGATGAGGTTGCACAAGGCCGCCGCGGAATTGGCGAGGCGGCGCAGGATTTCCTGACCGGTCTTGGCAGTTGAAGCACAGCAAAAAACTACATTTCAGGGCCCATTTCGCCCTGTGTTCACAGGGACAAGTCAGCAGAAGCGGTCTTCAGCGCGTTTGAGGGCGGAATTATTCGAAGCGCTGCCACAAATCCGGCGTATACGACTTGACCATACCTGAGATTCCCCCTAAACGCATCCAACCAGTTTTCGGGCGCAGCTAATGGCCGCGCCCTTGTGATTTGGCGCTTGATTCGAGATACGCGAACGGATCGTGATTGTTTTACGCGCCGCAGATACGAAGGAAAATACCATGTCGCGCCGCTGCGAACTGACCGGAAAAGGCCCGATGACTGGCAACAATGTCAGCCACGCCAACAACAAAACCAAACGTCGTTTCCTGCCGAACTTGAACGATGTCACCCTGCAGTCCGAGACCCTGGGCCGCGGTGTTAAACTGCGCATCTCAGCAGCTGCTCTGCGGTCGGTTGATCACCGCGGTGGCCTGGATGCGTTCCTGGCAAAAGCGAAGGACATCGAACTGTCCGATAACGCTCTGAAAATAAAAAAAGAAATCGCGAAAGCACAAGCTGCTCAGGCCTAATCTCTGTGGTCGGCACGTCCCCGCCGATCTGACATGATCAGTATTTTTTGAACCGCCGTGCAAGACTTGCGCGGCGGTTTCATTTCTTGTTGTATGTGCGGGCAGGCTGCGGCGGAAAGACCCCTTGTAGCCAAGCGGTCGCACTGCCATATGCAGGCACAAATGAAACTACGGCGGACATATTTGGCTCTGTTTTTGGCTTTTTGCCTTGCGGTGACTGCCCAGGCGGCGGTAGCGCCGCGCGGGCAAGAGGCTGGTGAGCAGGCGATTTTATGCACCGGGGCAGGCGTGGTGGTTGTCGATCTCGATGCGGAGGGCTTCCCGAAAGGGTCTCCGCATCACTGCCCTGAGTGCTGTCTGCACTTATTGGTTGTAGTCGTGGGTTTTGTCCCCCTTGTGTACCCGCTGAAGGCGGTCCGCCCTCTGTCGCGTGTTGTCACGCCGCAAGTGGAAGGGGCTGTGCCTGTGGTCCATGTGCTGTGGGCCCGCGCGCCTCCGCACCGCGCCTGAACCTTCCACACGTCCAAATCACTCAGACTGACAGGAGACGACACATGTCGCTCAAATCATTTCCCGCAGCTTTTGCGGCCATTCTTGCCTTGTCCACCGCCGCCATTGCTGAAAGCCACATCATGGTGCACGACGCGTATGCGCGGTCCTCGAACCCTAAAGCGGGCGCCGCGTTTATGCACATTATGAACAATGGTCAGGAGACCGACCGTCTGCTCGCAGTCACATCGGATGTCGCGGCACGCACCGAGCTGCACACTCACAAAGAAGACGCCAATGGCGTTATGAAAATGACGCATGTCGAAGAGGGCTTCGAGATTCCCGCAGGCGGCATGCACATGCTGAAGCGCGGCGGTGACCATGTTATGTTCTTGGGTCTCAAGGCACCGTTTGAAGATGGCGCAACCTTACCGATCACGCTTGTCTTTGAAAAGGCGGGCGAGATCTTGGTAGAGGTATCCGTTGATCAGACGCGCAAGGCCAAACATAGCGAGGGTCATGAGGGGCACGATCACTCGGGCCATGACCACTAAACGCGCTAACCCTCTGGAATAAAATCTCAATCCTGCCGCGTATTCGTGGCAGGCTCTTTGCTGTTCTGGTGAAAAAATCGGCCTTCAGTTTGGAGGCGACGGCGAGATGGCGTACGCGTCGTCCGTCACGGCCGTGCCTTCCGCTTTCAGCTGGCCGAGGTCGCCGTCACCGGCTCCATGGTTTCCGCCATCCTTCCCGCTATACAGCGATCGCGCGCGCCTCCGGCAAGCGTCTGAGAGCGATCCCCACCCACTCTGGGTGAAAGCGGCAGAACAGGTCCGTCCGCCGCGCTGAAAAACACCATCGCCGAACCAGAATATAGCGGTTTCCCGGTCTGATCCGTCCAGTCTCAGCGGCCCGTCCAACCGCAGGTAACGCTTAGGCCAAAAACGCTAGTCCTGCGGTCGGCCTCACGCGATTTTACCGTTTAAGGGAAGGTCAAATGGGCAATGTCGGTTAACTTGCGTCGGCCAGCAACGAGGCGTTGCCGCCCGCAGCAGTGGTGTCGATGCAGGTGTGGCGTTCCAGTCGGCAGCGGTCAGCTAGATCCTGTTCTGCCCAAAGCGGCAGGAGCTGTCCATCGTGGTCTGCAAGCGCCTGGCGTGCGGTGCGCAGGTCATCGTCTTCCCCCCAGAACGCAACACCCTGAAACCCAGAAAGGCGGCTCAGGTCATGCAGATCCAAAGCGCCGTCTAACGTGTGGTCTCCGGCAGCGCCAGGTGCAATAATCGCGGCGCGGCATCCGTTGGCTCGGGCGGTTGTTGCCTGGGATTGCGCTGCCTCCGGTGTTGGCCCTAAACACAGCACGATGCCGCGCCCGTAGGTGGCGAGAATGTTGGATTCCCCGGTGGGGCCGGGCAGGGCGGTCTCTGACAGGATCACGCGATCTGGTTGCGGGATGCGATCCAGCAGCGCCTGTGCATCGGCATAGCTGACGGTTGCGGCCCCTGTGGCGGCGCTGGGGGAAGTGGGCGCCTTCGTGAACCGTTTTACGTAAGCCGGGCCGCCTGCCTTGGGACCGGTGCCCGAAAGGCCCTCACCGCCAAAGGGTTGCGAGCCGACAATTGCGCCGATCTGGTTGCGGTTGATGTATATGTTCCCAACAGTCAGACGTCCGGTCACCTGCTGGATACGATCATCAATGCGTGAATGCATGCCGAAAGTCAGGCCAAAGCCAGAGTTATTGATCGCATCGACCACTTTGTCCAACGCATTTGCCTTGTAGGTCGCCACATGCAGGACCGGTCCAAAGATTTCGCGGCTCATCTCCTCGATCCCGTTCACGCGGACTACTGTCGGCGCGACAAAGGTGCCGACAGCGGGACGGGTAAGCTCCTTGATCACGCGGCCTTCTGTGCGGGCGGCTTCAATATAGTCCTGTATCTCTGCGCGTGCGGCTTCGTTGATGACGGGGCCGACATCGGTGTGCATCTGCCACGGCTGCCCCACGACCAACTCGTCCATCGCGCCACACAGCATCGTTAGATAGGTGTCTGCGACATCTTCCTGCACATAAAGGCAGCGCAGCGCGGAACAGCGCTGGCCTGCCGATTGAAAAGCGGAGGCGACAATGTCTTTGACCGCCTGCTCTGGAAGCGCAGTGGAGTCGACGATCATGGCGTTCAGGCCACCAGTCTCTGCGATCAGCGGTGCGCTGGGTGGCAGGGTTTTGGCCATAGTGCGATTGATGCGCTGGGCTGTGGCTGTGGAACCTGTAAAGCAAACGCCGGAAATCCGCGCGTCCGAAGTCAGTGCTGCACCCACAACGGATCCCGGTCCGGGCAGCAGTTGCAGGGCGGTGGCGGGCACGCCAGCCTCTAGCAGCAGGCGCACGCCCACCGCCGCGTTTACGGCTGTCGTCTCAGCCGGTTTCGCCAGCACAGCATTACCTGCGGCAAGAGCCGCAGCGATTTGGCCAGTGAAGATCGCCAGCGGGAAGTTCCATGGGCTGATGCAGGTGAAAAGGCCGCGTGCAGGTTGTTCGAGTTCCTGCGCGCGGGCGCCGTAATAGCGCAGGAAATCAACCGCTTCGCGCAGCTCTGCAATGGCGTCCATAGGGGTTTTGCCGGCTTCGCGGGTCAGCACCGCGAAGATTTCTCCAAAATTCTGCTCGTAGAGGTCAGCCGCTCGGAACAGCACTGCACAGCGCTCTGCGGCTGTTGCGTCCCAGGTGGCGGCATCGCTCAGCGCGGCCTCAACGGTTGCTGCATCAGCAAGGGTGACGGTGCCCACTTTATCGGTTGGATCTGCAGGGTTTTGGGCCGCAAGGGTTTTTGTCCCCGCAGCAGGGCGCGCGGTCATTGGGCCAATGTGCCAATGATGCGTCGCAAATGGGGTCCGTGCGGCTTCTATCGCATCAAGATCATCTTCGTCGTGCAGGTCCCAGCCTTGTGAGTTTTTACGCTCTGCCCCGTAAAGGGTGGCAGGCGGCAGCACGGCGGTGTTGATCCCCGCGGGATCATATTCGGCAAAAGGATCGGCGGCGACGACTGCGGCTGGGACATCCTCATCCACGATCTGGTTCACAAAAGAGGAGTTCGCGCCGTTTTCCAGCAGGCGGCGCACCAGATACGCCAGCAGGTCACGGTGCGCACCGACCGGGGCGTAGATGCGGCAGCGGGCATTGTGTTTCTTGCGGACAATGGCGTGCAGCGCTTCGCCCATGCCATGCAGGCGCTGAAACTCAAAAGCATTCAGATCGGTGGCAAGGTCCAAAACTGCGGCGACGGTATGGGCATTGTGGGTCGCAAACTGTGGATAGATCCGGTCTGTCATGCCCAAAAGCTTCTTGGCATTGGTGATGTAAGAAATATCGGTCGCAACCTTCTGGGTGAAAACAGGGAAATCCCTTAGGCCTTCGACCTGCGAACGTTTGATTTCTGTATCCCAGTAGGCACCTTTTACCAGTCGAACCATGATCTTGCGGTCCAATTCGGTCGAGAGCTGATAGAGCCAGTCCAGAACCCCAGCAGCGCGTCGGCCATAGGCCTGTACAACCACGCCGAACCCGTCCCAGCCGGTCAGTGACGGGTCGCGCAGGACGGCTTCGATCACATCCAGCGACAGGTCCAGGCGGTCTGCTTCTTCGGCGTCAATGTTTAGACCCATTCCAGCGGCTTTTGCAGCCTGCGCAAGCTCTAGTGTGCGCGGAACAAGCTCTTCCATAACGCGGGTTTTCTGGGACACTTCATACCGGGGGTGCAACGCCGAGAGTTTAATCGAGATACCGGGGTTTTCACGAATGTCGGTTGCAGTGCATTCGGTGGAAAGCTTGGAAATCGCGTCCGAATAGGCGGTAAAGAAGGTATCGGCGTCGGCTTGTGTCAGCGCGGCTTCGCCCAGCATGTCATAGGAATACGTATAGCCTTTGGTGACTTGCGGGCCGCCACGCTTCAGCGCCTCTTCGATGGTCTGACCCAGCACGAACTGCGCGCCCATTTCTTTCATGGCGCGGCTGACGGCCGCGCGGATCACCGGTTCGCCGAGCCGCTTCAACGCCCCGCGTAGGACACCGGCAAAGCCCGGCTGGTCGTCGTCCAGAACCTTACCGGTCAACAGCAGAGCCCAGGTGGAGGCATTGACCAGCGACGAAGAGGATTGCCCCAGATGCTTGCCCCATTCAGATGGGGCAATTTTGTCTTCGATCAGCGCATCGACTGTTTCGGCGTCCGGCACACGCAACAACGCTTCGGCAAGGCACATCAAAGCAACGCCCTCGTCCGTAGATAGACCATATTCAGCAAGGAAGACATCCATCAGGCCAGGGCTGGCCTCACCACGGATCCCGGTGACCAGCGCTACGGCTTCGCGGCTTATGCGGCTGCGCTGTTCCTTGGGGAGCGCGGCCTGTTCGATGAGTGCCTGAACAGTCTGCGTTTCGTTGCGCAAGTGGGCGGCGCGGATCAGAGAACGGGTTTCCTGCAGCTGGGTCATCGGGGGCCTCCAAATCTATGTGTTCCTTTGAGTGTATCATTCATGTTAAAGTCGATTTCACCATTCTTGCCCACTGGGTGGGGTTTTGGTGTTAATTTTTTTCAATCTCTAGGCCAAAGGTGTAGAATGGAGAGATTTTGTGGTGATCTTGACAGAATAGATAAGTCCATTCTCGCGGTTTTGAGCCACAATGGGCGCATCACCGTCACAGAGCTTGCCAAACAAGTTGGACTATCCAAAACCCCTTGCCAGATCCGCCTTAAGCGATTGATGGACGAAGACTTTATTCATGGATTTAAGGCCAAGCTGAACCCGGCGAAGATGGGGCTGGAGCACGTGTGTTTTGTGGAAGTCACCCTGTCCGACACACGCGAAGCGGTCTTGAACGCCTTTAACGAGGCAGTTGCACAAATCCCCGAGATTGAGCAGTGCCACATGATTGCTGGGTCATTCGACTATTTGTTGAAGATCAGGACTGCTGACATCCAGAACTATCGCCGGGTGTTGGGGGAGTCGATTTCCAGCCTGCCTCATGTTGCGAATACATCGACCCACGTGTCGATGCAGTCAGTGGTGGATGAAATCACCTGAAGGTGGCAGGCGCGCGGCGCGTCTCAGCGATATCCACCGCGAAAAAAAACAGCACGCAAATCAGAGGCCCATGCAGGTGTTGAACGGCCTTGCTGCTGGTTACCCGAGGCACAGGGGCGGTGTACGATTTCTGCCCCAATATCGAGACGGACAGCGGTGGCATCGGCGCCTCGCATGCGGGAGAGACGCCACATGGCCCCATGCAGGCAGCGGCCCAGATCTGTCCGACCTGCGGGCACGCCAGTTCGCGCGTGGCGACTTCGATCTGATCTTGGTGATGGGCGATGACACGCGCGCCTGTGTCGAACCGCACCGCCAGACGCGTCACACCACCAATGCCGGCTTGCTTGCGGGAAATGCAAAGCTGGAGGAGAGCATAGAGGTGTTTGACCCATATTACAAGGGGGGCGACTGCCTCGACTTGTGGGACGAAGCAGCCGCTTGAATTAAGCCTTTGCTTTAGGCGTCCTGCAAACGCAGGAGGCCCGCAAGCCATGGCAATTTGTTGACGGCCGGGTCGATCATCTGGCTTTGGACAAGACGGCGCATGGTGACAGAGACATCAAGCGGCACAGTGTTCGGCCAGTCAGCTGCGGCAAACAGAGAAATTCGGCGCGAGAAAGTGCCAAACGGAACCGAAAAGGCGTCGATCTCGTCGTGGAAACGCGCTGCACGCATGTAACCCAGCGGCGTTGTGATCGCCCAGCCGATGCGACGCCCGACCATCGCCATCAGCGCCAGATGCGAGCCGATCTCGAAACGGTCTTCAAATTCCAGCCGGTGACGGGTCAGCTGTGCTTCGATCTGTTGCGAGATCAGCTGTTCGCGGGCGTAGCGTAGCAGTGGAAGATGCGCAAGCTCCGAGATCACGGATTCGGGATCCTTCACCACACCACGCGGGGCAACGAGGATAAAGGGGTCCTCGACCAGCGGATATTCGGTCAGCCCGCTGTGCAGTTCGCCCGACGTTGCGGCAATGCCCATGTGCAGTTCTTTTGCTTCTACCGCTCGCACAATGTCATGGCTGGAAGCAGTGGTCATTTTAAAGCGGCACTGGGTCATGCTGTCGGCCAGGATGGTGGCCAAACGCGGGGTGAGATTGTTGTCGAAGTCATCGATCAAGCCAATTGCAAGCGACGGCAAATGCGACAGATCCATGACCGTCAGTTCGCTCTGCGCGAGGCGTAATTCGCTGAGCACAACATGGGTGCGAACCAGAAAATTTCGTCCCGCCGGTGTCAGCACCATGGGCCGACGGCTGTGGTCGACCAGTTCGGCGCCAAGCGCCTTTTCAAGGTTTCGCAGCTGTTGGCTGACAGCAGGCTGACTGAGCCCGGTGCGCTCTGCAGCTTGCGCCACAGAGCCAGACTTGGCAAGAGCTTCGAAAACCTCAAGGCCGCGGAGGGTAACCCCTTTCACCAGCATATAGTGTCTCCAATATAATTACTTTGTCCCCCGTGTCGCGCAATGCACGGCAGACAGCCCTTTAGAGAGAGCTCTCAAAGACACCTGGCGCGTGCAGCCTTGCAAAACCGGGACAAAAAACGACTATTGCATAAGAATCTTTTGGGCTTTTGGAAAGAACAAATCAGGGTTGTTTTACGCTAAGAGCGAAAATTTTAACTCGGCAAAGGCGAGAATGGACGTGATTTTCTATATTGTTGGCGTCTCAGCCCGGTTTTGATTAAACAACCATGGAATGTGTTTAAACTTTGGTATCAACTGCAAGATCGCGCCGCGGCATCGCCGAACTCTTGATACCGTTGCCAAAGACTCTCGTCACTGCGGCGGTCGGAACGGCTGACAATCTGTGCCTCTTGCGGGTCCAGGAGCCATGTGGAAACCACCTTGCGTTCGCTGCGGTTGAGCCGCCGATTGGCCACCGACTGAATACACCGGCAGAGGCTTGGGCTTGCCGCACTGCGCTCTGACTGCCGACAGGCGCGCTCGATCGCTCCTGCGGCCGATGCAGCCTCGGCTATGGGCAGCGCCAACACTGCGGCCAAGACCGCCACACGCATTGCATTGGAATAACCAGCCATATTGCGGACGTCTTTTTCTATTTCGGTCACCACTCCGAGGAACCTTCTACGGGATTTGAAACTTTCTGCAATAGGGTTGTCTACGCCCTGGAGGACCCCCTCGAAGAGGGACCATTCTGTCTCACCCCGGGAATTGGTATGGTTATTTTTTGAACTGGCCCCTTCACGGAAGAGGTGGTCCTTGATTTTCGACCAGGTTGCAGCCGTTCTAAAAATGGAGCAAGGTTTGCTTTGGGCGGCTGTTTTCATTGGTTATGTTTTGCTGGCAGAGGCCTCACCGGGTGCAAGAACCGTTGGTCGAATAGGGGCGTTTGGCGTTACGTTCTGCCAGCCAAGTGCAGATCCCGGCGCGCATTTTTGATCCCGTCTCAAAGGTATTCAGACAGACGCATTCATTCTTTAAAAAGCGCCGCAGCCGTTTGGTCATCCGATTGTCACGCCATTCGCCTTGCTCGTCCATCTTGTTTGAGAGCCGCCACGCGAGACCTTGTCTGCTGTACCAACCCATTATGGGGCCCAAATTACGGAAACCACGCCGCACCGGTGGGTGTTGCGTTCTTCCGAAGCGAGCCATTTGGCGTGTTTCCTATCGGGATGACAGTAAAGCCCGGACTGTGACAGCGACAACAGGTCGCACTGTTTGCGCAGGCTTGACGCAGGGTCCCGGTTCACCATTTTTTGCGGTGCGGCCCGCGCAACTGAAACGAGGCTTCAGCTAAAAAAGCCCGTTCCTCCATCACCGGGCCGATCTTCGACCGCAGCTTGTCAAGGTCGGCGGCGCTCACTTCTCTGGTCCACAACCCGGGGCAGTTTCCTGCGATGCCTCGAACTGACCGCGACCATGGCGGATTGGCCGTTGAGCAGCCCACCCGGCCGCAGGGGCCGCTCGGGGCGGAAAGCACCTTTCCAGCCTGTCGGTTCAGGCGATTTTTGCGCCAGATGCAACGCCACTTGGGGAATATCGGTTGGATATTCTTCGCAAACGGCGGATGTGCATCAACAAGAAGTGGAAGAAAATCGAGATGCGCAAACATGATGACTGGTATGACAAAGGCATTTGTAACCGCATCCTCAAGAGGAAGCAGTTAGAAGGCGATGAACCTGTCCCCGACATCCGCCATCTGCAACAGCGTATGTGTCAACAAAAAGGGCACGGCGTCGCGGGGCATAGGCCGCGACAGTTTTGGTGCCATGGCCAGCGGCACACCCAAGGCGACTTGAAACGCACAGCTTACAACAATGACCTTCCCGACCTGAAACTGAACACCCAAAAATTTAGCGAACGCCCCGTGCGGGAAAGCTCACGTAGATCCCCAGCATAAGGGCCACGCCAAGAAAGGAGCGATCTTTTGTCATGGCGCCACGCTGGGCGTAAAGTCTGAAACCCACAAGGGGTGTCGCATCAAACAAGAAGGGCCGCGACACATTATGCCGCAGCCTCCCTGAAATCGTTCTGTGACCTGGGTTTGTCAGCAGTTCGGCACGTTGACGGCCAGCCCCCCCAAAGACGTCTCTTTATATTTCTCGTGCATGTCCGCACCGGTTTGGCGCATGGTCTCAATACAGGCATCAAGTGGCACAAAATGCTGACCATCGCCGCGCAGCGCTAGCGACGCGGCAGACACTGCTTTGATCGCGGCCAGACCGTTGCGTTCGATGCAGGGGACTTGCACCAGACCTTTGACCGGGTCGCAGGTCATGCCGAGGTGGTGTTCCAGCGCAATTTCAGCTGCGTTTTCCACCTGTTCCGGCGTGCCCCCCATCACCGCGCACAACCCCGCCGCAGACATCGCTGCGGCAGAGCCCACCTCGGCCTGACAGCCTGCTTCGGCGCCGGAGATAGAGGCATTGTATTTCACCAGACCGGCAATGGCCGCTGCGGTCAGTAGGAAGTCTTCTACATGGCCGGGCGATGCGCCTGGTACATGGTCTAGGTAATAGCGAATCACGGCAGGCAACGTGCCCGCGGCACCATTGGTAGGCGCAGTCACAACCTGTCCCCCAGCGGCGTTTTCTTCGTTGACCGCCATGGCGTACACGCTCATCCAGTCATTGATGGTGTGCGGGGCGGACAGGTTCATGCCGCGTTCTGCAATCAGCGCATCATAGATGCCTTTCGCGCGGCGTTTTACAAACAGACCACCGGGCAAGATGCCCTCCCGCTCCAGTCCGCGGTTGATGCAGTCGTTCATAACTTGCCAGATGCGGTCCACGCCTTTGGAGAGGCCGTCTTTGCCGCCACGCGCTATCTCGTTCTCGCGCTTCATCTCGGCAATGGTTTTGCCGCTAGACTTCGCCATCTCCAGCATTTCTGCTGCGGATTTGAACGGGAAGGGGACCGGGTCGCCTTCTTCGGTTGTTTTGCCTTGAGACAGTTCTTCTTCGGTCACCACAAAGCCGCCGCCGATGGAATAATACACCTGCCGCAGGATCACATCGCCCTGTTTGTCTGTGGCCATCAAGACCATGCCGTTGGCGTGACCGGGCAGCGTATGATCGTAATCAAAAATCATGTCGGCCTTTGGGTCAAAGGCCAGCGCGCCCAGATCGTCCAGCACAATGGTCTTGGTCTCAGTGATGGCCGCCAGCGCCGCTTCGGCTTTGTCATCGTCATAGGTGTCAGGCTGGAACCCAGCGAGCCCGAGGATCGTGGCGCGGTCGGTGGCGTGACCCACACCCGTAAAGGCAAGCGAACCGTGCAGTGATGCACGCAGACCTGCAAACTCAAATGGCGAGGCGCGCATCATATCAAGAAAACGCGCAGCTGCGACCATCGGGCCCATGGTATGAGAAGACGAAGGGCCAATGCCCACCTTGAACATATCGAATACGGAGAGGAACATTAGGAAGCAGATCCTTCTGGCGGAGTGGCGAGGATAGGTGCGGTGAAAGGATGGGGGCCCAACCCTTCGGCGATTTGTGCAGCCTGTGTACTGGCGCGGGTCTCGGCGCGCTGTGCAATGCGATGCAGGACCGGATGGCGGCTCAGGTCAAACCATGGCTGGCCTGGGCGCTCTGTGTAAAGTTTGGTCCAGCGCAGCAGGCAGGGGATATAGAAATCCAGAAGAGTCGGCGTGTTGCCACCCGCGAGACCCGGCGCACCCGCGAGGCCCGCCTCCAAAATCTCCAGATCGCGCTCAATGCGGGCGCGGAACATGTCACGCAGCTGGATTTGCTGGGCGTGATCGGGGCCGATGAACTTCTCAGGATAGAAGAAATGGCGCAGGTCAACGTGAAGCGTATTGGAACACCAGACCATCCATTTCAGAAACTGCGCGCGGTCTGCTGTGCCCCGTGCCGGCGCCAGCTGTCCCGTCACCTCGGACAACCACAATAGGATCGCGGCGGTTTCAAACAGCACCCCATCTGAAGTTTCCAATGCGGGAATTGTTCCATTGGGGTTGAGCGCCAGATAGTCTGGAAGACGTTGCGCATTTTTGGCGCGGTCGACAAGGCAAGTCTCGTATCGCAGGCCGAGCTCATCCAGCGCGAGCCGTATGATCAGCGAGGCGTTGTCCGGGGCATAGTGCAGGCGCAGGTTTTTTTCCATAAGTCCACCGTAGAAAGGGTACGGCTCAAAGGCTTGTTCGTTATCGACGTTTCCTATCGGGATCGCGCCCTGCTGAAAACAGGCAGGTTTGGGGAAGTGGCACGCCTCGGTGAGAGTTTTGCGCTCAGTTCTTATGTGCGGTGCAATGGCGCCTCGCCAAGGATAAACAAAATTCCTACAAAGGTCAGGAGCCTGACAGAACGGTCAGCGCAGAAAAGATCCGCCAGACGCGTCGCAAAAGGACCCGAGTGATGAGTAGAGAACTTGCCCCGATTGATAAAGCCAAATTTGTTGCCGCCAAACGCGCAGCCGAGATGGTCGAGGATGGGATGCGCGTGGGATTGGGCACTGGCTCGACTGCCGCTTGGCTGGTGCGTTGCCTTGGGGATCGGGCGCAGATGGAAGCGCTGAAGATCGTCACAGTTCCAACCTCGACCCGCACGGCAGAGCTCGCCCGTGAAGTGGGCTTGAAAATCGTAACGTTGGAAGAGGCTGGCTGGCTGGACCTGACCATAGATGGCGCAGATGAGTTTGACAGCGAATTGAACCTGATCAAAGGCGGCGGCGGGGCGCATTTGCGTGAAAAATTGGTCGCGGCGGCCTCGGACCAGCTGGTGGTGATTGCCGACAAAAGCAAAGAAGTTGCCGCGCTTGGCGCGTTCCCGCTGCCAGTGGAGGTTCTGCCGTTTGGTCTGTCAACCACACGCTCACTTCTGGAGGAAATGCTTGTTTCGCTGGATGTTCTGGGGCGCGATGTCACCCTGCGGATGAAAGGCGGCGCACCGTTTGTCACCGACGAGGGAAACCACATTTTTGACCTGCACCTCACCCGTATCGGCAACCCGCGTCAGATGGCAATGGTGCTGAACCAGGTCCCCGGCGTGGTCGAGAACGGCCTGTTTATCGACATCTGCGACCGGGTTGTGGTGGGCTATGGCGATGGCCGTGTCGAAGTGCGCGACATCAATGAAGGATCGGTTGAGGAAGGCCGGGTCGATTTCTTAGAGAATGAGAATCTTTTTGCGGACCTGATGGACTAAGGTGTCTTGGCTGACCTTGGTCAAACGTCCGGTATATCGAGGCCGATGATGACAAGGTCTATTCAAGGCGCACAACAATTTACATCCATCACGAACACACAGGGCGTCGGAAAGTCGAAGCTCTGGACCTTTTGTCGGCCGATTCCGAGAAAGTAGCCGGGTTTCTTGCCGTGCTGCGCCGGAACTGGCCGGACATGGACAAACCCTGGCAGGAACAACTGCAAAACCGCAAGTCAGGCCAATAACGGTCCGGGATGTTTGATTTGTTGCTGAAGGAAAGTCGCACCAAAATTGCTCGTTTTCCAATGCACAACCTTGTGTGAATTCGACCCGTCAGGTTGAAAACGGCCGGATAACGCCCAATTGCGCCTATGGCATTTGCATGCGCCCTGTGGGATACCCCGGTGAAAGACA
>SPKZ01020007.1_pt1 | contig 16130 bp, 14 predicted proteins | sample 2456571 | NCBI WGS metagenome assembly SPKZ01 (sample SAMN11192286, study PRJNA482655) | marine metagenome | biome: ENVO:00000447; feature: ENVO:00000244|ENVO:00000211|ENVO:00000569|ENVO:00002023; material: ENVO:00002151; isolation source: ocean water from marine abyssalpelagic zone ...
ACGTCGACCCCGAGACCAACGAGATCGGCGGCTTTCGCGTGACCCTCCGTCAGCCGCTCCTCAAGGGGGCTCGCAGCTACGTGAGCCGAGCGAAGATCTCGGACGCCGAGTTCGACCGCGACATCGCGGACTCGCGGGTCCGCGCGGCGGTTCTGAGCGTGACCGCCAGGACCAAGTCCGCCTACTACGAGACCATCCTCGCCGAACGGCTGATCGAGGTGATCGACAAGGCGATCGATCGCGACAACGAGCTCATTCGCTATTCGCGCGCGCTGTTCGACTCCGGTCGCGTGAGTCAGCGCGACGTCGTCAGTGCCGAGATCAACCTCACGGGCGACGCCACGCAGCGCACGCGGCGCCTCGCAGCGCTCGAGCTCGCCCAGAACTCGCTGAGCGACGTGCTCGGTCTCCCCATCGACCAGCACGTCGACATCAGCGACAAGAATATTCCCTTCCGCCCCGTCGAAATCGCGATCGACAACTGGATCCGCGAGGCGATCGCGAACCGACCCGAGACGAGAGAAATCCGCATCGAGCTCGACCGCGCCGCACTCGCGATCCGCATTCGGCGCAACTCGACCCTCCCGCGATTCGACGCGTTCGGCACGCTGCAGCAGGACATCAACTTCGAGAGCCGCGACTGGCGAGTCGGTGCACAGTTCGAGATCCCGTTCGGCAACGTCGCCGCGCGGTCCCGCCTCAAGAGCGCCCAGGTCGAGCACGACCGCGTCGAGCGACTGCTCGCCCAGCAGGAGCGCGCCATCGAGCTCGAAGTCCGCCAGATCGAGATCAACCTCCGCGAGAACGTGCTGCGGCTGCGCTACCTCGCAACGGGCGTCGAGCAGGCCCGCAGCAAACGCGAGATCGCGCGCGGGCGTTTCGAGCTCGGCCTCGCGAACAACTTCGACATCACCGACGCCGACCGAGACCTCGTGAGCGCAGAGAGCAATCTGCTGCGCGCGGTGGTCGACTACGCGTCGAACCTGGCATTTCTCGAGGCGGCAGTCGCGCGACCGATCTGACACGCCATCGGGTTCTCGGGTCGATCCGGGCTTCGCTCGCGCAGTCGTCTTGCCTCGCGCCCCTAGTTGATCGCGCCCGATTTCTTGAGTGCCGCGATGCGCTCCCAGTCGAGGCCGAGCTCCAGGAGCACTTCCTCGGTGTGTTGGCCGTGCGCCGGCGCCCGCCGCGTGTCGGGCGGTGCCTGGTCGAACTGGACGGGATTCGCGACGAGCTCGAACGGCGTGCCGTCCCCGGTCTCGAGCTGGGCCAAGTAGCCGTTCGCAACGGCCTGCGGGTCGCGCGCCACCTCGAGGGTGTGCTGGAACACGGACCAAACGCCGTCCAGGTCCGCCAGGCGCTCCTTCCACTCCTCGAGGGTGGCTGTGGCGAAGGCCGCGTCGAGCACCTCCGCGCACGCTTCGGTGTTTGCGGCAAACGACTCCGCGTCGGCGAAGCGCGGATCCTCTACGAGCTCCGGCCTTCCGATACGCCGGCAGACTTCTGGCCAGAAGGGGAAGCCCTGCAGGAGATTGATGGCCACGTGGCGTCCGTCGCTCGTGCGGTAATAGCCGGCGAGGGCGTTCGTCGGGGGAATGCGCGCCATGCCGCGCCAGGGCTCACCGTGAACGAGGGACGCGGCGATCCCCGAACCCATCGCCCACATCCCGAGTCCGAGCAGGGACACGTCGACCACCGACGCTTCGCCCGTCCGCTCTCGCCCGTAGAGCGCCGCCGCCACTCCGCCCGCGAGGGTGAGCCCGCCGAGCGTGTCGCCGTAGCCGGGCCCGGGCATCGGCACGGGCAGCTCGGCATCGGGGACCGTGGCCCCCAGCGAGCTTCCCGCGCGCGCCCAGAACGTCGCGTAGTCGAAGCCACCTCGCCGGCGTTCGGGGCCGCGGTTGCCAAGCGCGCTGCCGCGCACGTAGATCACCGTCGGATTGTCCGCGCGGACGTCGTCCACCTCGAGGCGCAGTCGCTCGCGCACGTCGGGCAGGAAGTTCGTCACGAACACGTCGGCCCCGGCGATGAGCTCGCCGAGGAGTGCGCGCCCGTCATCCGATGCGAGATCGATTCCGACGCTTCGCTTGCCGCGGTTCGCGTGCTCGATCGCGTAGTTGACGCTGCCCTCGATGGCGAGCGGGCCGCTCTGGCGCAGCCCCCGGTAGGCGTCGCCGCGCACCGGGTGCTCCACCTTCACGACATCCGCGCCCCACTCCGCGAGCACGGCGCCGGCGACCGGAACGAAGACGTACTGCGCGACCTCGACGACGCGGACGCCTTTCAGGACTTCATGCACCGACTCGGACCCGTTGCTGGCGCCCGAAGCCGTAGACGCGCTCGGCGTTTCCGGCGAGCACCTGGGTTCGGACATCGTCGTCGAGACCCACCGTGAGTCGCGCGATGTGCTCCTGCGATTTCGGCCACAGCGTCACACTGTGAGGGTAGTCGCTCGAGAACATCACCGACTCCGCGAGACGCGGCGAACCCGCTCGCAACAGGTCGAAGCCCACCTCGTCGTCGAGGACCGTGACGAACACGTTCTCGCCGAGAAAGCTGCTCGGCAGTGATTCGAGGGGAGCGTCGGACCATGCGCTCTGGTGCTGGAACTCCTGATCCATGGTCTGGATCCAAAATGGCAGCCAGCCGAAGTTGACCTCGCCCGCCACGATGCGCAGCCCCGGATGGCGTTCGAAGACACCCCCGAAGATCATGTACGTGAGGGGGCGCACGGAGCTGAAGAAGCGATTGACGATGCCGGCGACCGACACCTTCTGCTCGACGAGCTCGTCCCAGTCTTGATCCGGCGGGCGACCGCCAAAAGTGCGGTGGAACGACAGCGGAATGCCCGCATCACTGGCCGCCGCCCAGAGCGGCTCGTAGTAGGTGTGGTTGTAGGGCTTCGCGGGGATGCCCGGGATGAAGCCTCCCTTCGCTCCGCAGCCCACGACGCGCTCGAATTCCGCGAGACACGCGTCCATGCCGTCGTCCACCGGGAGCATTGCGAGGCCGACCAATCGACTTGGATCCGCGCTCTGAAAGTCGCCGATGATCCAGTCGTTGTAGGAAGCCATGCACGCCATGCCGAGCTCGCGGTCCTCGGCGATGTACGAGAAGATTGCGTGGGCGGGATAGACGACAGCAGCGTCGACGCCATCGGTCTGCATATCCTCGAGATGCGCGGGCCCGTCCCAGTTCCCCTTCAAGATGTCGTCGAACTTGAGGCCGCCGACCTGGAAGTCCTTGGGGTCGCGCCCCGCCATGGCCTCGATGCCGAACGTCCGCTTGGGCGGGAGGCCGTCGAAGCTCCAACCATCACCCCCATCGGCGCCACGCATCATCTTGGGCGCGCGCTCGCGGAACTTCTCCGGCACGCGGTCGAAGACCCAGGGAGGCTCGTTGATGTGGTTGTCGGCGGAAATGACTCTCATCGCGATCGAACCTCCTTCGCCCTCACCTGTGTGCAGCTGGCGTCGCGCTCCATCCTATCCCGGTGAGGGCGTCCAGTGGACCAGCATCGCGCCGTTCGATCCGCGAACGAACACCGCCCGCACCGCCATACCGAAAGCGGGCTCGCCCTCGCCTTCGAAGAGACCAATCATCTGAATGTCAGGCTGCTCATCGACGGCGACCTGTAGCACCGTGTACGGGACGCTGTCCGCGAAAGCCGGATGGAAGACCTGGTGGGCCACGATCCAGCTGTCGATTCGTCCGGCGCCCGACAGCGCCCTCCAGGTAGACGCGGTGCTCCGACAGCGCCCGCAGATCTCGCGCGGCGGCCAGCGCAGTCGCCCGCAGGCGTCGCACTGCTGGACGCGAAGCTCGCCGGCTTCGACCCCTTCCCAGAAGGGCACCGAATCGCGGTCGGCCTGCGGAGCCGGGCGCGGGACCGGGTCCGTCACGGCGCCCGACGCAGGATGAGCGCGGATGTATTCCCCGCGATGTAACCCGGCTGGGACGTGCTGAGCGCGATCTCCGCACCCTCGACCTGGCGATCGGCGGCGCTCCCGCGCAGCTGGGACACCGCCTCCGCGATGTGGTTGAGCCCGTGCGCGTAGCCCTCGGAAAGGAAGCCGCCGTGGGTGTTGACGGGAATGGACCCGCCGAGCGCGGTCGCGCCGCTCTCGAAGAAGGGCCCGCCCTCCCCCTTCTTGCAGAACCCGTAGTCCTCGAGCTGCACCAGGACCGAGTAGGTGAAGCAGTCGTAGAGCTCGGCAACGTCGATGTCCCGGGGCCCAACCCCCGCCTGCTCGAACAGCCGCGGCGCAAGGTCCGCCGCGGCACTGCGCGTGGAATCGGGGCGGTCGCTCGAATACAGCGTGAAGCCTCCGCCCCACGCAATACCGCGAATCAGTACCGACGGACGTTGCAGATCGCGCGCACGTTCGGCAGAGGTGAGCACGAGTGCCACGGCGACATCGGTCTCGAGGCAGCAGTCGAACAGCCGGAATGGCTCGACGATCCAGCGCGACGCCAGGTAGTCGTCGAGCGTGATGGGGTGACGCATCATCGCCCGCTCGTTCATCGCCGCGTGCCCGCGCTGCGTGACGGCTACCGCGCCGAGCTGCTCGGCCGTGGTGCCGTACTTCTCCATGTGCGCCCGCGCCATCATTGCAAACTGCTGTGGCGGAGCCATGTAGCCGTAGGGGGCCTGGTATTGGGTCTCCGCCGCCTCGACGAGCGGTCGCCCGGTTCCACCCATGCGAAACTCCGAGCGGGCGTTGATCGCGCGGTAGCACACGACGGTGTCGGCTACGCCCGCAGCGATGGCGAGCGCCGCCTGCCCGACGACCGAGTGCGAGGCGCTGCCCCCGCCGAAGAGATCGAGGAGCCACTTCGGATCGCGGAGGCCGAGCGCGTGGACCACGGTGGCGGGCAGCGCGGAGTCGCCCACCCGGTGGGTCGCGAGTCCGTCGACATCGTCCATCTCGAGGCCGGCGTCGGCCACGGCGGCGGCGATGGCGCGCGTCGCGAGTGTGAGCGTACTGACCTTTGAATTCTTCGAGAACTCGGTGTATCCGATTCCTGCGATCGCGACTCGATCCCTGAACCCCTGCATGACGGCCACGCTATCGGATGCCTCCGCGATCTGTCTACAATGCAGGAGAAGGAGGATCTATGTCTCTGTTGCTCCCTGCACCCGATGGGTTCGCGCGCCTCGAAAATCTGATCGACGGCAAACGCTGCCCCGCCCTCTCCCGCGAGCGGCTCGCGAGCGTCGACCCGTCGATCGGCGAGACCTGGGCCGAGATCCCCAGCAGCGGAAGCGACGACATCGCAGCGGCCGTCGACGCTGCGAAACGGGCCTTCTCGGGAGCGTGGAGCGATCTTCCCGCGCTCGGCCGCGCGGGGCTGCTCCGCAACCTCGCCGGCCTGTTCGCCGACCACGCCAGTGAGCTGGCTCGGATCGAGAGCCGCGACAACGGCCGCGCGCTGGCCGAGACGAGTGCGGGCGACCTCCCCGCCGTCACGCAGATCCTCCACTACTTCGCGGGCGCTGCGGACAAGCTCATGGGTGACACCGTGCAGGTGAGTCCCGCGAGCTTCAACTTCACGGTCGTCGAGGCGGTCGGCGTGGTGGGCATCATCATTCCGTGGAACGCGCCGCTGTCGATCCTTGCCGCGAAGGTGGGCGCCGCCCTCGCCGCGGGATGCACGGTGGTGGTGAAGCCCGCCGAGCAGGCATCGTGCTCGATCCTCGCGGCCGCGGAGCTCTTCGAGCACGCGGGCTTTCCGCCCGGAGTGGTCAACATCGTGAGCGGCCTCGGCAGCACAGCCGGCGACTCGCTGGTACGCCACCCCGACGTCCGGAAGATCTCGTTCACCGGATCCACGGCGACCGCCAGAAGGATCACCGCCGCGTCGGCCGACTCTCTCACACAGCTCGCCTTCGAACTCGGTGGAAAGTCGGCCAACATCGTCTTTGCCGACGCGGATCTCGACGCCGCAGAGCTCGGCGTCAGCACGGCCTCCGTCTTCACCGGCGGTGCCGGACAGACTTGTGTTGCAGGCTCGCGCATCCTCATCGAACGGCCAATCTACGAGGAGATGGTCGAGCGGATCGCACGGCGCGCATCGGAGGTGCGGATCGGCGATCCGATGGACCTGGAGACCCAGATGGGGCCCATCGCCTTCGACCGCCAGTACGACAAGGTTCGCGACTACATCGCCCTGGGAAGCCAGGAAGGCGCGGAGATCGCGTTCGGCGGCCGCTCCGGAGAAGCGCTCATGGGTGCGGGATCGCCGCACGCCGGGGGCTACTTCGTCGAGCCGACGTTCTTCCGCGATGCCCGCAACGACATGCGGATCTGTCGCGAGGAGATCTTCGGACCGGTCGCGAGCGCAATCCCTTTCGACACGGAAGAAGAGGCCGTCGCCCTCGCAAACGACTCGAGCTACGGCCTCGCGTGCGGTGTCTGGACGTCGGACCTGAAGCGCGCTCACCGCGCCATCGCCGCCGTCAAGACGGGCGTCGTCTGGGTGAACGCCTATCGCCGGATCCACTGGGCGCTGCCCTTCGGCGGCGTGAAGGAGAGCGGTTACGGCCGCGACAGCGGGCTCGAGAGCCTGCGCGGTTACCTCCACACGAAGACGGCGTGGATCGAGCTGTAGGCGCCGGACCCGCTGGAGGCCGCGTGCCCGACCCCGCGCCGAAGATCGAGTTCGACCTCGCCCCGTGGCAGCGCGAGTTCATCGACACCGTCTTTTCGAGCCCCTACTACGAGTGGGCTGGCGTCTCGCTCGAAACCCTTCGCCCCGGCCATGCGCGCGTCTCGCTGCAGGCGAACCCGATCACCCATACGCCCTGGGGAAGCGTGAACGGCGGCAGCATTGCGAGCCTTCTCGAATTGCCCGCCTTCCTCGCGCTGCTCACCGAAATGAAGGAGGGCGAGTTCGCCGCCACGATCGACCTCTTCGTCCAGAACCTGAAGCCGATCCCCGCCGGAGCACCCGTCGTCCTCGAAGGCCGCCTGATTCGCCGCGCTCGCAGCCTCGCCTGGTGCGAATCCGCCGCCCTCCTGTCCGAAACCCCCCACACCCTCGCCCGCATCACCAAATCCCTGAAAACCTGACGCCACTTGGGGACGTTGCACCTTCCCCGAGTGGCGTCAGGTGTTTTGAATCGTCAGGCCGCCGTCTACGGGGAGGGTCACTCCGTTGATGTAGGAGGCGGCGGGAAGAACGAGGGAGAGGGTGGCATGGGCGACCTCTTCGGGATCGCCGTAGCGGCGCAGGGGAACGCGCCGGCGGGCGAACTTCGTCTTTGCGTCGTCGGGAATCACCGACGTCATTCCTGTGTGGATGGGTCCGGGACAGATGCAGTTGAAGGTCACCCCCTTGCTCCCGAGCTCTACCGCGAGACTGCGCGTGAGACCGACGACGCCGTGCTTGGCCACGCTGTAGGGACTGTTGAATGCCGACGCTCCGATCCCTTCCGTCGACGCGATATTCACCACGCGCCCCTCGCCTTCTCTGCGGAGGTGCGGAAGACAAGCGCGGATGAGCTGCACCTGACCGCGTAGCATCACCGCCATCGCGCGCTCCCACGCGTCCTCGTAGTCGCTGTCCGGTCCGTCCACCGCTCCGCCGACCGAAATACCGGCGTTGTTCACGAGGATGTCGAGGGCCCCGAAGCGCTCGACGATCGCGTCGACCACGTTGCGAATTCGCGCCGGATCCGACACGTCGAGCGCGAAACCGATGGCCTCACCGCCGGCGCCTTCGATCTCGGCCACCACCTTGTCGACGCCGAGCTCGTTGACGTCGGTCACCACCACGCGAGCGCCCTCGTCGGCGAACAGATGAGCCGTTGCCCGGCCCATTCCGCTGGCTGCCCCGGTCACCAGGGCCACTCTGCCCTCAATCGATCGCGACAGCTTCGTCAATCTCGGCATGTCCAGCCTCTCCCTTGGACGGGGATTCTACAGCCCGCCCGTCGCGCCGAGGGGCGCGGCACCGCGTTCGCTCACAACGCGTCCACGCGCCGAAAAACAACGTCCGCGCGCCACCACGTGACGCACCGACTGCAGCGCTGACAGGTCGTCGAGGGGATTCCCATCGACGATCAATACGTCGGCCGACAGGCCGTCGGCGAGCCGGCCCGTCACCCTCTCGAGGCCAATCGCCTTCGCGACCTCGCACGTGACCGCTCGCAGGGCTTCGACGGGCGAAAGCCCCGCGTACTCGGCGAACACGGGCAGCATCCGCGGCAGCACGTCGTGGCGCACGCCCGGGATGCCCGCGTCCGTCGACGCGATCATCGGCACGCCCGCTTCGCGCGCGGCGCGCATGCAAGCCTTCATGCGCGTCGCGAAGGGCGTGGGCTGACCCTCCTTTTCGAGGCGCTTCCCCCAGCTCGGGTTGGGCGTCGCGGAGATCCAGAGCTCCCGACCCGCCATCCCGGCGAGCACGTCGGGATCGAAGTCGCTGCCAAAGCCGTCCTCGCCCGACCACGAGCAATGTTCGACCGTCCGCACGCCGGCCTCCGAGGCGTTGCGGATGCCGGGCGCCGAATGGCAGTGCGCCGCGACGAGCCGACCCGAAGCCGCCGCGGCCTCGACCACGACGCGGATCTCGTCCGCGTCGAACTGGGCTTCGCGCGGCTTCGTCCCCTTCGTCATCACCCCGCCCGTCGCCATCACCTTGATGCAGTCGGCGTCATGAGCGAGCTGGCGTGCAACCACCGCGCGAAGCTCGTCCGGCGTCCGCGCCTCGCCGCCCCAGAAGTGGCAGTGACCGTCGGGACTCGTCACCGGCTGTCCCGCGCACAGCAGCCGCGGCCCGGGGACGAGGCCGGCGGCGATCCGATCGCGCAGCAGGAATTCGCTCCACTCCCCGCCTCCGAGGTCGCGCGCGGTGGTGATTCCGGCCAGCAGCATGGCACGTGCGCGCTCGACCATCGCGACGTGCAGCACATCGCGGGCCACGGCGAGCTGCTTCGCGGGCGGGCCGATCTCCGGGTCGAGCGTCATGTGGACGTGCCCGTCGATCAGACCGGGGACGGCGAAAGCCCCCGCGCAGTCGATCCCCTCTGCGTCGCTCGAGAGCTCGGGCGCCGTGCCGAGCGCAACGATCCGTCCGTCGTCCACGCGCAGCGTGAGAGGCTCCGCGGAAACCGCGTCTCCCCGACCGTCCCACACCGAGAGTCCCATGAGCGCCAGCGCCACGGCCGCACGATAGCGGTTCGGCCGGAGCTCAGGCTGCCTCCGGCGCGCCGAAGATCGGCGATGACCACGCCCGCTCCTGCGCGGACCGCGCTGCTCGACGAACGATCCGACCTGGCGGACGCGAGCGTCTCGGGCGAGCGATCAGGGTCGCTGCCGTTTCCCTGAGGTCTCCCGGGCCTGCGCTTTGGCCGCTCCGTCGGACGGGGTTTCCGTCGAGCCGGCCGGCTTTAACTCTCGGTCCGGCTTCGCGGGCGCGCGGGCCTCGAAATCCTCGACGCTCATCCCGACGTAGACACCCGCCGAGTCGACGTCGCGGTCTCCTGGCTTGGCCTGTCGCTCGGCCATGGCGTACGACTCTACTCCGGCGCCCCGAACGTGTCGACGATGGCGTGGAGATTCTCGCGCTCGGGCGACGCGCCGACCTTGGGCGGGTAGAGGAGCACCGGGTCGGTCAGGCCCTCCCACTGCTTCAGTCGGTCCCTGACCTCCGCGGGCGTTCCCGCGACGGCGATCGCGTCGAGCATCTCGTCACTCACGGCGTCGGACACGGCGGCGATGTCGAGGCGCTTGAACGCCTTCGAGATCTCCCCGCTGCCCCGGACTCAGGCCTCGAAGAGCCCCCGGAGATCGCGCTTGCGGATCTTGCCCATGGGCGTTCGCGGAAAGTCGGCCACGAAAACGAACTCGGAGGGGATCTTGTAACGCGCCAGCTGCGCACCGCAGAACGCGGTCAACTCCTCGGCGTCTGCCTTCGCCTCGAGCGCGAGCTGCACGACGGCTACCACCCGCTCCCCGAGCCGCTCGTCCGCCACCCCGAGCACTGCGCACGCAGCGATGCGCGGATCGTTCGCGAGCACGCGTTCGACCTCGGCCGGGTACACGTTGGCACCGCCGCGCAGAATGAGATCCGAGCGGCGATCGCGAATCGTGAGGTGGCCGTCCTCGGACATGCTGCCGAGGTCGCCGGTGTAGAGCATGCCGTGCTTCAGCGCGTCGACCGTGGCTTCGGGGCGGTTCCAGTAGCCGAGCATCGTCGTGTAGACGCCCGCGAAGGCTCCCTTCTCGGCGGGCCCCACGCAGACCTCGCCGATCTCCCCTCGCGGAAGCTCGTCGCCGTCGGGACCGCACACGCGAACCGCCACGAACGGTAGGGCGGTGCCGCAGCTGCCCTCGACCGGGGGCGCTTCCGGATTGGTGTGGGTGACCGATGTAGGGGCTTCCGTAAGGCCGTAGCCCACGGTGACTTCCCGGCCGAAGCGCTCGCGGTACAGACGGCGCGTGAGCTCGGGACAGTCTGCCCCACCGACTCCGGGGCGAGTGACGCTGGCGAGATCGTCGGGCCCGACATCAGGGTGCGTGAGCAGATCGTGGATGATGGCGGGTACCACTGAGAAGCTGTTGACGCGCTCGGTGCGGATCCACGCCGCCAGACCCACCGCGTCGACGCGGTCCATCGCGACCAGACACCCACCCGCCTGGTAGACGAGCGCGGGCCCGAGAACCATCAGGTTGAGGAGGGTCAGCGGTAGACACACACCGCTCTTGAAGCCCGGAGAATCTTCGTTGTGCAGCAACGCCGATGCGCCCGGCAGCATGATGTTGTGCTGGCTGTGGACGGCACCCTTCGGAAAGCCCGTGGTCCCGCTCGTGTACGCGATGGCACCCGGTGCGAAGGGATCGATTTCGACATCAGGCCGCGACGCGCCCGAGCACGCGGCGAGAGCCTGCGCCCACGCACTCGATGCGTCGCCCGGATCGGCGGCGACGAGCTCACGGAGATCGGGGAGCTTCGCCCGTTCGGAGGCGACCTGTGCCACCATGTCCGAGTCGCCCAGAAAGACGGATGCCTGCGCGTCCGTCAGCATGTAGGCCTTCTCCGGCGGTGCGAGCGCGCGGTTGATCCCGAGCCAGATCGCGCCGAGGCGCATGCTTCCGAGGAAGGCCACGACGATTTCTGCCGAGTTCGGGAGCGACATCGCAACGCGATCGCCCGGCGCGACGCCCATCCCGGCGAGGGCGGCCGCCGCGCGATTCACCGCGGCGTCGAGCTCCGCGTACGTGTAGCGGCCGTCGCGCCCGACGAGTGCCTCGCGCTCGGGATCCTTGGCGAGGACGCGGTCGAGCAAGTCCGCGACGGTCTGCGGACCCCCGCCCGGAATCGCGGGGCGCCGCGTCGGTGCGACAAGGCCGCGCGCTTCGTAATCGATCGCTGCGGTCACGCCGCTCCGATCACGAGGCGCTGCGTGTTCTCGTACATGATCGCGCGGATGTCGGCGTCGCTCAGACCGGCAAGCCCCTCTGCAAATTCGGCGGGTTCGGCCAGGCCCTCGGGATGCGGAAAGTCGGATCCGAACACCACCTGGCTCGCCCCGAGCGCTTCCGTCAGCGCCACCAGGTCTTCCTCGTGGTACGGCGACACGTACACGTGCCGCTTGAGCACCTCGCTCGGTCGGCCCTTCACGTAACCGCCCGGCCAGGGACCGTTACGCCCCATCCCCTTCATCTTGTCCATCACCTTCATGAGGTAGGGGGCCCAGAGCGAGCCGTTCTCCACGCTCAGCACGCGGACGTTCGGAAAGCGTCCGAAGAGGTTGTAGAAGATCAGCGAGGACATCGTGTCCATGATCGGTCGGTCGCCGTAGAAGCTCGTCCACTGGAACGCCGACTGCTTGTGGGACGCCGGATTCGGGTTCTCCCCGAAGTTCACGGACATCATTTCGTTGTAGCCCGACTCGGCGATGTGGAACGCCACGGTGACACGCGCCTCGTCGATCCGCGACCAAAAGGGATCGAAGTGCGGATCGGCGGGCGAGCGCCCGAACGCGGGACCGGGTCGGAGGTGCACCACGCTCGCGCCGCGTTCCATCACCCACTCGAGCTCCTCGACCGCGCGGTCGATGTCGAGCAGCGAGAGAAGCGGAACGGCGAAGAGGCGACCCAGGTGGTCGAAGCCCCACTCCTCGTCGAGCCAGCGATTGAACGAGTGGAGGTTCGCGTAGCTCTGCTCGACGTCGTCCTTCATGAAGTGCTCGACGCAGACGGCCAGCGTCGGGAACAGCAGGATCGACTGGAGGCCCTGCTCGTCCATGAGGCGGAGTCGAGCCTCGCGGTTCGTGTACTCGGGCTGGAGGGGTTCCCTCACCTCCGACTCCGAGAAGTTCCCGCTCGACAGGTTGCGGAGCATCTCGCGCAGCGCGCCCGGCTTCGTGACCTGTTCGGTGTAGGCGTTCTCGAGAAATGTGAACGGGCGATCGCCGATCATCACGCGGTCACGACCCGTCTCGTCCTTGACGAGATGGATCGCCTTGTCGCGGAAGCGCGGCTCGATGAAGCGCGTGAAAGCGTCGCGGGGTTCGTAGTAGTGGTTGTCCGCGTCGAAGAGCGGTGTATCCGTCGGAGCCATGGCGCGGTCTCCCTATTCGCTGGAATCGGCCCAGCCATTGTAACCGCGACGCCCACAGACAGGGCTCGCGCCGACCGTCTTCAGTTCTCGGTGCGGACCTTGAGCGCGTAGTGTCCGTTCTGTGGGCCGTCGAAGAGATGGTCGACCAGGGGGTGTCGACACGGCTGGTCGGACTCGTCCGCTAGCAGATTCTGCTCCGACACGTAGGCGGTGTAGGTGGTCTCCTCGTTCTCGGCGAGCAGGTGGTAGTAGGGCTGGTCCCTGGCGGGGCGCACCGCTTTGGGAATCGAGAGCCACCACTCCTCGGTGTTGGCGAACGTGGGGTCGACGTCGAAGATCACTCCCCGAAACGAATAGAGGCGATGGCGCACGATGGCGCCGATCGAAAACTTCGCGTCTCGTTCCATGGCCCCGCCCCTCTTCCCCTACCCGTCCTGTTCCAGTCGCAGCATCGGGCACGCCTCGCGCCCACTTCGGGTGTAGCACCGCCCGGTCTGTGGCCGCCCGTCCCGGCCGCGTCCGAATCGAAACTTGCGTCTTATTGATCGGTTGTGCGGATCTTCAGAGACTCTACCTCAGCTGCTCCGGGGGGCGGCCGATTCGCCTGGGAGCCACGCTCCGAGCGCCCCTCCCGGCGACCCGGTTGCGGCCCGGTTGCGGCCCGGGGAGTGGTCGGGGACTTGCCGCAGCAGAGCGACGTCTCGGAAATCCTGGAGCAGATGACCGCGGAGCTGCGGGAGGCAGCCGAGCGCGTCGTCCCCCGTTTCCTCGCGACGATGCCGCCCGAGTACTTCCGCGGCACCGACGCGGCGACCCGCCTCGCCCACATCAAGGCGATCATCACCACCGAAGCCACCGGCCTTTCGCAGGAGCTCATCCTGCGCAACGAGGACGGCTCGCGCATTACCGTCATCCGCGAGCTGCTGCGACTCGTCGATGCCGAGCTCGCGATCGCCGAGTTCGACCCGGATCGTCTCGGGCCGAAGGACAGCGTCACTCCCCTCGATCGGCCCGACGGCTTCAGACTGCGCAACACCCTCCACAACCGGCTGGAGGCGGACGCGTTCATTCCCGCCGGAGACCGGCCCCGCACACTGCGCGACACGAACTGGAAGGATTTCCTGCGCGGCGACGGCAGCCCATCGGCGCGCGTGATCATCGAGGGCGCGAACCTCTTCCTCACGCCCGAAGCCCGCAGCGGCCTGTCCGACGCCGGTGTGCTCATCGTGAGGGACAGCTCGGCGAACAAATGCGGCGTGATCTGCAGCAGCTTCGAGATCCTTGCGAGCATGGTGCTGAGCGAAGAGGAGCTCGTGGCACACAAGGAGGGGTTCGTCGCGCAGGTCATCGAGCGCCTTCGCCGCCTCGCGCGTCTCGAGGCAGAGCTTCTCATGCGCGAGCGACACCACAAGCCCGACATCGACCTCCCCGAGCTCAGCAATCGCATCAGCCACACGATGATCGCAGCCACCGATGCCTTGGTCGCCGCCATCCCGAAGCTCGACGACGCCGACGGAGCCAGCGCACAACGTCATGCAGCGCCACGTTCCACCGATCCTGTTCGAGGTCGCCGGCGACCGCGTCTTCGAGAGGGTCCCGAGCGACTACGTGAACAGTGCCATCGCCGCTGTCCTCGCAGGCATGATCGTCTACCGCGAGGGCCTCTCGTACCTCGAGAGTATGTCTCCGGAAGCGCTCGCCGATCTCGCGTTCCGATACCTGCGCCAGGAGCAGGAGACCGGGCGGCTCGTCGCCCAGGTGGGAGGCTCAGCGCTCGCGGACCGCGAGCGCATTGCGGAACTGCTGCGGGCGGGGGGGACCGGCGCGGCGCTGCGGGATCGCTTCGGCGCTTGAGGGACGCTGCAGCGAGGCGGCTTGACCGGTGGAACCCTCGCCTCTTCCGCGATTGGAGCTTTGCTCGGAGCTCCGTATACACTGGCCGGCACCACACCTCGCGGGAGCACTGCATGGCCCTTTCCCCCGACCAGCCCCTCATCTCCGCCGACGACCACATGGACATCCACGCGATGCCCGCCGATACCTGGGAAGCGAGACTCCCCGCGGCGTTGCGGGAGCGCGGGCCGCGCGTAGAGGAAACCGACGACGGCCCCTGGTGGTTCGTCGACGGCCAGAAGCTCGCGCCGAGCGGCCGAAAACCCAAAGGCCTCATCGAGACGCGCCAGCACGGCTTTCGCCCCGGTGCTCCGGACACCCGCCTGGCGGACATGGACGAGGACGGCGTCCACGCCCAGGTGATCTACGGGCCGACGAGCACGCAGCTGCGTGTGGCCGATCCCGAGCTTCGCGCCCACGTGGCGTACGCGTACAACGACTGGGCGGCCGAGTTTCAAAAGGCCGCGCCCGAGCGCCTCGTGCTGCTGCCCGACATCCCGGCCGACGACATCGAGCTGGCGAAGAAGGAGCTGCTCCGCTGCGCGAAGCTCGGCCACAAGGGTGTCATCGTGAGCGACACGATCGGCCGGGGCGAGCCGGTGTTCGAGGACTCCTGGAATTCCTTCTGGGACGCCGCAGCCGACGTGAACCTCCCCGTCCACGTCCACCTCTCCGGAGGTGCGCACAGCCTCAGGATGAGACCCCGTTCGTGGCGATCGCCAGCGTTCGTGGCCATCGTTCCCATGCAGCTCGACGAGACCCTGTCGGGGATGCTCTTCTCGGGGATTCTCGAACAGCGTCCAACCCTCAAGTTCGTGATGGGCGAGGCCGGCCTCGGCTGGATCCCCTACGTGCTCGAGCGCTGCGACCACGAGCTCCACAAGTACGGGCCCCTGATCGACGACCACAAGCTCTCGATGCTGCCGAGCGAGATCTTCGCGCGACAGGTGTTCACGAGCTACGAGGACGAGGGCATCGGCGTCGAGCTGATTCCGCGCATCGGCGTCGACAACGTGATGTGGGCGTCCGACTACCCGCACGGCGACAGCACCTGGCCCCACTCCCGCAAGGCCGTGGGCGAGTCGCCGCTCGCACAGCACGGGGACGAGATACTCCGCAAGGTCACGTGCGAGACGGCGGCGCGCGTGTACGACATCCCGCTGCCGTGACGGGTCTGCCCCTCGAAGGCATCAAGGTCGTCGACGTCTCGGAACACGGCTTCGTGCCGTCGGCGGCGGCCACCCTCGCCGACTGGGGGGCGGACGTCGTCAAGGTCGAGAAGCCCGCCGGTGACGCGCTGCGCTCCATCATGAAGAACGGCCTCGTCGACGACGCGGGCGACTTCGACTTCACGGTGGAGATCGCAAACCGCAACAAGCGCGGCGTCTCCATCGACCTGAAGCACGCCGAGGGGCGTGCGCTCCTCGACCGCCTGATCGGGGGGGCGGATGTGTTCATCACGAACCAGCTCCCGAAGGTGCTCCGCAAGCTGCGGCTCGAGGCCGACGACGTCTTCGCGGTGAACCCGGGGATCGTCTACGCGCGCGGCCACGGCCAGGGACAGCAGGGCCCCGAGGCGGAGGACGGCGGTTTCGACGCCGTGTCCTACTGGGCGCGCGCCGGCATCGCCCACATGCTCACGCCCGAAGGCGCCGAGAACGTCGTGG
>SPKZ01003189.1_pt1 | contig 16125 bp, 12 predicted proteins | sample 2456571 | NCBI WGS metagenome assembly SPKZ01 (sample SAMN11192286, study PRJNA482655) | marine metagenome | biome: ENVO:00000447; feature: ENVO:00000244|ENVO:00000211|ENVO:00000569|ENVO:00002023; material: ENVO:00002151; isolation source: ocean water from marine abyssalpelagic zone ...
CTTTGCGCGGTAATCGGAGTCGAGGACGATCGCGCTCACCTCACCCACGCGCACGCCCGCGATCTTGACCGGGGCCCGCGGGCGCAGGCCCCCGATTTCATCGAAGGTTGCAAAGAGTTTAAGGCCTCCCTTACCGGTGTAGGAAAGCCCGCCGAGGGTCACGGACAGGTACGCGAGCGAGACGAGGGCGGCCAGCACGAAGGCCCCCACCATCAGGTCGCGTCCCGGAGAGGAATTCATAGCCAACGGACCTCCCAGAGCGCAGTAATAAAGTAATCAAAGATGAGAATCGCGACCGAGGCATGCACGACGGTCGATGTTGTCGCGGCACTCACGCCCGTGGCGTGAGGGGCCGCCGTATACCCGCGATAGGTCGCGATCAGACCGACGAGGATCCCGAAAACGAGGGACTTGACGAAGCTTCCGGCGACGTCGGTACGAAAGACCACCGCGTTCTCGAGGCTCGAAAGGAAAGCTCCGGAGTCGAGAGCCAGGGCGATCGAGGAGTACATGAAGCCGCCCGCCAGACCGACCACGATGAAGAGCGCGGACAGCAGCGGCATCGAAACCAACATCGCGATCGCCTTGGGCGCGACTTCGAGATCGATCGGGTCGAGCGACATCAGGCGCAACCCGTCGAGTTGCTGAGTGGCCACCATCGATCCGATCTCGGCCGCGATGGCGGAACCGGCGCGACCGGTCACGAGAAGCGCCGTCAGCACCGGCCCCAGTTCCTTGATCAGGGTGAGACCGACCACCGCACCCAGGTTCGAGGTCGCGCCGAAACGCGCGAGCGTGCTGTAGCCCTGAAGCGCCAGGACCATCCCGATCGTGGCAGCCGAGACACACACGATCGGGATCGATACCACGCCAACCTGGTACAGCTCGTCGACGAAGCGCCGGATCCGAACAGGACGCGAGAAGGTGGCTCGAAACACCAGCACCAAGAACGCCGTGAGCTGTCCCAGGGTCGCCACGAAGCGGACACTGCGAAGGCCTAGGCCCTGCACCCAGCCCAGGCTCATGAGGGCTCGAACTCACCCGGCGGGGACGGCTGACCCCCGGGACCCTTGCCCCCGTCCCCGGAGGCAAAGAATCCGGCGATCCGCGGGTCGGTACTGTGCTCGATCTCGCGAGTGGGTCCCTGAACCGCACCGCCCCCGCACAGGAACACGATCTGGTGTGCCATCCGCAGGGTCGAGCCGATGTGGTGGGAAGTCACGAGCATGGTGACGCCGAGCCGCCTGTTGACCTCCACCAGGAGCGCCTCGATCATCCGCACCATCGGGGGATCGAGGCCCGAGAAGGGCTCGTCGCAGAGCAGGATCTCGGGCTTCATGATCAGGGCGCGCGCGAGCGCGACCCGGCGCATCATCCCGCCCGAGAGTTCGCCCGGAAGCAGCCCATCCACGTTTTCGAGCCCCACGCTGTCGAACTGCGCGTGGACCTCGTCGCGGATCTCGTCCTCCGTGAGCTTGGTGTGCTCGCGCAGCGGCAGCGCGACGTTGTCGTAGACCGTCATCGAGTCGAGCAGGGCGCCGCTCTGGAACATCATCCCGATCTTGCGCCGGAACCGTCGCGCCTGCCGCTCGGGCATGCAGGTGATCTCCTGGTCCCCAACCCAGATGTCGCCGAAGTCGGGAGGCCCGAGACACGCGATCATGCGCATCAGCGTGGTCTTGCCTCCGCCACTGGCCCCGAGAATGACTGTGATCTTGCCTTCGACGAAGCGGCACGAAAGCCCGTCGTAGACCACCCGGTCCCCCCACGAGTGACGGAGGTTCACGATGTCGACGTGGGCCTTCTCGAGAGAGGGATCGGTCATGGGTGCGTTCCGGGGCTCCGCTCGGGAGAATGGGCTGCAATCTACTACTTGAGGCCCGGTTCTGTCTCCGGGCCGGCTCCCAGGGGCCGGGTTAGACTAATGCCCGATGCAGCGAGGCGCCACGCTGCCGAAGCCGGATTCGGTCCAGTTCCCGCTGAAGTCTCGCGCCTGGAATTTCCGGGCTTCGAAGGGCAGACACTCGATGGGGCAGCAGCGCGGGCGACTCCGGAGACTGGCGCAACTGCTCGGCTCGGGACTGCTCGCAGCAAGCCCAGCGCCGCTGCTCGCCGGCGAGACCGAGGTCCAGATCGTGAGGTGCACGGAGCCGCCCACGATCGACGGCCGACTGGACGATGCCGTGTGGGCGCACGCGGCAATGATCGACCACTTCGGCCAGGCCGAGCCCCGGCCCGGCGCGCCTCCGAGCCAGCGCACCGAGGCCCGGCTGCTGTACGACAGCAACTTTCTCTACATCGGGGTCCGCGCCTTCGACACCGACCCGGCCGCGATCGTGGCCAAGCAGATGATCTTCGATGCGTCGATGCGCTCCGACGACCGCATCAACATCATCCTCGACACGTTCCACGATCGGCGCAACGGCTACTTCTTTCAGCTCAATCCCCTGGGAACACGCGGGGACGCGCTGCTCGAGAACAACACCCGCTTTCAGCGGCAGTGGAACGGGATCTGGTACGGAAAATCCACGATCGACGACCTGGGATGGACGGCCGAGTTCGCGATTCCATTCGAAACCCTGAACTTCAATCCAGAGAAAGACGTCTGGGGCTTCAACGTCCAGCGCAGGATCCGTCGCACGAACGAGGACCTGCGCTGGACGGACGCACTCCCGAACCGGAGTCTCATCGACGTCAGCACGATCGGCACGATCCGAGGCCTGCGCGGAATGGAACAGGGCCTGGGGATCGATCTCAAGCCCTCGATGGCGCTCTCTTATCTAAGCGAGGAGCCGAGCGACTCCGACCATTACCTGGGCCAACCCGCGCTCGATCTGTCGTACAAGTTCCTGCCCCAGATTACGGGACTTCTCACCTTCAACACGGATTTCTCCGAATCCCCCGTCGACGCCCGGCAGATCAACCTGGGCCGCTTCGCCCTCTTCTTTCCCGAAACGCGAGACTTCTTTCTCCAGGACGCCGGGATCTTCCGGTTCGGGGACCTCGCGGACGAAAACGGCTTGCCGTTCTTCTCGCGCCGCATCGGACTCGTTCCCGGAGACCGAGAGGTGAAGATCCGTGCAGGGGCCAAGTTGACGGCGCGGGTCGGGCCCTGGAACCTGGGGCTGCTGGACGTACAGATGGAGCCCTTCGGGGAGATCGACTCCAAGAATCTCTCGGTCGGGCGCCTGTCTCTGGACCTGCTCGAGGAGTCCCAGGTCGGCATGATCTTCACGAACGGCGACCCGGCGACGCCCGATGACAACTGGCTGGTCGGGGTGGACGGTCGGTACCGTGTGTCGGACCTCTTCGGGAGCCAGATCTTCCAGGCCGACGCGTGGTTCCAGCGAACCCAGTCGACGGGAACGAGCGGCCGGGAGGCCGCCTTCGGCGCGCGGCTCGCGTACCCGAACGACCGGATCAACTGGAAGCTCGAGCTAAAGGAAATCCAGGAGAATTTCCGACCCGCCCTCGGGTTTGCAAACCGGGTCGGAATCCGCAAGTACGGCGGGAGTTTCCGATTTCGCACCCGGCCCGAGACCTGGCTCCGCACGGTGGACACCCAACTGCTCGGGCTGCTGGTCACGGACCGCAGCAACCGGCTCGAGACTGGGCGGGTCCTGTGGAACCTGCTCGCCTTCCAGACCAACGACGGCGACAAGCTCACCTTCACGTACGTCTACGATCACGAGGAACTCCGGGACGAGGCCTTCGAAGTGCTCGACGATCTGTTCGTCCCGACTGGTAGCTACACCAGCCACCGCGGTCGTGTCTCGCTGCTGACCTCGCCGGGCCGCCCGGTCCAGGGCCGACTCGAGTACGGCTGGGGCGGATTCTTCTCGGGTCGGAGAAGCGACGTCGTAGCCGCGCTCGACCTGCGGCTCTCCAGGTTCGTCTTTCTGGGGCTCGACTACGCGCAGTCCGCGATCCGGCTTCCAGCTGGAACCGCCCATACTCGGCTCGCGCGGCTCGACCTCGCCCTGATGGCGACCCCCGACCTTTCGTGGACGACCGCGGTACAGTACGACAACGTGAGCGACACCCTCGGCATGAACAGCCGGATCCGCTGGATCGTCCAACCCGGGAACGAACTCTTCCTGGTCTTCAATCAGACCTACGAGGCGAGCGCAGAGAGCGTCCACCCGATCCTGTCCAGGGCGACTTTCAAATTCCGCTACACCTTTCGCTTCTGATCATGAACTTCATAGAAACCGATCTTCCCGGAGTCATCCTCGTCGAACCCGACGTGCATCGGGACGATCGCGGCTTCTTCCTAGAGACGTATCACGCCCGGCGTTATGCGGCGGGCCCGATCCCAGCGACCTTCGTGCAAGACAATCACTCGCGCTCGGAGGCGCGAACGCTGCGCGGCCTGCACACGCAGGTTGAGCCCGGGCAGGGGAAGCTGGTCCGCGCGATCGAGGGCACGATCTTCGATGTGGCCGTCGACGTCCGCCGCGGCTCACCGGCGTTCGGGGACTGGATCGGGGTAGAACTCTCGGCCGAGAACTTCCGGCAGCTCTGGATCCCGCCGGGCTTCGCACACGGCTTCTGCGTCACGAGCGCGAGCGCTCAGGTCGAGTACAAGTGTACGGAGTTCTACGACCCCGCCGACGAGATCGGGATTCGCTGGAACGACCCGGCGATTGCGATCGACTGGCCGATCGACGAGCCGCTGCTCTCCGGAAAGGACGCGGCCGCCCCGCTCCTCGGCGAACTCACGCGACTCCCGAGCTATCTTCCCCCGGAGCCGAAGGCCGGAGCGTGATCAGGGTGATCTCGGCTGGCGCAAAGAGCCGCAGCGGCGGGCCCCAGAAGCCGGTGCCGCGACTGACGTAGATGCGCGACGGCGCCGCGTCTGGACCGACGCTGTAGAGCCCGGCCACGTAGGGGACCGCAAGCCGGACCAGCAGTCCGAAGGGCCAGATCTGGCCTCCGTGAGTGTGTCCCGAGAGCTGCAGGTCAACCCCCAGATGCCGGGCGCGCCGAAAGGTCGTGGGGTCGTGCGCGAGTAACACGACCGCACGCTCGGGATCCCGGCCTGCCAGCGCCGCCGAGAGGTCCTCGCCTCCGCTCCCTGACCCGAAGCCGCCGCGGTGATCGTCGACACCGGCCAGGTCGAAGTCCGCGCCGCCCGCTTCGATCCGGACTCGCTCGTTGCGCAGGACGCGGATCCCGAGTTCCCGGATCCGCTCGGTCCAGGGATCGGCGCCCGAGTAGTGGTCGTGGTTCCCGGTCACGAAGTAACTCCCGTGCCGCGAAGCCAGGTTCCGGAGCGGCTCGGCCAGCGCTCCGATCTCGCGCACGTCCCCGTCGGCCAGGTCTCCCGTGATCGCGACCAGATCGGGATCCAGCGCATTCGCGCGCGCGACCACCTCCTCCAGAAAGCGACGGCCGAGCAGCAGGCCGAGATGCAGATCGCTGATCTGCACGATCCGGAATCGGCCGAGCGCGCGGGGCCAGCGTTCGAGCCGGACCTCCACGCGCCGGACCCCCGGGGGCCGGAGCGCCGACCCAAGCCCGACCCAGACGGCGGCTCCGACTACGACGAAGACGCCGCCCGCTCGGAACCGGGCGACCTGGACCGGGTCAAAGACCTCTCGTGCCGCCGCGAAGCCCAGCGAGAACAGCCAGAGCCCCGCGTCGGAGGCGGCAAGGCCGACGATCAGCAGGAATCCGGTGCCCAGCCAGAGGAACGCCGGCCAGGCGACGAGCCGCGCGATCCGGCGCGGCAACAGACGCCCGGCGAAGGGTTCGGCGACCAGGAGCGCCGCGAGCCCCGCGATCCCGGCCAGCAGCGCCAGCTCGATCCCCAGAGAAAGTTCGAGATCGAGCACGAGCCGGTGGGCGAGGTAGAGGTGTCCACCCGCGAACACGGAGAGCAGCAAACACAGCATCAGGATCCCCGCCAGGAGCCTCACCGAGGGCGCGGTCTCTCGAACCCACGGGGCGCGCTGGCCTCAGCCGGCAGACGCGGCCAGGCAAGGAACCGGCGGTGGGCCCGATTGCCCCAGGCTGTCCCCCGGGGAGCCGCGGCGTCTGCGGGGATGTAGTCCCGAGCGCGGATCGGGCGTACAGTTTGCGGCATGTTGAGAGGCCTGCTCTCCCTCGTCTTCTGGGGGTTCCTGCTCCTGACCTCGGCCCTGTGCTTCGGGGTCTCGCTCGCCCTCTGGGGGGTGACAGCACCCTTCGACCGGCGCCGGGTCCTGTTGCACGGATTCACCTGCTTCTGGGCATCGCTCTACACCTGGCTCAACCCCGCCTGGCAGGTGAGGGTCCTGGGCCGGGAGCGGATCCGGCCCGGCGTCGCCTATGTCATGGTCGCAAACCACCTCTCACTGCTCGACATCCTCGTGGTCTTTCGCCTCTTCCGCCACTTCAAGTGGGTCTCGAAGATCGAGAATTTCCGCGTGCCCTTCATCGGCTGGAACATGACGCTGAACGGCTATATCCGGCTGCGTCGCGGCAACCAGGAGAGCGCCGCGCAAATGCTCAAAGCCTGCGAGCGCGCACTCGAAGCGGGAAGCTCGGTCACGATCTTTCCCGAGGGCACGCGATCTCCCGACGGACGGCTGCTCCAGTTTCGTCCCGGCGCCTTCGAGATCGCCCGGCGCACCCAGCAGCCGATCCTGCCGGTGCTGATCCAGGGCACCGCCGACGCCCTGCCGAAACGCGGATTCATCCTCCGGGGGCGCCACCCGATCTCGGTCGAGGTTCTCGACGAACTGGCTCCCGCGAGTTTCGCAGGCCTCGATACCGATCAACTCGCGCTGCGGGTCCGCCGGATCTTTGCCGAACGGCTGGGCCAGGAAGACGGGGCCGGGCAAATGCGCGCCGCGGGCTGAGACGGCGCGAGCCGGGCATGGACCTTCGCGGGCGGTCGCACGACCGCCGGCCCGACGCTACTGGCACTTGAGTTGACTGTGATCGCGCATCCAGCTGATCGTGTCCTCGGCCTCGACCCGCTCGGCCTCCAGGAAGCGGCCGACCGCGGCATCGAGGCGCGGGTCGGCGAGGTAGTGCAGGCTGTAGGTGGGCTGGGCGTCGAAGCCGCGAAGTTGCTTGTACTCGCCCCCAGCGCCCGGCTCGAAGCGTTTGAGTCCGTTCCGGATGCAGTGATCGGCCGCCGCGTAGTAGCAGACGTTGAAGTGGAGGTGGCGCAGGTACCGGAAGGCGCCCCAGTAACGCCCGTACATGACCTCGCCCTTGTGCACGTTGAAGGTCCCGGCCAGGAGTTCTCCGTCCCGTTCCGCCACCACGAAGCACAGGCGCTTCCGAAAACGCTGCCCGAGGAGTTCGAAGACCCGGAGGTTCAGGTACTGGCGCCCCCAGGCGCGCTGCTCGATGGTCGCGAGGTAGAGCCGGTACATGGGCTCCATCAGTCGATCCGGGATCTCGTCCCCCACGAGCGCCCGAATCGTGACCCCGGCCTCTTCGATCGCGCGGCGCTCGCGCCGGATCTGATTTCTCCGCTTGCTCCGGAAGCGCGCGAGATAGTCGTCGAAACTCCGGTAGCCCTGGTTCTGCCAGTGGTACTGGATCCCCACCCGGAGCCGGAAGCCGGCCTTGGAGAGCGGCTCGATTTCGTCCGGGCGGCAAAAGTTCACGTGCACGCCCGAAAGCTCGTTGGCGGTACACAGTTCCAGCAGCGCTGCGCCGATCCGCTCGATCATTTCGGGCCGCTCGAGATCGGGACGAACCAGGATTCGGGCGCCGGTCACGGGTGTGAACGGGACTCCGGCCAGCAACTTGGGGTAGTAGCGGATCCCGGCGCGCTCCGCGGCGTCCGCCCAGCCGTGATCGAACACGAACTCGCCCGCGCTGTGGCCCTTGAGGTACAGCGGGCAGGCGGCTGCGATCCCGTGCCGGTCGCGGATCACCAGCGGACGGGGCGCCCAGCCGGTCTCGGGACCCACGGCGCCCGCCTCTTCCAGGGACGCGAGCCACCCCCACTCGAGAAAAGGGGACTCGGCGCCCACGAGCGCGTTCCACTCCTCGCACGGGATCTCGCAGACCCCGCCCAGGAACTCGATCTCGGCCATGCCGGGCCAGTCTAGCCCCCGACCCCCTCAGGCTCCTATCCTGTCGGGGTGGCAGCGGATCCCAAAAAGCCCGATGTCCCGGCCCGGCCCGAGGACGCCGTTTCGCGGCCTGAGCGAGAACGCGATCGGGGCGTCGCCACCCGGCAGCGCAGAAAGCTCAAACGGCCGCCCAAATTCAAGGTCATTCTCTACAACGATGACTACACGCCGATGGAGTTCGTGGTCTCCCTGCTCGAACAGGTGTTCAAGCGGGGGCCCTCGGAGGCCACCCAGCTGATGCTCACGATTCACCGGACGGGCTCGGGTTGCGCGGGCGTGTATGTTCTGGAGGTGGCCGAGACCAAGGTCGCCTCGGTCCACCGCATGGCCGAGAGGCGGGGGTACCCGCTTCGCGCAGGAGCTGAACCGGAGTGAGTCAGATCGGACGGGAGATTCAACTGACCCTGCAAGCGGCCGTGCGCGAGGCCCAGGTGCGACGGCACGCCTACCTGACGGTCGAGCACCTGCTCTACGCACTCGTGCACGACGATCACGGCGTGGAGATTCTTCGCAACTGCGGCGCGCGAGTGCGCAGGCTGCGTGTCCAACTGCACGATTTCCTGGATACGGCCATCGAAGCAGAGCCGGGAGATGAGCCGATCGAGACCGCCCAGACCCTGGCCCTCCACCGGGTGATCCAGGCCGCGATGTCGCATGCGGACAACGCGGAAAAGGAAGAGGTGGAAGCCGGAGACCTGATCGCGTCGATCTTCCAGGAGCCGGATTGCCACGGCGTGCAGTTGCTGCGTGAGCAAGGGGTCTCGCGCCTCGACGTGCTCAGATACATCTCTCACGGCGTCTCGCGCTATTCGGAGGGCGCCGACGAGGAAGAGCCCGCTGGCGACTCGGGCGAACAGGAACTGTTCCGTCCCGACGAGGAGAGCGAGGAGATCCCCGATCCGCTCGCGGCCTTCGCCACCAACCTGAGCGAACTGGCCTCGCAGGGCAAGCTGGATCCCCTGATCGGACGCGAAACGGAACTCGCGCGCACCACCCACATCCTGGCGCGCCGGCGCAAGAACAACCCGATCTTCGTGGGCGAAAGCGGGGTCGGCAAGACGGCCATGGCCGAAGGGCTCGCACTTCGCATCTACCAGGGCAACGTACACGAAGATCTACAGACCGCTGAAATCTACGCACTCGACCTGGGCTCGATGCTGGCCGGCACCAAGTACCGAGGAGACTTCGAGGCGCGCTTCAAGGCGCTGGTCGCAGCTGTCCAGAAGCGCGAGAACCCGATCCTGTTTATCGATGAGATCCACACGATCCTGGGTGCCGGCGCAGCGCAGGGCGCGACGGTCGATGCCTCGAGCATGCTGAAGCCGCTCCTGCAGTCGGGCGAACTCCGCTGCATGGGCTCGACCACGCACGCCGACTATCGCCACTTCGAGCGGGATCGGGCGCTGGCGAGGCGTTTCCAGAAAGTCGAGATCAACGAACCGAGCGTCGAGGAAACGATTCAGATTCTGCGCGGGCTGGCACCGCAATACGAAGAGCATCACGGCGTGCGCTTTACCCCCTCCGCGCTCAAAGCAGCGGCCGAACTCTCCGCCAAGTACGTTCAGGACCGTTACCTGCCGGACAAGGCGATCGACGTGATCGATGAGGTCGGGGCCGCAGTCCGGCTGGGCGGGGGAAAGCTCGGGGGCGGAAAGGGCGGAAAGGGCCGAAAGCAGGTCGGAGTCCGAGACGTGGAGCAGTTGGTCTCGAGAATGGCCCGGATCCCGATCACAAAGACCTCGGTCCCGGAGCGCGAGCGTCTCGGGAACCTGACGCGCGACCTCGAGGCCGTGGTCTACGGGCAGTCGGATGCAATTTCGACGCTGGTCCAGGCGGTCAAGCGGACGCGCGCGGGACTCGGTGGGACCCAGAAGCCGATCGGCTCCTTCCTGTTCGTGGGACCCACGGGCGTCGGCAAGACCGAACTCGCAAAACAGCTCGCGAACTGTCTAGCGGTCCCGTTTCTGCGCTTCGACATGAGCGAGTACGCAGAGAAGCACGCGGTCGCGCGCCTGATCGGAGCGCCACCGGGCTACGTGGGCTACGACGAGGGGGGAATGCTCGTCGAGCGGGTCCGCAAGAACCCGTACACGGTCCTGCTGCTCGACGAGATCGAGAAGGCCCACTCCGACCTGTTCGACATCCTGCTTCAGATCATGGATCACGCGACGCTGACCGACAACCACGGGCGCGAAGCGGACTTCCGCCACGTGACCCTGATCATGACTTCGAACGCGGGAGCGCGAGACATCTCGGCGCGATCGATCGGCTTCGGGGACACACCCTCCGGAAGTGGCCTGGTCGAGATCGAGCGCCTGTTTGCACCCGAGTTTCGCAACCGCCTCGACGAAATCGTACGTTTCGTTCAGCTGAGCCCCGAGGTCATGCAGCGCGTCGTCGAGAAGTTCATGCGCGAACTCGAGGAGCAACTCCTGGAACGAAAGGTCAAGATCTCCCTCCGGGAAGGAGCTCGCGCGTGGCTGGCCGAGAAAGGCTTCGACCCGCTCTTCGGAGCGCGTCCGCTCTCGCGCGTGATCCAGGTCGAGGTCAAGGACAAGATCGCGGACGAGATCCTGTTCGGTCGGCTCGAGAAGGGTGGCAAGGTCGTTATTGACGCCGCCGACGGTGGGCTCAGCTTCTCCTACACTGCATAGCGTCACTCGACCTGCGCGCGGACGCGCACGATCCGCGCGAACGCTTGAAACGGGTTGACGACGTCCCGGCTGCGCCCGTAGGGTCGCTCCCGGAGGTGTTCCCATGCCCCTGGACCCACAGGCCAAGCTCATGCTCGATCAACTGGCAGCGCTGAACTTGCCCGATTTCTCGACGCTGACGCCCGAAGAAGCGCGAAAGCAATTCGATGCGACCCGCCTGCCGCTTCCACCGATCGAGATCGGCGGGGTCGAGAACCGAAGCGTTCCCGGCCCAGAGGGCGAAATTCCGATACGGATTTACACGCCCGAAGGTACGGGGCCGTTCCCGGTGCTCGTCTTCTTCCACGGCGGGGGATGGGTGATCGGCGATCTCGAGAGCCACGACGCACTTGCGCGCAAGCTCGCGCTCGAGGCGGGCTGTCTGGTCATCGCCATCGATTACCGGCTCGCCCCGGAATCCAAGTACCCGGCTGCAGCCGAGGACTGCTACGCCGCCACTTGCTGGGCGGCCGCTCATGCGGCCGAGATCGGCGGGGACCCGGGTCGAATCGCAATCGGAGGTGACAGCGCTGGCGGGAACCTGAGCGCGGTGGTCGCCCAGATGGCGCGCGACCGCAGTGGCCCCGACCTCTGCTTCGAACTCCTCGTCTATCCCGTCACCAATCACGACTACAGCACACTCTCTTACGCCGAAAATGCAGAAGGCTACTTCCTGACGCGATCTTCAATGGAATGGTTTTGGAATCACTACCTGAGCGAGGCCTCGGAGGGCCAGAACGCCTATGCATCGCCACTTCGTGCCGATAGCCTCGCGGGCCTACCGCCGGCGCTCGTCATTACGGCAGAGTTCGACCCGCTGCGCGACGAAGGAGAGGCGTACGCCGAGAAGTTACGGCAGGCAGGGGTGCCCGTTACCTGCACGCGCTACGACGGGCAGATCCACGGCTTCTTCTCCTTCTTCCAACTCATCGACAGTTCGAAGGAAGCCGTCCAGGAAGCGGCCGGCTGCCTTCGTCGAGCCTTCGGGAACTAGCCACCGCCCTGGGACTCGCGTGTTAGGCGAGCTTTTCGAGGCGCCGACAGGCCTCGGCGAGATCCGCGTCGGTGAGACCGAAACAGAAGCGACCGATGCGGTGACCCCGGGAACCCCGGAAAAAGGCCTCGCCGGGAACGCAAGCGACCCCGGTCTCGCGGAGCAGCGCCATCGCGCGCTGCTTGCTCGTCTGTCCAGGCAGCCGGGAGATATCGGCCAGTACGTAGTACGCGCCCTGAGGCACCCACGGCGACAACCCGGCCCGCTCCAGCGACGTGCAGATGCGGTCTCGCTTTTCTTGATACTCGGCCCGGATCCCGTCGTAGTAGTCCGCGCCCAGTAGCCCCAGGCCCCGCGCAGCCCCGAGTTGAAGCGGCGTCGGGGGACAGACGTAGACCAGGTCGGAGAGCGGGCCGAAGGCCTTGGCCCAGCGCCGGTCCGCCGCGATCCAGCCGAGTCGCCAGCCCGTGATCGCGAAGGTCTTGGAGAGCGCGTTCATGGTAATCGTGCGCTCCCGCAGGTCGGGGAAAGTCGCGAGACTCAGGTGCTCGCGGCCATCGAACAGGAAGTGCTCGTAGACCTCGTCCGTGAACAGGAACAGGTCGTGGGTGCGGGCAAGGTCGGCAATCGTTTCGAGTTCGGAGCGCTCGAATACCTTCCCGGAGGGATTCTGGGGCGTGTTGACCATGATCCCGCGCGTGCGCGGCGAGAGCGCGGCTTCTAGTGCAGCGGGATCGAAGGACCAGTCGGGGGGCTCGGTGTCGACGTAGACGGGGACGGCCTGGACGGCGCGCAAGGTGTTCACGTGGTAGCCGTAGTAGGGCTCGAACAAGATCACCTCATCTCCGGGTTCGAGAAACGCGAGCGCCGCGACATAGAAGGCCCCGGTCGCGCCCACCGTCACGATGATCTCGCCTTCGGGGTCGTAGTCGAGCCCGTTGTGCTCGCGCATCTTGCGCGACAGGGCTCTTCGCAACTCCTCTGCGCCGTCGTAGCGGGAGTAGCTGTTGGCACCCGCCTCGATGGCCTCGGCTGCAGCCCGCCGGACCTCGATCGGAACCTCGGTGTTACAGACACCCTGCGACAGGTTGATCCCACCGACCCGCGCGCACTCGATCGACATGTTGCGGATCTCGGATTGCTGCAGGGCTTCGAGACGTCCCGAAAGTTTGAGCGCCAAGCTAGTTCCTCCCTTCGCGCCCTATGCTACGTCTCGGGCAGCTGCTTGTGAAACTGGTGCTGCAACAGGATCGGGCGAAACCCGAGCCTGTGGTAGAAGCGCTTGGGCCAGTCGTTGGTCCGCGCCCCGATGACGACGGGGCCCGCACCGCGCTCGCGCGCATCCGTCACTGCGCGCGCGATCAGCCCGGTGGCGATTCCGCGGCCCCGGAACTCCTCCCGGGTAAACAGGTCCTCGACCTTGCCCACGCCATTTTCGCCCGGCCACGAAGAGAAGAAGCCGCAGTCGACCCCGTCTTCATGCGCGATCCAGAAACGCAGCGGCGGGCACTTGGCCCGGTAGATCGCAAGCATGCGACGGGTCACCTCCTCGGCCATCGGCCCGTCTCCGAACCTGCGCGCGTCTTCCTCGTGGTCGAGGCGCAGCAGTCGGTAGATCGCATCCCAGTCGCCGTCGGTCTCGGCGCAGCGGATCCCCACCGGGCGTGGGGAGGCGCACAACTCTCCCTCGAGCAACAACTGGACCTCGGTCGAGAGCGCGTAGTCCTCGACGACGACTCTCGCCCCGAAGGCCGCCGGCGTATCCGGCGAACACCGGAAGAGCCGATCCCGGTACCCGGCATAGATCTCTTCGGCGTACTCGAGGACCGCCTCGATCTCGCCCGCGGTCTCGACCCGGACCGCGACGCCGTGATTCGCGTCGTGAATGTTCGGGTACGCGCGATTCCGGATGAACCGAACCGAGCCGAGATCGATCACCTCGTTTCCGAGGGCGTAGTAGCCCTCGAGGGTTTCCACGACACGCTGCTCGAGTCTTCGATCCTGTGCCACCAGCTTCCCTCCTGCTGCGCGGGCTGCCGAGCCGCGGTACAACCGCATCCCAAGGTTACAACGCCGTTCGAGGGAAGCTGAACTCCCGCTCGTGATCGTCCCGGTCTTCTACCTGAGCCTCGAGGACGGCGTAAACTGGCCAACGACTGCGCTGCGCAGAGGTCGGGGGCGGGATGTCTCAAAGCCCGAGGCCGGGGACACCGGGGGATCGGTCTAGCTCCGGGGATCGAATCCGGAACCCGGGTACAGAAACGGCCGGACCGCGAGGCCGCTTCAGCGCGCGCACCGCCCTCGGGGCACGGACGCGGGAAGCATGAGGCGAATCGCCCTGGTCTCGGTGTTGCTCGTCTTCGGCGCGCTGCTGATCGGTCTTCACGGACGGGCACCCCAGGAGACCGGGCGCCTGGCCGCGCTCGAGGCCGGGGCTCTGCTCGGCGAACCCGTAGTCGGCAGAGACCCCCCGCTGCCCCTCTGGCGATTCCTGGTCGGTCCCCTGACAGCTGCCGGGGGCGGCGAGATTCGGCTCGGCAGCGTCCGCCTCGAACTCCCCGGGCAAGACTTCGACACGCCGGCCCTGCGCGATGCGATGCGCCGCTCGCTCGCGCGCCGTCTGCGCGCGATTGCGGCGGGGAGCGAAGCCATGGCGCTACCGTCGCTCGCGGGCCTCCGGGCAGCTGCGCCCGAGGGTGTCGATCTCAGCCTGCGGCTAGCGGCGGACCGGCTCACACTCCGGGCAACGCGGCCCGACGGCCTGAGCGCGAGCAGCACGCTCGACTGGGTCCCGCCCAGCGAGCGCTCGCTGGTGCCCCCGCTGCTGGTGATCTTCCTGGCGATTCTGCTGCGCCGCCCGGTGCTGGCGCTATTCGCGGGTGTGGTGATCGGATCGTTCCTGCACCAGCAGGCGCTCGGCGGTGCGGGGATCCTGGAGGCCGCGGCGCTGGGCGTACGCGACGTCTTCACCGTCTACCTGTGGAACGAACTCGCGAACAATCTCAGGATCGAGATCGTCGTCTTCGTGGCGTCGATGCTCGCCTTCGTGGGCATCATCACGCGCGCCGGCGGCCTTCAGGGGCTGATGGACCGCATCGCCCGAATCGCCCGGAACGCCCGCCGCACCCAGATCGCCAGCTACCTGATGGGACTCGCGATCTTCTTCGATGACTACGCGAATACGCTGCTGGTCGGCTCGACGATGCGCCCGCTGAGCGACCGCTTCCGGATCGCGCGTGAAAAACTCGCCTACATCGTCGACAGCACCGCTGCACCGGTCGCCGGGCTTTCGATCTTCAGCACATGGGTCGCGTTCGAGGTTTCGACCTACAGCGCACAGCTGCCGAGCATCGGTCTCTCCCAGGCTGACGGCTTCGCGGTCTTCCTCGCGACGCTTCCGTATCGCTTCTACTGCATCCTGACGCTCTGCTTCGTGCTCTTCGTGGTGCTGAGCGGGCGCGACTTCGGCCCGATGCGAGTGGCCGAGCGCCGCGCCCGGGCGGGCAAACTCCTGCGCGACGGCGCGCATCCGATGTTGTCGGAGGTTGCGACGGCGCTCGAGCCCGCCGCCGGAATCGAGCCGCGCGCGTCGGTCGCGGTGGCGCCGCTTCTGACCTTCGTGCTCGTGACGGGACTCACCGGCGCTTGGAAACACTCGGGAGACGCCTTCGCCAGGGACGGTGTCTTCGCACTCCTCAGGGGCGGTTCGAACTCGCTCATGATCGGGTCGCTCGCCGCGTTGGCGGTGGCCTCGGGCCTCGCCCTGCGCGCGGGCTTGCGCTGGGAAATCGCGCGCTCGGCCTTCACGGTATTGCGCTCGGCCGGCGTCGCACTCCTGATCCTCTACCTCGCGTGGATGATCGGAGCCGTCTGCGACGCGCTGGGCACCGCGCCCTACCTGACGGCGCTGCTCGGCGAGTCGGCCCCTGCCTGGGCGATCCCGGCCGTGCTCTTCCTGCTCTCGGGCGGCGTGGCGTTCGCGACCGGCAGCTCCTGGGGCACGATGAGCGTACTGCTCCCGATCGTGGTCGGATTCGCCTACGCAGCGGGAGAGCATTCCCCGGTCGGCAGCTTCGGGCTTATGGTCATGAGCATCGGTGCGGTACTCGAAGGTTCGATTTTTGGAGATCACTGCTCGCCGGTTTCCGACACGACGATTCTGTCCTCGATCGCGGCCGCATCCGACCACGTGGATCACGTACGCACGCAGATCCCGTACGCAATCCTGACGATGCTCACCGCGCTCTCGTTCGGCTATCTCCCGTGCGCGCTCTTCGGCCTCAATCCCTGGCTGGGGCTCGCCCTCGGCGCAGCCGCCCTCTGGGCCGCGCTCCGGATCCTGGGAACCCGGGCCGAC
>SPKZ01016072.1_pt1 | contig 16115 bp, 10 predicted proteins | sample 2456571 | NCBI WGS metagenome assembly SPKZ01 (sample SAMN11192286, study PRJNA482655) | marine metagenome | biome: ENVO:00000447; feature: ENVO:00000244|ENVO:00000211|ENVO:00000569|ENVO:00002023; material: ENVO:00002151; isolation source: ocean water from marine abyssalpelagic zone ...
AGAGTGGAACCTTAAAATTACTTCGCAAGAAATCCCTCATATCATTAATAAATCGCTAAGCACTTTTGAAACCTATTGGCAGTCACCTGACTTTGAACACTTTGATGGCAAAGCACCAAGCAAAGAAAAATTAAACAATGCCCTGCGAGAGGCAAAAGGCAGCTTCAGTACCTCAACACCTAGTTTCTATTTTGATATCAAACCACATTCCCATCAGCAAACCATATTAGATAAGTTACAGGTTGAGCGGGATCTGCATAAGCGTTATCGCAACTTAGTGGTGGCAGCAACGGGCACAGGTAAAACCATTATTTCTGCTTTTGATTTTGCTCGTTTCTATCATGAAAATCCCGAAGCAAAGTTTTTGTTTATTGCTCACCGAGAAGAGATACTAAAGCAAGCACTAGCGGCTTATCGTGGCGTATTAAAAAATAGCGCTTTTGGCGAGTTATGGGTCGGTAATCACAAGCCAAATAAATATCAGCACCTCTTTGCCTCTATCCAAAGTTTAAACGCTCAACTTAACAGTCAAACGGAAAAGTTAGCGCTAAGTGAAGATTATTTTGATTACCTTGTTATTGATGAAGTGCATCATATTTCAGCCAGTAGTTATCGCGCGGTATTAAAACACTTTAGCCCGAAAATATTGCTCGGTTTAACCGCTACACCAGAGCGGCATGACGGTACCGATATACTCAGTGATTTTTGTAATGTTATAGCCGCAGAAATAAGATTACCGGAAGCCATTAATCAGCGTCACCTTTCCCCATTTCAATACTTTGCCATAGATGATGATACCGACTTAACTAAAATTTCGTGGTCTAAAGGTCGTTACGACATTGCTGAATTAACCCGCCTTTATACCTATAACGACCAAAGGGTTTTACGCATTTTGCAAAGCCTTGAAGAAGTGGTTACTGATATAGCACAAATGCGTGCCTTAGCCTTTTGTGTCAGTAAAGATCACGCAAAATTTATGGCGCAAAAGTTCACCTTGCATAATATTGCCTGTGGCGTATTAACCAGCGATAACAGTAAAGACCGTGAAATTTTGCAACAACAACTAAAATCCAAACAGATAAACGTCTTGTTTGTGGTTGATATATTTAATGAAGGGGTCGATATTCCCGAATTAGATACCTTGCTATTTTTACGCCCTACCGAAAGTTTAACTATATTCCTGCAACAACTTGGTCGTGGTTTACGCTTAACCAACGATAAAGAATGTTGCACTATTTTAGATTTTGTTGGTAATTCACGCCCTGAATATGACTTTTCCCATAAATTCAGAGCCTTGGGCGGTAAAACCAATCAGGCGATAGCGAAAGAAGTTAAACAAGGCTTCCCTCACCTGCCCTTGGGTTGCCGCATTGAGTTACAAGAAAAAACTCAAGCGATGATCTTGAAAAATATTAGCCAAGCGACACTGAACAAAAATAAACTGCTGAGCTTAATTAATAACTTCCCGCATAATACCAACTTACCGTTAACGCTAACTAACTTTTTACAGCTCAACCCTAACCTTACCCTAGAAGATATATACAAGGTTAAATGTGGAAAAATAGGTGGCTGGTCAGTATTACTTGCCGCCAGCAAAAACAAGGAAATAGCGGCAGAAGAAAAAGCGCTTTATGCAGCTTATTATCGAGCCATTAATAATAGATTACTCAACTGTTCATCCATTTCATATTTACGCTTTATTAAAGCGCTGTGTGATAACAACTTTTCAATCTCAGCCCTGAATACCGATGTAAACTTACCCAAACACCAGCAACTCTTTGCTTTAATGACTCATTATGATTTTTGGGATAAAACAGGAAAACAAGCTGGCTTTAGTGACGTGACGACAAGCTTATTAGCGCTGAAAAATACAACTCTGCTTGCGGAATTAACCGAAGTTATTGCACTACTTATTGAGCGACTTGAAGTGAGCGAGTTTGCTATGCCAACGGTCAATAACTCGAAAGTAGATGCATCGCCACTAAAAATGCATGTGCGTTATCCGAAAGAGCATATTCTGGTCGCCTTTGGTGATAGTACCTTTGCTAAAAAATCTTCGAGTCGTGAAGGTGTATTAAATATCGCTGATGCTAATACCGAGTTGCTCTTTGTCACCTTAGATAAATGTGAAAAGCAATTTTCAGCCACTACCATGTACCATGATTATGCCATTAGCCCGACCTTGTTTCATTGGCAAACGCAAAATAGCGCCAGACCGAATTCAGGCCGAGGTTTAGGCTACATCACACAGAAAGAAACCAATAAAACCTTCCTGTTATTTGTGCGTGAGCAAGGCAAAGATGAAAACGGTAGAACCATGGGTTTTGTTAATTTTGGCCCGATAGACTTTGTTAAATATGAAGGTAGTCAGCCGATGAATATTACTTGGAAGTTAAAACATCCCATGCCAGCATATTTATGGCATGAGACGGCTAAGTTGGCGGTTGGTTAGCTTACAAACGAATTCAGTACCGTTTTATGCTTAACCAACCTCATTTTATGAGGAATCAATGTTAAGACGATTATTATGTTTTTTTAACCATCCATACCATCTAAAGGACATACTATTTCATCTTTGACTTGTTCTAAATTTGCATTTTTTAAGAAAAAATAAAATGTGGAATCAATAACTTTTAATAACCTAGAATTTGAATCATATGCTATTACCGGCGGGCATATGCCTTTTGTTGATTGGGCAGCTGTTAAAGATTTTAAAGCATTAGTTAATAGTGAACCTTTCAAGTCTTCTCTCCTGTGATGAATCTCTCTTATTCCAAGCATGAGGGCTTCCTTAGTAACCCCTCCATTGATTCCATCAAAACCAAGTTTAAGAATATGCATTACTATATAATAATGTAAAAAATATGGTAAAGGTCCATCTTTGGGGATAGATGAACCAGTGCAAGATGCAATAGCTTCAAGATTTCTTAAATGTCGTCCCGAATATTCTTCTGTTTTTTGATCAATAGCTCTTTCAAAAGCTTCCTCATCACTTAGCAATTTCGTTTGATTTTCGCTTCTAATTAACCCGTGCTCTTGGCATGTAACCTTTAATAATTCTTGAAAGACACCAACACTATTGAAAGCATTTTCAATACACTCTTGAAGTATGAAAGATGAAAAAGTGATGTTTAAAAGGTTCGACCCCTTATCCGCTATTCGCCGGAAATCGGTATCCTCCCATGGTTCAACGGGCACTTCCACAATACGGTCTTGGAGTTCACCATTATATTGATTTAACCTGTTTGCCTCTTTCCAAACACCTAGGATTACAAACCTAACTTTTAAATCTTGAAATGTCCTTAAATCAAAAGCAAAACTTCTCTGCAAATCTTCAGGTAAATAATGGAAATTCTCCAAGATAACAATTTTTTTATTTCCAACTCGATGTATTAAATCAGCCACATCATCTGGTAATTCTAGATTAAACTCTATTTCTTGGTATTTATCTTCAACTTGTTTTTCTGTTGATTTATCAATTCCAACATCTATTTTTCCTTTTAAAATCATTGCAACGGCCCCTTGAATTGACGCCCTAGCTTTGATTTTAGTTGAATCACCTGTTCCTTCGGTATAGCTAGTTTTTAATGTAATATCTGATTTTCTTAAAATTGATTGATAAATATCTTTAAGTGTTGTTTTTGGGGACAGGCTTATCAATATGTTTTTATCATAATCGATATATTTCTTAACAAGCGCTGTTTTACCTTGCTTAGATGCACCAAATACAATTATTTGCTTATCGGTACGTAACGCATCTTTAAATCGATCATCTACATGCTCCCTTTCAACATAACTTTCAACTTGCTTACCACTTACACCAAAGACATCTTCGAGATTACTCATTTACTTCAACTCTCCTTGTGAGCCATAACACTCGCCTAAACTTACTGAATCAGATTTGAGGCGCTTATCAGGTTATTCAATCTGCTATTTTGGGTTTATTTATAGATATACCATCAAAAAAATACTCTAGTATATAATAATCAAAATTATCAAGGTCTTGAACTATCTCCTTAATTCGTTGATATGTAAATTTATTAAGTATATTTATTGCTTTGTGTAAATCTAATTCACTGTCTTCAAAATTTATAACTCTTGATTCATGTAGCTTTTTAGATATCATTCTAGGAAGTCCGTATTCTTCCAACTGATATACAGTGGGCGGTAAAAATGCATGTGATATTCTGACAATGACGGAGATAAATCTATCGTTTGATCTGAAAACACTTTCTTTTGAATGACGTTTACATCGTTCAATAGAGAGGAGAATTTGTATGTGACATTACGTTCCAGTTTAAAAAAGTCATCAACGCCAATATCTAATTCATCTAATTCATACAATAGTTCTGGGATGGTTTTTGTCCAGTTAGCCGTCAAGATTTTAATAAAGCCAACAAATTTGTTATATTCAATTCCCCAACCACCTGGCTGTAACTTTATAACTTTATACAAAAGTCTATCCCAATCCTCAATATTATTGGAATTGAGGTAACCAAGCCCATTCCAGCTTGACTCATTTGTTGAAATATCTATTGCAATATCTCGAATTAAAAATGAATTACTTGATTCAAATGCTTTTTCTTTTTGAAGCTCATTAAAAACACCTTCACCTAATATTTCCGTCATTTCTTCTTTATAGGAAATTATTTTTGCTATTTGTTCTTTTGAGAGTTCATTTTTAAAATCAATTTCATCAACTTCACTTAGAAGCTCATCAGGGAAATTAAGTTCTAAGCGAGTTTCAGCTGATTCCGGCGGCTCTTCCAGTAGATATATTTTACCAATAAAGTGTTTGAACATTCGGCCACCTCGGCCAATTATGTTTTTATAAGTAAAATCATTAAGACGTGACCTCCCGTTTCTATTTCTCCAAATAATCACATTTTCGGCCGAAGTATTAACTCCTTCAATTATAGATGATGTTGATATGAGGTTTTTGAGGCCATCCTCTTCCTCAAATAACTTAACTTGTATTTGACTTAATGACCGATGAAGTTGTCCATTATGTATTCCACTACCTCTTTTTACTAAGTTAGTTAGATGCCAGTTTCTTCCATAATTTTTCGTCAGCCAATACTCAAAATCTTTTAGTTTTTTACTTTGACTTAGATCATTATTATCAATTAGAAGGTTAGATACCTTGTCTATATTCGAATATGTTCCTGCATAGATCAGTGATTTACCATTGGTATTTCTTAATACTTTAAGAAGCTCATCACTTTTCTTGTTTTCATCACCACAAATATGTTTATATAAATTATATTTTTCTAAATATACGGTATTAAAGTCAACATGAACAAATTCCATGCCTTTAGTAAAGATGCTTTCATTTATACTTGTAATATTCGGAGCTAAAAAATACTTTTGCTTTGCTTTCTTTCCAAGCTTCAATATTGCATTCAATAAAGATGATGATCTTTCTTTATCAAACTTTGGGCTCGCTTTATAAAACTCATCAATAACTAACATGTCTAGATCAGATATTTTCCCTAGATAGTGTATAGCTCGTTCTTGAGGAAATATTAAAATATTATTTTCTTCCAGCTCAACATCAGAAGTAGTTATTATTTTGTAGTGACTAGAGAATTTTCGTTGTAACCTTCTTCTAGTTTCATCAGTCAATGCGATTGTTGGCACAATAATTACAATGTTTTTCGGTTTTTTCAAAGAAATGAATGAATCAATAATAAAGCTTTTACCAAAACTCGTTGGTGCGCTCACGGCTAAGCTTTTACCTATCATTAATTTTTTTAATATTGATGCTTGTTCCCGATGCAGGGTTACCGGTTTTTCAGCACCTACATCAGATTTAAAAGACTCATATGCAAATCTATCTTGCCATGAAGCAGTTTCAATCTGTAAATATGGATATAAGCCAACTTGTCTAATTAGATGATTGACAACAGGATCATATTTTAAATTTTGTTGTTCATAATAATCGAGAATTTTTATAAGTGCATTTCTTGCACTATTTTCATCTTTTTGATGAAGAAAGTCATTCACTTGCCGGCAAGCATTAAATGCATCCATTCTTACTGTTCCTTGTAATGTTCAACATTTTTGACAAATTTATTAACAATAATATCTTTTTTAGGTACCGGAAATAAAATTATATGAAATTTAACCTCACCATAGTCAAAGATATGGCTGATACTCTTTATTTGCTTTTTAAAATAGGAATTCGCTCTTTCTTTGTGGTAAGCAATGAGTTCATTTTTGTATTCTTCTGATGGTCTATTAATTTGATTCGTAATATCGCATTCATATAATATGAAAATGGGAATGTTTATTTTTGGCTTTAGGTCATCAATAGAATTTCTGTTTGAAAGCGCCTTTTTTATTTGTGATTTCATATCATCATCAAGAACTAAACTATCTAAATCAGATATATTTGTAATAATACTGTTTTCTTTTTTCAGTTTGTCTGTTTTAAGAGAGTTACCTACAGATGTGATGATGCTCGATAATCTTGCATCTGCGATACTGTTATAAAATTTTGCTTCTCCAAACCATAATGAAAACTCACCATCTTCAATTACGATATGGACACTATCAGCTCCTTTTGCATTGTCTTGCGAATTTTGTTTATAGAATATTTTAGGCACTACTGGAAGCGCATGATAATGATGCTTCATGATCCCATATAAAACTATTTCAGCTAGTTCACTTCCTTTACTAATATCTCCTAGTTTATCGGTAAGTCGTAGATTTTGTGCTGCCGCAGTCAAAAGACTATGGGATTGATCTACAAGACAGTTTCTTTCTTCAAACGATAATGAAGTTTCGGCAATGTTATCCCAAATAAAGCTTTGAAATTTTTGATATCTCCAATTACCATCTTCAAAATCATTGATAAGACTAAGTAATTTTTTATTTTTAATCGGTTTCAGTGTTTTATCGAAACAAACATCAATGAAGAAATCATCAATTAGTACTTCAAAATCCATATTTTTTCCTTATTATTATGACTAACATAGTCATCCTGAAAATATAACAACTGCAATTTACGGCAAATTTATAGACGAATAATTAACTAAAACATCCGTAGTTATCCATTGTTACTTGGCTCAACACTCCCTTAACTGCTGCATTTCTTTCAATCGCCCACGTTGCATCACCAAAGCTTCGAACAAGTCATCTACTGATGAGTTATCAAAACTTAACCCCGGTAAGGCAATGTTAGCCTCAGCGAAAAAGCGTTTGCTCTGCTCATTGCTTTTTATTAGTGATGTTGAAGACTCTGAAGCTAAAGGCTCAAGCCAAGCTACTTGCCACCAGTATTGAATTCTTTCTTTTGCCTGTTTTAGTTTGTGCTCTGTTGGCAATCTATCGCTTTTTTGATTGTTTATTTGGCTATCGGTTGGTAGAAAGTTCCATAAATCATTATTAGGCCAACGGGCAAAAAGCATACTTTGAAAGATATCGAGAAGTCGGGCATTGGGATTACTTATAATGGCAGGCAATAGTTGATGCCAGCTTTGATGTACCTGATCAAATGACGTTGATAGGTATTGCTGGGCTAATTCATTGGCATGTTCATTATAAAATTTGGCGGGCAAGCGCGTGGTCCTTTCGCGTAGGTATTTTTATTCATCTCTTGTGACACAAATACAATCGCCTAGTTATTGTTCTTTGTCAATAAGTTGTACTAAAAACAAAACCATAAATACCATAAAAATCAAAGTTTCATGGTTTTAAGAGATTGGATTCCCGATCAGTAACTTCGGGAATGACGAAGAACAAAAATAGAAGACACCCCTCTAAAACTGTTCATCCATTTCATATTTACGTTTTATTAAAGCGCTGTGTGATAACAACTTCTCAATATCAGCCCTGAATACCGATGTAAACTTACCAAAACACCAGCAACTCTTTACTTTAATGACGCGACTATTACAGCCTTAATGACATTAATGTCTACGGCGTATACCCGCCAGGAACTGCTAATACCAAGAAGCTCAGATTGTCACTCAATTATTTAAAACAATATTTTGCACGCAGTCTCATCCGTAACGTTCAACCGCCACGATAAGCCACGGTGGTACCCTCACTTGAGGTAAGCCATCAGATTTAGGTAAAAGTACTGAAATCATAGCAGCACACAACCTTAATCAATCAATCAAAAAAGTTGCGTTGCTTGGCGTACAGTCGGTACACTGATGGGCGATTTCCCATCACAATGAACACAATAAGATGCCTTTACCAAAAAACAAGCGGGCAGCTAAGCCTCACTCATTACGAAAATCAGCACTACTGCTCTCGATATTTTCATTTCCCGGTGCAGGACATCTCAAGCTAAAACGTTACAAGAGCGCGATCTTCTTTATCAGCAGTTTTGTGAGCGGTAGTTATGTGATTTTCGACAATATCATGAGCAAAGTGCAAATTATTGCTGATCAAATCGTCAGGCAGGAAATCTCTCTCGATCTATCCACTATCATGCAGGCGATCAACGATCAGCCCAATAGCTACAGCTCTCACATGTTAACCGTCGCTTATTTAGGGCTGTTTATCTTGTTGCAATTATGTGTTTTTGATGTATTTCACCAGACCAAAGCCGATAAAATTTAGAGCAGTAAAATATTTACTCGTTTTAAACCTGAACTTCGGCAAAAATTTAGTGCTAGGCCGTAACGTTCATTTTTTGTATCTCTAAAGCCTTCTTCTATCTGCATTCGTTGATTGTATAAAAATTGATGGGGATGTCTGGTATTTTCTCTATTCTCAATTTTCCATGATGACGGCGACAGTAGTTTTTTAGTGATCTAGCCAAGACGGAAAACACTATAAGGGCCCTAATAATTATTTCAGATTACTGAATTACAAGGTGAATGGCTCATTTGAATATAGGGGGCTAATATAGTATATTTATATGTAGATTATATTAGATTTTAAAACAATATTTAGGTGAACCCATGGCACTTACAAGCCTTGCTGAAAAGATAGCTTTTGTCAGAAAAACTCGCTCTGCTAATTATCGTGAGAGCCTGAGGTTAGAAGGTGTTCTTCTGGGAAAGTCTAACAATGCAACAAAAACAAGTGTTATTGCAAAGTATAAGGCGCTTGCCTCTTAAATGACGTCTTTAAAATATGGCACTGGTAATGATCCATATTGCTATGATAATACTGACGTACTAATTAATAAATTAGACATCAATGAGGCCAATATCAATAGCGTCCACTGTGACTATTCATTACTTGAAGCTATTTTCGCTCGCTGTATAACTGAATAAGTTTATTACCTTAGTACCCTCCTTTTATTAAATCTAGCGAACAAGCGCGTGGGTAGTTTTAGTTTGCTACCTCTCTATTCTAACACCAAGAAAACAATATAACTGTTGTTACTTATCAATAGGTTACATCAATAACAAACCGTAAACCCCATAAAAATTAAAGTTTAGTGGTTTTAAGAGATTGGATTCCCGATCAGTAACTTCGGGAATGACGGAGGGTGTAACTTCGGGAATGACTAAGGGTGTAACCTCGGAAATGACGAAGGTGTACCACCTATTACTGCTGCGGCATTATTTGCTAAGCAAGTCATCTCAACATTTGTTCATTGCATAAACACCGCTACTTACTATGCCCCATGCTCTATCGGCCTTCCTGTTTCAGGGTTGATGCGGTCCAACGATGGACCGTGATAGTCGTCCAGTAACAAGTTAACTACGGCTGTGCCATATTGATCAAACCAGAAATCCCCTAACAATCTCAGCCTGCGAATATTTGTTTTACTAACATCATCCATAGCGTCATCAGGTGGCAGAGGTAATCCCGGTTGCTTTAACAGCTTGGCATTAACACGAATATAGGTGCCCTGATCCATAATTGTGATGCCCTGATAGGCAACTACACGTTCGTCACTGAGAATGTCGAGGATTTTACCTTTGGTCATCCATTGTAATGCGCCCCACCCTCTAGATGCTGGACCGTTAATTTTTCTGGTCATAAAACCTGTGCCGATTGACAAGACACGTAGGTTGCTGATGGATTCATCTGCCCAGCATCGCCGTGCTTCAGCGATGGCGCACATGGTTGGATTATTAGCGATCACACCGCCATCGATAAGCCAAGACTCATCTAGTTCTGGTGGCACTTCCAAGCCTTTTGACGGAAAATAGGTTGGTGCTGCGCTAGACGCATCAGCCACCTGATAAGAATACAGTGACTTATAGACTTGCTTGCTGGATTTAATGATCATTGGTCGGCGTTTTTCTATCGCATAAGTTACCGCCAAAACATGTTTACCTTCAGGCACATTTTCAATTCTGGCCTCTTTAAATTTTTCCTGCAGTACTTGTGTTTTATCCTTGCCTTGATATTTTGGCGCGTTCACACCGTCTATTTCAAACCAGCCTTTATTATCGGTAAAAATCTTTTGTGCTGTCTCATAGTTATATAATTCGTTGATTTCATCCATCGTCATATCGGTTGTCGCCAGTGCCAAGGCTATAATACTGCCAGTACTGGTACCCGCATAGAAATCGACACAGTCTCGAATTGAACGGCCTTTTAATTGCAATTGCTCTTCGACCTTGGACAGAAATTGAGTGGTCGCCGCTCCACGAACACCACCACCATCTAGTGACAAAATGAGTTTTGGCATAATAAGTTCCTTTTATTTAACAAGTGTAGTTTTAAAATGTTGGGCTAGGTCACAAGCAATGACCAAAGGTAACGCCCCTGGAAACTATCTCCAAGTTCATTTTTTATTCATTAGGAAGTGTTATGATTTTTTGCATCATGAACATAATGCAAAAACACCTTAGTTTGGTACCATTTATTGAAACATCCATTATTTTCCTTTTGTATTTCCTTATATGTTTTATACACTACCTACCGCTGTATAAAAAGTAAACAGGATTGTGGATTATAAAGAACCGCCAGCTGAAAAACATAGGCCTATTTTCAATCAGAAACACAAAGAAAGTGTCAGGCATTATTTGATAAGCAAGTCATCGCAACATTTCTTCATTGCATAAACTCTGCGAGCGCCTGCGGGTAAGCTGAAAACTCGGCGATGTTATTATGACCTGCGCCAACAATAACGTTCAATTTAGGTTTGGTGGCAAAGTATTTCGCTAAGTTATGACCGTATTTAGGCGCAATCACCTCATCTTGTTCCGCAATAACAAGTAGACTATCCGCGTTAATATTTTCTACCTTACGCCATGATTCAAATTTGTTTTTTAACCCATAGCAGAAGCGCTTGAGCAACATCACTTCATCGTTACATCAATTTTATAATGACGCTCCATGGATGGAGCCTATTAGAGAATGCAGACGATACAGGAAGTATCTTATTAGATAATGCAGGAGCAACTATCCTGAGCATATTCTCCTGAATAACCATGGCTATATTTCTATTCTTTTGTACTAGGTAACTGAGTCAAGATGTTATCCAACTTTTCTAAATGAGCCTGCTCACCATCAGCAAAAGCTTTGTACTTATCAATTAACCTAGCTAATTGTTTATTTTGACCCTGATGAAAATTAATGTTGCGTACAATATCGTCAAGAAGCTTATTAATACTAACTTCTATTAGGTTTTTATCATGGCCTTTCTGGAAAGCGTTAAATACTGGTTTTTCTTCCACCAAGTTAATGAAATAACGTAAGCTACGACCTCCTGATTGAGAGGGAACTAAAATTCCTTTTTCAACCATAGCTTTTAAATCACGCGTTGCAGTAGCTGACGAACAGCCCGTCATAGCCTGATATTTCTCAGAATTTATCCCCGTTTTAATCAAGCCGCGGGTACCAAACTCGAAGAATTTACTGGTGATTTTCTGTTGCCGCTTATTCAACTTAGTCTCTTTATGATGATCCCAAAAGATAGATTTTTTAAGAATGAAATCAATTTTACTCTTGGCGTCTATTTGAGCATTTTTAGTGATTTCTACAAACCATTTAACCCAATTCGTTAAATCAACCGATGGATGAATACGAGAGCTTTCAGCCAACATTTTATAGTAATCATTTCTGTTGTCATTAATAGCAGTAGATATGCTAAATAATGGTGGTATATCAAAATCATGAAATAATGCGTGTTCTGATATTGCACGTGCAATACGTCCATTACCATCACCAAAGGGATGTATTGAAGTGAACCACATATGAGCAATAGCTGATCGTACCGGCCCCGAAACATAATCACTGTTATCGTTTAAATGGGATGTACTGTTATACCAGTCAAAAAATGCCTTCATTTCACTGTCAACAATATCCCCCGGAGGACCTTCAAAAACCACTTCTTCGTAGTCACCACTGCCACTAACAATATCGACAGAGCCAGTACGGTATTCACCTATGTTAATTTCACGCTTTGCATAATAGCTGCCTTGGCCTGTAAGTAATAATTTATGCCAGTTGCATATCATTTCTTTTGATAACTCACTCGTGAAGTTTCTTCTCACATCAATGAGCAATGACGCTATTCCCGTTTCTTTATGGAAAATGCCTTTCGGTTGAGATAAATCTAGATCTAGATAACGTGCAACGGAAGAACGCACTTCTTCACGATTCAGATTTTCACCTTCTATTTCACTGGTATTAATGGCCTCTTCCACCATTAAAAATATATAGGCTTCTGACCTATTATCTTGATTTAATTGTGAAACTTGCCCTTGAAGGTGTGAGGAAATTCGAGTGTATTCTTCTATGATCTTATGTAGACCACTTGACTGATATGTAAATTTAGGCCAATTGGCATGTTGCCAGTTATATTTTATGGTCATGATTGCACCCCTGCTATTCTAATCATATTACAAGTATTTTTGATTGGAATACAGTCATCATTCTAATCAAAATAACATTCTAATCAAAAAAACTAATTAATGATGAGGTTAGCATTGTTATTCTCATCATTTCTTCATTGCATAAACTCTGCGAGCGCCTGCTGGTAAGTTGAAAATTCTGCGATGTTATTATGACCTGCGCCAACAATAACTTTCAATTTTGGCTTTGTGGCAAAGTAATTTGCTAAGTTATGACCGTATTTAGGCGCAATCACCTCATCTTGCTCAGCAATAATAAGTAGACTATCCGCGTTAATATTTTCTACCTTACGCCATGATTCAAATTTGTCTTTTAGCAAAAAGGATAAGGGGAACATCCAGTAAATGTCTTGGGCAACATTGAGAATACTGTCAAAAGGGGTCACTAAAATCATCTTTTTAATCGCTCTAACTGCGCTTAGATTAACCGCAACACCAGAGCCTAAACTACGCCCTATAACGCTGATTGTTTGATAATCACTGGCTAGTTGGTCGTATATTGCCAGCGCATCTTGAGTCAATGCTTGCTCACTTGGCGCTCCGGTACTGGCGCCATAGCCGCGATAATTAATCAGATAAACCGTGTGATGAGGAAATAGCTGAATAAATGGCTCAATATTCGCGGTAACGTCTTCAGCATTACCGCCAAAATATAATAAGGCATGGCTTGTCTCTGCGTTTATTTGCCACGCTTGTATTGTTTGCTCATTCACCTGAAAAGCAATTTCGTGTTGCTGTGCGGTAGCGTTATTTACCGGTGGGAAGTACAACATCTTTCGCTGACCAAAATATGACAGCGTTACTGTTATCAAATAAAGTACCAGTAAAAACTTGCCAAAATCTAACATTAACGCCTCCCTATGTTGAAAATAAAATATTGAAGATAAAGCTACAAGCAGTATAGCGCACGCCATGCATACCATGCATACCATGCTTTAACAGTGGCGATACACTGCAACCGTTTCGAGCAAATAAGCCATAAGGTAATCGGGAATTTCTTCTCCACAACAATACTGCTGTGTTATTAATTTACTCTCGCTATAACTTTAATCTAACTAATATTAAATATATAATTGAATCAATAGCTAAAAAGTCATAACTAAAAAAAATCTAAAAGGAGTTTACCCTTGGAGTTTGATTCAAGACAAACAGTCATTATCGCAATAGTTGTCTTACTTATTGGTAAGGCACTAAGAAAAAAGATTCCTTTTTTTCAAAAATATAATATTCCTGAACCCGTAATTGGAGGGATAATTGCTTCCCTCATCTTTAGTAGCTTTTTCTTTTTTGCTGATATAGTTATTTCTTTTTCTTTAGAACAACGTGACATACTTCTCGTTGTGTTTTTTACCTGTGTTGGACTATCAGCTAAACTATCTACCCTGATGAAGGGGGGAAAAGCATTGTTGATTCTACTCATTATCGCGGTCACTTTCTTATTCCTTCAAAATCTGACCGGAGTAGCAGTAGCCTACCTAACAGGCTTACCTGCTAAAATAGGTGTATTAGGTGGATCTGTTTCACTAAGCGGTGGTCATGGTACAGCAATAGCTTGGTCTCCTATTTTTGTAGAAAAATATGGCATATCAAACGCTGTAGAAATTGCTATTGCTTGCGCTACGTTTGGCTTAGTGTTGGGGGGTATTTCTGGTGGTCCAATATTCAACTATTTATCAAAGAAACATAACTTACAGCCCAATAGCGTTGAATTGCCAACAGAGGGTTCTACAAAAATTGAAGAAACAAAAATCACTGTTAATACCGCCTATAATGTTTTGCTAGCCGTTTGTATTGCTATTGGTATCGGCTTATCACTCCACGATCTTAGTAACGAATTAGGTTTTAAACTCCCTGTTTTTGTGCCGTGTTTATTTGGCGGCATTATCCTGACTAATACTATTCCTTACTTTTGGAAATCTGTACCCTGGTCATCAGGAAAGTCGACACTAGCATTATTATCTGATTTCAGTTTAGGTCTGTTTTTAGCTATGTCATTAATGAGCTTACAATTGTGGACATTAATTGACTTAGCATTACCTATTATTCTTTTACTGACTGCACAAGTACTACTTGCTGCGTTATTTGCGATATTTATTGTTTTTTATGCGTTAGGAAAAACATACGACGCTGCTGTAATGGCTTCCGGCTATGTTGGTTTAGGCTTGGGAGCAACACCAACTGCGGTAGCGAACATGACAGCAATAACTCAAAAGCATGGAGCATCACCACAAGCTTTCATTGTTATCCCATTAATAGGAGCATTTTTCATCGATATAGCCAATGCGAGTATTATTCAACTATTCCTAAATTAGGTTTGGGCTTTAAATGTTAATCAAATGATTAACATTTAAAGGATTATTATTGTAGATGGCCACTTTTTATTTTAAGCACATAGTACTTTTCATTTTACTGATAGTTTGTTGGCTATCATCAAGCAGGCTTTATTAAGGCTTCAGCTATTTATTCACTGGATTTAAACGCGTTTCTGCGTTTCTCTAACCATTGGTTCAGTAATAACGACAATACAATGAGTGAGCCACCAAAGACTAATCGAGCAATATCTGCATCACGATTCCAAATCACTAAATTAACGATAATACCCGCAGGGATCAGCAAGTTATTCATAATAGCCAGTGCACCTACATTAACCAATGTAGCCCCTTTATTCCACGCAAAATAACCAACACCTGAAGCGATAATGCCCAAATAAACTAATATGCCCCATTGCAACTCAGTGGTCGGTAGTTTATTGGCATCACCAAAAATTAAATAACAAATGGCAGCCACACCAAACGCACCGATGAAAAACCAGGCAAATATTGCTTTTTGATTGATAGACTGTTGTAACTGCTGCGCAGCCATTAAGCGTTTATAACAGACCTGCCCGGTAGCAAAACATAAATTAGCCGCTTGCACTAAGACCAAGCCAATAATGAAGTCAGCATCTACGGTGTTAAAGCGAATGGCAATAGCACCCGAGGTTGCCAGTAAGGCGGTTAACATAAAATTGAGGTGAAATTTTCGCTCAAAAGCATCATTTAATAAGGTGATATAAATAGGGGTCATCACGGTAAATAATAAAACTTCAGGCACAGACAAATACAAAAATGACTGATAATAAAAAACGTACATTAAGCCTAGTTGAATAGCCCCTATGGCCATTAATTTAACGGCGCTTTGCCAGCTAATTTCATTTAATCGTAAAAAGGGTAAAAAGAGTAACATCGCCAAACCAATACGCATTAATACCGAGAACCAAGCATCAACCTGCCCTGCTAAATACACGCCAATTAAACTAAATGAAAAAGCCCACAATAGGGTAACCGAAATAAGATA
>SPKZ01000596.1_pt1 | contig 16113 bp, 10 predicted proteins | sample 2456571 | NCBI WGS metagenome assembly SPKZ01 (sample SAMN11192286, study PRJNA482655) | marine metagenome | biome: ENVO:00000447; feature: ENVO:00000244|ENVO:00000211|ENVO:00000569|ENVO:00002023; material: ENVO:00002151; isolation source: ocean water from marine abyssalpelagic zone ...
GTAACAGCACCTCCATATCACGGAAATTCTGCTGCTGGCGCAAGCCAAAGTACTCATCGGCCTGATTACGCCCACCCACGATACCCACTCGGCCATCCACCAATAGCAGCTTGGTATGCATCCGGTGGTTCAGGCGATTGAATTCAGTGATGTTTGCCAGCTGCCGCGTCACGGTGCCACCGGCTCGGTTGGCTGCGGAGTTATAGATCCGATAGCGAATATTGGGATGCTGAGCGACCGCGTGTAGCACCGGATCTGCATGGGCCAGAAAACTGTCATCTAGCAGAACGCGAACTTTCACTCCTCTGCCAGCGGCCTCCAGTACCGCTGGCATCCGTGAGCCAGATGAAGGTTTGAAGATCGATCCTCTGAGTGGCGGACTGGAGCAACTGCAAGCGCCAGTTCAATGCTGTTTCACCCTCGTTGAGCGGCACCAGCACGTTGCGGTCGGCGATCGGGGAAAGGGCCGGCCAGCGTTCAAACGCCGCGGGCGCCAAGGACTTATCTGCCGGCCTGTCCTCTTGCGGTGTGATGGCGGCACAACCGCCAAGCGCCAAAACAATGAGCAGAACATGAAATACCGGATTGACGAGTCGCGTTCGCATGGCGCTGCATTATACGGCCACCCCGCTCGGTTGCGAGCATGAGCACACTACCCAATAAGCGACGCCAGTGGCCGCGACCCCAAGGGTATGGAGTAGCTCTCGCGATCCATAAACGCTGCCACAGGCTGAATGGCGCCCACTAACTCGCGGCTTAAGGTCCTCAGTTCGCAACTGGGTACCCGATACTCCAAGTGCTCTTCGTAGGCAACGGTCTCAAGGTCATACTGGCGCAGTGCATCTTCAGGCAATACAAGCCGTACCACATACCCCGCACCGTAGAGCGGCACCTCCCACTGCCGGGCGATCATCTCCGCGTAGCGCTGGCGCTGCTTCAAATACGTAAAGTGCTCGCCAGCCCAACCCGGCTCAATGCACCGCCAGTCGGTGCGAATCAGGGCGGCGAGCTGTTGCGGACCTACGGCCTGATACACGGCCACGGTGTGTCTGAGTGCAATCGGTTTCATAGTTTGAAACTCCGTCTCGAGGCAAGAAAAGTCGGTTGTAGTGGCTCCATTTCTGCTACCGCCACATAGCGCAGCGAGCCTCCTGCGTGGAGTGCGTCCAGGGGATAACAGGTCACCAATAGCACTTGGTGCTCGTTGCCCTCAGTAACCAGAGGTGTATGGGCGCTGTCGATGACATGCAACTCAGCGATGCGGTAGCGGAACTGTCTGCCCAGACTGTCCTGTATTTGCAGCCGGTCATTCACCACCAGATCAGCCATAAAGTCGAAATGGGTGTCACGGTGCCCACCGATTACCGCGCTGCCGGGCTCTCCCCAAAGCACTGAGCCCGCATGCAGTCCTGGCGCAAATGCCAGCGCCTCACCACTGGTGCTTGCCAGAATGGGCAATCGCACGTCGACTGCTGGAATTTCGAGCTGAGCTACTGGCCAGGTATCAGCCCAGGGCCAAGGCCTTGACGTTACGCCGGAGACCAATGTTTGCTGCCAGGCCCGCTCTATCAGGAAGGGCGCCATTGCGGCCTTCGCCTCAATCAACAATGCGTACTGCAAGTGATACAAGCCCAGGCACAAACAGACACAAGCGGCACATCGTGTTACTGCGCTAAACATGGGTTTGTGCCACACGTGATCGCGACGCACAGACATGTGCCGCCGGGGTTACCTCGTCCCGGGCGAGGCGCCACACCAGGATCGCGGAAAGCAGGAACACACTAGCCAGATAAATACTCAATGGCGCAGACGTGGCGGTGGAAGGCCAGGCATAGGTCTGCGGCGCTTGCCCACGTGGCGCCGTGTTGGGCACGGGACGCGATGTCAGCGTTGAGCCAGGTTCACGTACCGGCGTTTCATCCACAGCAACAAAGCTGGTGTAGGGGCTTAGCAGTTGATGCTCTAAAGCTAACGCTAGCACCGACGATTTTACGCTAGCTTCATCAGCGCCTTGGGCACGGCCATCCAGAAGTTCCCGGATTTTTCGCCTCGCCCACAGACTCGCCACCCCTTCATGGGAGTCTCTACTCGCAGATACCGTGACAGCGCGTTCCCAGGCTTGGCCGCCGGTAACACCTCGAAGGGTAATAGCACTGCCGGGCGCCAACGGCTGTGGCAAACGGGCAACCACCTGCACCGGGTCTCCGTGATACAGATCCGGTATACGCGCAGGTGCGCTGTCAACCTCGGCTGGCCACTGAATATCGATGTCAGTAGCGACCGGCGCCGCCATGGCATCAAACAGCGCATCCATGCGCTCCGCGACTTCACCAGCACTGCCGATGTGTGTGTGCGTACCTCTACCGAGCTCTGCGGAAGCGCGCATGAACCAGCTATTGGGCGCTGAGCCAATGCCCACCGTGAACAGACGTGATTGCCCAAGAGATTGATTGATCGCCTCAAATAGCGTTTGCTCATTACCCACTGCGCCATCGGTGACGAAAACGACCTGCCGCAACCGGTCCGAATGCAGTTCAGACTGATCTGACAATGCCATTTGCAGGGCCGCCAGCATCTCCGTACCACCCGAAGCTTCCAACCTGTCGACATAGGAAAGTGCTTGTGCGATGCGCTGTTGGCTCGCGGGCATCGCCTGTGGGTACAGGCGCCGAGCCCTTGAATCAAAGGCAATGACGTTAAATTGGTCATCACTCGAGAGCCTGCGCAGCGCACGCCGCAAACTGCTTTTTGCCTGCCGGATCGAGTCACCGGCCATTGAGCCAGACGTATCGATCACAAACACAAGCTCGCGCGCTACCGGCACCGGCGCGGTTTCTGGCGGCACAATCATAAGCAGACCGTAGTGATTGCCATTGCGCGTTTCGGACAGCCAGGCCGCCTGCGGCTCCGAGCCACTAGCAACTCGCCATGAGAGCAGCACATCACGATCCATTTCAGCGCGGCCATCGACGAGATTAATTTGGTAAGTGAACTGCTGCCGAGCGATAGCCACCTCGTGATACAGCGACGTGAAGTCTGCGAGAGGCAAACCCATATCAAGCGATACCTGAAGTGTCATCGCATTCAGAGGCGAGGTATCGCTGCCCTGACTGGCATGCAGAAACGGCGAGATCAGCGCGGCATCAGGCACTTGATCGGTCGACTGTGCCCACCCACTGCCATCATTAATCGAAAGAATTTCCCGCTTCGAATTGCCAGCACCCTCTTCCAAAACCCTACCCGGCATGTAACGCGGTGTTAGCGTTGTTGGCAGCCGCAGTGAAAACTCGCCCTGGCGGTACAGTACTGGCTGTACGTATTCCAGACGCACCGATACTGACTCACCGGGCGCAATGTTTGAGATGCGATTGGTGAAAAGGTTGGGGCGCTGCTGCTCTACCAGACTGGCGCGCTTCCCCTCCTCCCGAGCCTGGCGATACTGCTGCTGCGCAAGCTGCCGCTCGCGAACGCGACCCACGATCCGACGCTCACCCGCGATTAACTCCATCGAGCGGACCGCAGCCTCATCGGGCAGCGGGAACGAGTAAACGCCCTCTACCCAGTCACTGCTTTCGTTGGCGAAATGCTGGGTTAGCGTGACGACAGCCACCATTCCGCTGATCGACACGTCAAAGTTGGAGGACTGCATGACAGCGGGATGCGACTCGCCGGCGGCCGTCTCAAGCAGCAACACCCCTGTTTGCAAGGGCATGTGATCCGGCGCTACCGCTCTGGCGGGAGACGCGGATAACAAAAGCACGAGCAAGCCGGCGACGATCGCCCCGGGCAACAGACGGAAGCAGTACCACATCCCGGCGACACGCCATTGTGAGCTGGACCGCGTACGGGCATAGAAATGATGAGCAAAAGACATGATGACTCCCCTTATTGGTATGGGAGTTATTCAAGCGAGTCATTGCGGCGCGGTAATGGCACGATTCGGGCAGGACAGAGGCGAATTGTGATGAATTGTGGCAGAGCCTTGTGAGGCAGCAGGGTTTTTGAAACCATGCGAGCATCATTTCGGAGCGCCCTATGGACCATCACATCGCCATCGTCGAAGACGAGGCCGCGATTGCCGCTAACTATCGCGAGGCGCTGCAGCGCCGTGGTTTCAGGGTTTCCTGGTACTCGGACAAAGCCAGCGCTACCGATGCCTTCAACACCCACCTGCCCGATCTTGCCATCATTGATATCGGACTGGGCATGGACACCGAGGGTGGCTTCGAGTTGTGCCGCGAATTGCGCAGCCAGAGCCGTGAGCTACCCATCATGTTTCTTACCGCGCGTGACTCCGAGGTGGACATTATCTCGGGGCTAAGACTGGGCGCGGACGATTACGTCACCAAAGACATCAGTCAGGAGCATATGCTGGCGCGCATATTTGCCCTGTTGCGCCGCATCGAAGCCCTGCGCTCACCGCAGACCGAGAGCCAGGCACTCACGCGCGGCGAACTCAGGCTGGACGCGGACAGAATGACGGCACACTGGCGCGGTGAAGCCGTAGGCCTCACCGTCACGGAGTTCTGGATTGTGCATGCGTTGGCACAGCATCCCGGGCACGTCAAAAATCGGCAACAGCTCATGGATGCAGCCAACGTGGTCCTGGACGACAACACCATCACCTCTCACATCAAGCGAGTAAGGCGCAAGTTCAAAGCCGTAGACGCGCACTTTGTTGCCATCAAAACAGCGTATGCCATGGGATACAGCTGGCACATGGAATAGCCTGTCATGACCCTGCGCCGACAGCTATTGCTGGTGAGTTTATTGCTGCTGAGCCTGCCATGGGCAGGCTGCCAGTTTATTCGGGAAATTGAGTCCGGTTTGCGCGATGGCCAGGAGCAGGCACTACAAGCGACCGCCGAGACAATAGCGGCAACGCTCACAGACCGGGACGACCTGCTTTACCCCGATACCTTGCGGCTGAAAGACCTGCCCGACGCCCGCGACAGCGTTTATGCCTGGCCCACGGAGCAGCCCGTGATCGTGGACGGCTATGCCGAAGGTTGGCCGGAGCAGCGGTTCAGGCAATACGGCAACAGCGACAGTTCACTGCAACTGCAGTACCAGGCAATGGCTCGGCAAGGCCGGCTGTATCTGCTCTTTCAGGTGAGCGACCCCGAGATTGTCTTTCACAACCCTGCTCTCTCACCGCAGCCCAATGGCGACCGACTGTATCTCACCACCTGGGTACAGGGTCGGCGCCAGAGCTATGTCATATCCACCGCGGCGCCGGGACGGATCAGGGCACAGTACGTAGACCGCGCACTCCCGGGTACCGACCCTAATCGAATCCGCGGGGTCTGGCAGGACACTGCACAAGGCTACAACCTAGAATTGGAGATGCCCATCAGCCTGCTCGGCGAGCGCCTCGGCTTTTATCTGGTGGATGTGGCCTTCACGGGATCGGGTACGCGTACTTTGGGCAATACCACCGCGTTAGACACCGCTGCGCCCCCTTGGCTCATTCATTCCCCCCCCGCACTGGAGCAATGGTTGCAGCGATTCATTGCACCCGGCACTGATATCGCCCTGTTTGACAAGGGCGGCCAGCGCCTAGCCCAGTTAGGCAGTGATGAGAGCAGTTCTGCCGCGGGCAGTGGCAATACCCATTGGCTGCTGCGACAGCTCTATCGGTGGGCTCTGCCCGAAGAGAACCTGGCGCCGCGCCCCACGGTGGATAACCGCGGCAAGCTGGCAGACACAGCGCTCGAGGACACCATGGCCGGTTATGGTGGTGTCGCCAGTTACGGCGACGCCGCCAGCGGAGACCGTGCGCTGCTCCAGGCTGCGGCTCCCCTGTTCGCCAACGCAGCGCCAATGGGCGCTTTGTTGGTGGCACAGAGCAGCGAGCGATACCTGTCATTAACCGATGCGGCTTTTTCCACTCTGGTGGGCTACAGTCTGAGCGCTATTGCTGTATCTGCGCTGGGGCTTTTGGCGTATGCAAGCCTGCTCAGTTGGCGGATACGGCGGCTTAGCCAGGCCGCCGAAACAGCGCTAGACAGTGACGGTAACATCGACCGGTTTCCGCGCAGCCGGGCCAAGGATGAGATTGGCGATCTCTCCCGGCGCTACGCTGAACTGCTGGATCGCGTTGCCGACTACAACCAGTACCTCAGGACCCTCAGCAGTAAGCTCGCCCATGAACTGCGCACGCCCATTGCGGTGATTCAATCCTCGCTGGACAACCTCGCACACCCTGCCCTCAACAAGGAGGAAAGGGCTACCTACCGGCAGCGTGCACAGGAAGGCCTTGCTCGCTTGAGCCGAATACTGACGGCGATGAGTGAGGCCGCCGGATTGGAAGACAGCCTCCAGAGGCCACAACGTGAGCGTATAGAGTTGAATGCTTTCCTCGAAGAACTGGTAACGGCCTACGCACAGATTCACAGCGATTGGCGATTTACCTTAACCCTATCAGAGCCAATCTGGATCGAGAGTAATCCAGATCTGCTGGCGCAGGCCCTGGATAAACTGGTGGCCAACGCGGTGTCATTTACACAACGTGGCAAGACCATCGAGTTGGGCGCCGGTGTGTTAAACGACCGCGTCGCTGTTACCGTAACCAATCCCGGGCCACTGCTACCGGAACACCTGGGCAGTCAGATCTTCGAACCCATGGTGTCGCTGCGGGAGACCGCGGAGAGCAATAGTGTTCACCTGGGTCTCGGCCTCCACGTTGTACGCCTGATTACAACAGCACTTGGGGGTACCTCGAAGGCAGACAATCGTGAGGATGGCTCGGGTGTGCAAATCACGCTTACCTTGCCTGGCCCTATCGATCACCCATAAATGGCGCAATCTGCCAAGCACTTGTCGTCGCCGGCCATCCGATGGACGTCAGTGTCGGCGTAGCATTTTCCTCAAAGTGGAGGAAAACCAGCATGATCGCAGTACCGAAGAAACCACGTCCGCACCAGTTGGAGCTTCAGCCCAAAAACGATGAAAGTTTGAAGCAAAGATTAATACGTCAAATCGCACAGGGTGATACCTCGGGTGCTGAGGCCACACGCGCTGAAATTGCAGTGGAGAAACTGCGGATTGAACGAGCACACATCAAGACGGAAACTTGTCGGCAAGCCTATATCATCGATGGTGAAGTGGTGGAGTCGATTGAGCTCACGGCGACGCCTGAGGCAGCCGATTACTTCGCCCCGCGCAGTGCGAACGGTGATTTGTAGATTATCGGCGAAAGCAGTATTGAGCGAATCACTGAACATTCATGCACAAAAAAGGGCCTCGTTAGAGGCCCTTCCCAGCAACCCATGCGGTACTAAGGGTTGCCAGAGGGTGTGGTGAGTTTTTCCATCACCTGGTCCAGGGAGAAGCTCGCTGCTTTCTGGCGCGGCGGGTACTCCTCAAAGGTCTGCAGGAAGCGCGCAACGTAGTCCTGTGCAGGCACCAGCAGGTAGACCCGATCAAGCATCCAGTCATAGTAGGTATTGGATGTGCGATAAGACCGCTCGTACGGGTCCCGACGGAGATTGAAGATCAGGGGTACGCGCAGTGGGGTGAATGGCTCGATCCAAGCTCGGAACGTCTCATACTCTTTCTGCTCCATGAAGATCATCTTCCAATCGTTGTAGCGTAACGCCGTCAGATCACCCTCATCCGAGAAATAGAAGATTTCTCTGCGAGGCGCTTCCTCAGACTCACCTGTCAAATAGGGCAAAAAGTTGTAGCCATCCAGGTGGACCTTGTAACGACGACCAATGGCGCGATGTCCCTTCAGCAGCTTGTCTTTAACATCTGCTTCCCCGGCCGCTGCAAGGAAGGTGGGCAACCAATCCATGTGATGCATGATCTCGTTAGACACGGAGCCAGCCTCGATCTTGCCGGGCCAGCGAACGGCCGCAGGCACTCGCCAGCCACCTTCCCAATTGGTGTTTTTCTCGCCAAAGAATGGCGTTGAAGCGGCATCTGGCCAGGTGTTGTAGTGCGGTCCGTTGTCGGTGCTATAGAACACGATCGTGTTGTCGGCAATGCCCAGCTCATCCAGCTTATCCAGGAACAGCCCGATGTGTGCATCGTGCTCCACCATTCCGCAGCTGTATTCATCCGCGCGTGGGTACTGCTCCTTGCACCACTTCATCTTCTCTTCCGAGACGTGGGTGCGGAAGTGCATGCGCGTGCCGCTCCACCAAATAAAGAATGGCTTGTCGTCGGCCACCGCCTGCTCCAAGAACTTGATAGCCTCTGCAGAAGTGTCGTCATCGACAACTTCCATGCGCTTCTTGGTTAAGGGACCCGTGTCTTCGATCTCGCCATCTGCGCTTGACTTGATGACACCGCGGGGCCCGTAGCGTTCACGGAACGCAGGATCAGTGGGGTAGTCTGCGTTCTCGGGCTCTTCCTCTGCATTCAGGTGATACAGGTTGCCGTAGAACTCATCGAAGCCGTGATTCGTGGGCAAGTGCTCATCGCGATCACCCAGGTGGTTCTTGCCGAACTGCCCGGTGACATAGCCGTGATTCTTCAGCAAGCCCGCGATGGTGGGATCTTCCTCCCGCATACCCAGCTCTGCGCCGGGGAGCCCGACTTTACTCAGGCCCGTGCGGAACACCGACTGACCCATGATGAAGGACGAGCGACCTGCGGTGCAGCTTTGCTCACCATAGTAATCGGTGAACATCATGCCCTCTTCGGCGATACGGTCGATATTGGGTGTGTGGTAGCCCATCATGCCGCGGGAATAGGCACTAATATTGGACTGACCAACGTCATCTCCCCAGATGACGAGAATATTGGGTTTGTCGGCGGCCTGTGCCAGTGATGCCGTTAGCACCAGGGCCAACCCTAGACACCATCGTTGTAGACGCATGGCGTGGAGCTCCTTATGGTTTTTAGGAGCTTTTACTATAGTCGACTTCCTCGCCGTTTATAGCACTAACTAATAAAGGCTTGTTGCTTAATCTCCGTGAGCTGGTCGCGCAATGCTGCTGCCTCTTCGAACTCCAGGTTCTTGGCGTGTTCCTGCATCTGCGTTTCCATTTGCTTGAGTTTGCGCGATAGAGCAGCCGGCGTGAGTTTTGCCAGATCCTCGGCGTAGGTCGCCCGGGCCTCAGCCACTTTGCGGCCTTTGGCTTTGCCCCGCGTGGGCATGCGTCGTGCCCCTTCCATGATGTCCTGAACCGACTTTTCAACGCCTTTGGGCACAATGTTGTGCTCGGCGTTGTATGCCAGCTGCTTCTCGCGCCGCCGCTCGGTTTCGGCCATGGCGCGCTCCATAGATCCCGTCACGTTATCCGCGTAGAGGATGGCACGACCGTGAAGGTTGCGGGCCGCACGGCCAATGGTCTGAATCAGGGAGCGGTCCGAGCGCAGGAACCCTTCCTTGTCTGCATCCAGAATGGCCACAAGCGCCACCTCGGGCATGTCTAGGCCCTCACGTAGCAGGTTGATGCCCACAAGCACATCGAACTCACCGAGTCGTAGATCCCGAATAATCTCAACACGCTCAACCGTGTCGATGTCCGAGTGCAGGTAGCGCACCTTAACGTCATGCTCAGCCAGGTACTCAGTCAGGTCTTCCGCCATCCGCTTGGTCAGTGTGGTCACGAGTACACGCTGACCTTTGGCAACGACTGTATGGATCTCCGCGAGTAGGTCGTCCACCTGGGTGGTGGCAGGCCGTACCTCAAGCTCCGGATCGATAAGCCCAGTGGGCCGCACAACCTGCTCGACGGTGCGCCCCGCATGCTCCAGTTCATACGGACCGGGCGTTGCAGACACAAACACCGCCTGGGGCACCAGTTGCTCCCACTCTTCAAACCGCATCGGGCGGTTGTCCAGGGCGGAAGGCAAACGGAAGCCGTACTCCACTAACGTTTCTTTTCGCGAACGGTCGCCACGGTACATCGCGCCAATTTGCGGAATACTGGCGTGAGATTCGTCCACGATTACCAATGCATTGTCAGGCAGGTATTCAAACAAGGTGGGCGGCGGCTCGCCCGGCGCACGACCGGAGAGGTAGCGCGAGTAGTTTTCAATGCCCTGGCAATAGCCCAACTCCCGGATCATCTCCACATCGTATTTCGTGCGCTGCTGCAGGCGTTGTGCCTCCACCAATTTGTCATTGTCCTTGAGCTGCTTAAGGCGAACCTCTAACTCCGCCTCAATCTCATCAATGGCACCCAGCATCACATCGCGAGAGGTAACGTAGTGACTTTTTGGGAAGATGGTCACTCGAGGGACCTTAGCTTCAATGGCACCCGTGAGGGGATCGAACAGCGAAAGGCTTTCCACCTCCTCGTCGAACAGCTCTACACGAACGGCATCATTCTCAGAGTCCGCCGGGAAAATATCAATGACGTCGCCACGTACACGGTAAGTACCCCGACTGAAGTCCACGTCATTGCGGGTGTACTGCAACTCCGCCAGCTGACGCAGCACCTGGCGCTGATCGATGATCTCCCCCCGGGAGAGGTGCATCACCATTTTGAAGTAGGATTTCGGGTCACCCAAGCCATAGATAGCCGAGACCGTGGCGACTACGAGGACGTCCTCCCGTTCCAGCAGGGCCTTGGTGGCCGACAGGCGCATCTGCTCAATGTGATCATTGATCGAAGCATCCTTCTCAATGAAGGTGTCCGAAGATGGCACATATGCCTCGGGCTGGTAGTAGTCGTAGTAGGAAACGAAATACTCCACCGCATTGTTTGGGAAGAACTCCTTAAACTCCCCGTACAGCTGGGCGGCCAGCGTTTTGTTGTGCGCCATGACGATGGTGGGCCTTTGCAGCTTTTCCACCACATGGGCCATAGTGAACGTCTTGCCTGAGCCAGTTACACCCAACAAAATCTGGGACGCAAGGCCCGCCTGCACGCCCTCCACGAGCTGACGAATCGCCTCGGGCTGATCACCAGCGGGCTCAAAGGCCGATTTCACTTCAAAAGGACGCGTCACAGAGCAAACCTAGGGATAATTAACGAAAAATAGCCGTTTATTATCAAGGTTTTAGACGGCAAATGCAGCAATGGCCAGTTTTTGCGCCGCAGCGCCGAAATATGGCCGCTAGACAGTTGACCGCGACATAAGTGCCCATTAATATACGCGCCCTCTGGTTGACGCCTATTCCGCCTTAGCTCAGTTGGTAGAGCAAATGACTGTTAATCATTGGGTCGCTGGTTCGAGCCCAGCAGGCGGAGCCATACAAAAGAAAGCCCGGTCAATCGACCGGGCTTTTTTGTATCCGCCCTTTTTGGGCGAGAAGAGCCCAGTTGGATGATAGAGGGGCTTTCGGCAAGCACCGCTGCGAGCCAGGGAGCGGCCACAAGCTGTGCTTGTAGTCCAGGGAGCCAAGATCGGCCAGCGAGTATCTCGACGCTGGCAGCGCCTTGCCTCTCCTCTTCACGTACTGAACGTTAAACCATCCGACGACTGATCGAGTGGTCCCGGGTTCGAGTCTTGGCGAACCCCCTATTTTTCAACCGCGCTTGCCGCCGTAACCAAGCGCCAGTAAACAGGGAAAAGTCGTTACATGCTAACAGTAAGCAAACTTGAGAAAGTCATGGAGCTTGAAGCACAGCTCCGCGAGCAGTACCAGGATCAATTGGAATCGAAAGATAGCGCCATCACTACGCTGACGGAAGAAAAGGAAGCGCTTGAGAAGCAGGTTGATGAGCTCAAAGGCACCATCGCCAGCCAGCTCGCAACCATCACGGACCTGTCAGGCAAAGCTAGCGACATTCAGGCGGTTGAACAGCGCAACCGCGAGCTACACAACCGCTCCGAGAATCTGAAGGAAGAAGTCACTACGGCCAAGAGCCGGGTAAAGACGCTTCAGAAAGAGCTGGCTGCCGAGCGCGAGCAGCACGCGGCGCTGAAGAAATACGATCCAGAGCGCATGAAGAAAAACCTCGACGCTAACAAGAAAAAGCTGGCTGGGAAGACCAAGGCAGCAGATCTGCTACAGAAATCCTTCAAGCAAGCCAAAGCAGACAACGCCCGCCTTGAGCAGAGGATCAAAGAGCTTGAGGCTCAGCAATCGAAGGATGGTGAGGAATCGGCCTCCGATTCGAAGCAAGAAGAAGCGGCAGCCTGATTACGCGTTCTAGAACGCGAGTACGCTTCAAAGATTGCAGAGTTTGACCGGACCGCGTCTCTGCCAGGCCAGAGTGCATAAGCGCAAAGGTTGGAAACGGTTGTCAATCATTGGCTCGCTGGTTCGAGCCCAGCAGGCGGAGCCATAAGTTACGCAAACAACTTTTGTACTCACTGGCGATAACAGCCCTGTGGGTGCGGCCGAACATCACGGGGTTGACTGCAGGTTAAGCCCCGTTTTGATTTTGAGGTGTGTAAAACTGCAAGCGTTTCTTTCTGAAAATCTAGGCATCCCATTGAGCGACTTACACCTGGAGGTTGCCGGATGCTAACTAAAGCCCCAGACACCCTTCTTGGATATATTCTGCACGCTGTTAATGAAACTTCACGCTGGTAAGCGTCACCTGATGCGCACAGCAGAAAGTGAGCTTCTCTGGTGTTTCATTACCATTCCCTCAAGAACCAGTAAACTCCCGAAAAAAACCCTAATGCCAATATGCCGCCGACCAAAGAGAGACTCATCGGCGCATCATACACCCAGCAAGCAATAGCTGCGGCACCCGTGCCAAGCGAAAACACGGATAGCATTTGAACGAATGTAGTGAAGAATATTTTTGAAATATCTTTCAGGAAATCAATAATTTGTTCCCATATCACGATCACGCTCCATCGACGTTCGTGCAGGCAGGATCCGTGCGTTCAGCCTGTCTATTGCCGCGACACTAGGCCAATTGAAGCGATTTTTAAAGCGGTAGGCGCTCCACTACTCTGCTATCACTTTAGCTCGCACAGCAACATAAGGGAGTTCACCAAGTCACGATGAATTGCTTTCATTTCTTAGAGAGGCAAAGGAATATTGATATCTCGCACCCAAAGATGGTGTATATCGTGGTTGAGGCATAGAGATAGAACACCTACGCATACACCAGTGAAGGCGGCTTAATCGGCGCGTTAGCAATATCGCCCAAAGTCACGGAGATAGTTTACTTCTAAATTCAATGCGCGCAGCTCACCGCCCACGCGGCTAGAGTACGGAGCCGTACCTTGACCTACTACACGCCGTAAGTCGCACGTCAATATGCGGGTTGACTGCTCCAGCCGGGACCTTCCTTTTTGCCTTACACTTACAGAAAGTTATGACGCTGATGGTTAGCAGGATTCAAACCATGAACGCTCAAGTGATCGAAAGTCTGATGTGTCGCCACCTGTGTTTGACTCAAACGAGCGTCGTTAGCTGCCTCAGGAAACCAGTTTTGGCCTCACTCTATCGCCAGGTTCTGCCGTTCGACGAGAAAGTCAAAAGTAAGTTCAAACAAGCCTTTACCCCCCACTTCGGCATCCCATGCGCCATGGCCAGCTCCTTCCAGAGGCACCAGCTGGGTATAAACGCCCAGGGGATCATATATCTCCTGCAGCTCAATGGCCTCAGAAAAAGGCGTGCCAGGGTTCATGTCTTCGGTACCGTGCGCCATGAATAACTCAGGGTCACTGCCATCGTAACGATTCAATCCATATACTGACTCGAACGCTTCCAGCTTGGTATTAGATCCCCAAAAGTACACCAAACTTTTAACGACGTAAGCCTCGATCAAATTAGTTGTTGACAATGTAGGGTCGTCGTTGATTAGGATCTCGTCTCTAAAGTCTTCCAGATTTGAGATTCCCAATGTAATGGCAGAAACTGCGCCCGCTGAGGCACCGCCAACGGTAATGAATTCCGAGTTAAATCTGTAGCCATCTGCGTTTGCCATCATCCAGCGGAGCGCTGCCTTTACATCCCTTTGTGCGGCATACAGAGCAATGGCTTGTTGGAACTGCTTTGGGGTTTCTGCTCCTTGCAGGGCAAACTCAATCCACTCCCGCGGCGCGATTCCATGGTAAAACGTTAAGACATCCTCGCGGGACAAACCCTGTATGGAGCCAAGTTCTTCTGTGGTTCTGTAATCCACGGAGGCAAAAACCCAGCCCCGTGAAGCAAAGAAATCTGCCATCGCTACAATTTCTGGCTTCGTCTTGGTGCCACCTGTGAAACCGCCACCGTGAATGAACATAAAGACAGGCCTGCTCGGGGACTGATTATCTGGATAGTAGATATCTAGCAAGAGAGGTTTGGGAAAAGGAACCGTACTCGTTGCGTTATGAGCAAGTCCGTCCGCGTATGTCCTATTCTCGTCTAGCAATACTCGGTAATAGGGTTCCATCTTGACCGTAGGAACCTGATCGTCTGAGTTTGTATCATTCCCACTCTCAGATTCGTCATCGTGTTGTTCCTCATCGCTATCGCCTGAGGACAAAGCATCGCTTGTGTCTACTTGAGCATCTGAGACGGAAAGCTCTGGGCTAGGGCTGTCGCCTCCATCGCTCGACGACGAACACCCCTGACTAAGGAAAGCAAATAACAGTATCGAGGTGATAAGCGAGACTTTATTCATCATAGACCTTAGCCCGAAGCTGGGCATTTTCGTTGGGCTGATTTCCCTAGAGCGAATACTAGGTTGAGCCACAGAGGTGCTCAATGCCTGTAACTGTTAAGAATTGTAAAAAAGAAGTTACGGGTAGCGAAAAAATAAAAGAACAGCTCTGAATTGTGAACGTCAGGCGCACGACGGCGGGGGTCAATGCGCTGATCTTGGATTCATAAAGAGTGTGTTGCCGGGGCGCTTCGGCAAACGAACTGGCAAATCCGTCGCTATCGTAAGCCCCATCGTGATTATGAGTAATTAACTGATAATGGGAGCTTCAGGGCCAAAAGCAAGTCGGTAGGAAGTTAGCAGGATTGAATTCATGCCAAGGTTTTATTGCCCCACAATGCTCTGTTCACAAAATTGCACACTGGCTGGCTCACACGCGCCAAAGCGATCTACTTCACCTTGATCATTTCTAACTACACCACCGCCTGATTCTTTTGAGCAGTGGAGATCGCCGCAAAAATCTTTCTCGCATTGACCAATTCCCTACACCGCGCTGCCATTACGATCCAAAGTCGCTGTACCAAATTTATTGCGAGCACAGTAAATCTCGCCACGATAGTGTGTAGCACATTGGCCCGGACCACAGACAGTCCGGCCCAAAGAGTCCCTCATGCAATCGGCATGAACCGGCCCTGTGATCAGAACCAGCATTAGCAAAGTTCTCATATTCGCCCGTTGTGTCAATCCACATTTGTACGTTCACTGGAAGCATAGACATTACCCTTCTGTGCGGTTTTAGCCAGTGACTTAACGGAAAGCTAACGCCGAGGGAAGAGCGATAGCGGGGAAAGTCACGTTTCTGCCCTGTCTTAAGCCGCTTGGCTTGAAGGAGGCAAAACGTTAATGACTGCCAGTAGGGTTGCCACACGAATGCTCGCGAGGACGCTGGACGCACCTTACCTGTAGACATCTGCATGAATGCTATTGGATGGGCGCGGAGAATTTGCTAGAAGGCAGGCGCGCTACTGGCTAGACCGAGCTAATCACCGCTAGAGCCTGAGCCTGGCACGTTGTAAATGACACGCTTAACGGTCTCGGTCTAAAGCTGTGCTTGTCGGCCAAGATATCGACTATGCCCAATCAAGGCGAAGCTGAATCATCAACAGCACTTAACGGCTGATTCTGCTGCGCGTGCCACAAACTGGCGTACGCCTGGCCTCTGTCCAGCAGGCTGAGGTGCGTGCCTGCTTCAACCACACGTCCATCCTGCAGTACCAGTATCTGGCCCGCATCCACCACTGTGGATAGGCGCATTTGCATCACTTATTGCTACCTACGTTTTGACACTCACCAGCGTGGCATTCAATGCCGCGTTATCGGGCGCGATTAGCACCGCTTTCGGCATTCAAACCGTGGCAGATATCGCCGCTCAGCGCTTGGCGGGGAAGGACAGGATTATTAGGCAACAGATGGCCGATACCGCCAAGCGTAGGGCGGCAGTGAGGAAATTCGGCAACCGCCTGAGTGCTCGCACAAAGCGCGTGGCAACGCGCAGCGTCGCTGCCATCCCTGCCGAGGCCATTCCTTATCTTGGCATTGCTGTTCTTATCACTGGCACCGCCTACGAGCTGTATGAGGCCTGTCAGAGCGTGCA
>SPKZ01016575.1_pt1 | contig 16112 bp, 17 predicted proteins | sample 2456571 | NCBI WGS metagenome assembly SPKZ01 (sample SAMN11192286, study PRJNA482655) | marine metagenome | biome: ENVO:00000447; feature: ENVO:00000244|ENVO:00000211|ENVO:00000569|ENVO:00002023; material: ENVO:00002151; isolation source: ocean water from marine abyssalpelagic zone ...
AGGGATGATTTCCGACTCCAGTTGATAATGCTATCGGAGGTGGTAAAAAGTACATTGTCTTTGTAGCGCTCTGTTAAACTTCCCATTCTAAGGCTCCTTTTATCCAGGCGTAGATAAATCCAACCAACAGCATCATTATAAAAATAAACATTTCGATGTAACCAAACAGACCGAGGTCTGCTAACACCATTGCCCAAGGGAACAGAAACATGGTTTCCACGTCAAATACCACAAATAGGATGGCGATTACAAAATACTGCACTTTAAATAATCCAGCTGACGCTTCCCCTACATGATCGATACCGCATTCATAGGGTCGATTCTTTTCAGGGTAGGGATTGTCTGTCCTGAGCAGACGGGAGACCGTCAGGATAAATGCTGCCAGTGTAACGACAACCGCAACCATCAAAAATACCGGTAAAAAATCAATAGGCATTTACTCCGCACTCCCATCGTTCAGCTCTTTTTAAGAGTAGTATTGTTTTGGGGTTTTATCCAAGGCCAAGCGGCATTGAATTAGCGACAAAATCAAGGAACCAGGCAGGTAACAACCCAGTCATCAATGTACCGACTGTGGCAATCAATAATACCGTTCGTATGGGCAGATTAAGCTGTATGTCTGTCTGTTGCGCTGGTGGCTGTACATATATCAACATGATGATACGAATGTAAAACCAGGCCGCAACGGCGCTCAATAGTACGGCGATCACAGCCAGTACTACATGGCCTTCATCAATAAGGGCTGTCAGCAAATAAAACTTGGCAAAAAAACCTCCAGTGGGTGGAATACCGGCCAGAGAAAACAGAAACATCAGACTCATAATAGCCAGACCTGGATGATTTTTTGCCAGACCGGAAAAGTCCTCGATAGGCTCTCCTGCGGTTACATCTTTGTTCAATAGAATGATGATGGCAAATATACCCACAGTCATAAACGTATAAACCAGCAGATAAAATAGGATACTCGCCATGCCGTTTTCACCACCAACCACCAGCCCCAGCAGCAGAAAACCAGCGTGGGCAATACTCGAATAAGCTAACATGCGTTTGATATTGTTTTGTACCAGTGCGACAAAGCTGCCTACTGTCATCGTCAGCACAGCGATACCCGTAATGTTTAAAATCCATATGGGCTGTAGTATCGAAAGATCTTGCATGAAAATACGGATGATAACGGCAAAGGCGGCGGCTTTGGGTACTACCGACATATAGGCGGTGATCGGTGAGGGGGCACCTTCGTAAATATCTGGCACCCACATGTGGAAGGGAACTGCACCCACTTTAAATAACAGGCCAACCAGCATAAACAAGGTTGCCAGAATCAGCATAGGGTCGGATAAATCTAATGTTGAGAGTGCCGCCGCCATGCCGTTGAGGTTGGTTGTGCCAGTCAAACCATAAAACAACGACATCCCATAAAGAAGAATTGCGGAAGAAAACGCGCCAAGAATGATATATTTTAACGACGCCTCATTTGATCTTACGTCCGTTTTCAGAAACCCCGTTAACACATAAATAGATAAAGCTTGCAGCTCCAGACCGACATAGATAAGTAAGAGATCGGTACTGGATACCATGATCATGCCGCCCAGCAGGGCAAACAATAACAGGGCATAATATTCACCCTGAAACACACCTTCTTTACGCAGCCTGTTATTGTAAAAATAACTACCTGACATCAGCATGGTTAAGGTGGTGCCAAGATAAAGTATCATTTTGAAATAAGTGGAAAAGCCATCGACCATGAACATTCCGGCATAAGCGGCTTGTGGATAGTCGGCTAGGCCATAACTCATGCCTGCTGCAATAACTATCATTAACACCGATACACCAGCCAGCAGTGGATCCTGACGAGGATGTGGCACCAATGATAACATCAACGCCACACAGGCACCGATGATGATGATGATTTCCGGCCCACTCGCCAATACCGACTGACTGATAGCCGCTGTATCTATGCGAGTGATGCTCATAAGCTGACTCCCAAGGTTTGTTCAAGCAGGTGCTTTAGGGTCGGCTGCAAAATACTGAGGAAGGGTTTAGGATAAAATCCGAGCCAGAATACAAAAATCAGCAGTGGCAATGCGCAACACAGCTCGCGTTTATTGAGATCCCACATTTTTGCGGCGCCTGGGATCGTGATCGGCCCCAATAGCATCTGGCGATAAATGCCTAACAGGTAAGCCGCGCCGAGCAAAGCCCCTAACACACCGGCAGTCGCGGCCCAGTTATTGACACCAAAGGTCCCTGACAGCACCAGAATTTCGCCGATAAAACCGTTCGTTCCGGGGACCGCCATGGAGGACAGTAAAAACAGTGCGAAAAATATGCCGTAGAAGGGAACCGCTTTGAGCAGCCCGCCATAAGCTGGAATATCTCGAGAATGGGTGCGCTCATAAACCAGACCAATAAACAGGAACAAGGCTCCCGTGCTAATGCCGTGGTTAAACATCTGGATCACCGCCCCCGTTGTGCCATTGATAGTGAACGTAAAAAGCCCTAACGTGATAAATCCCATGTGGCTGATGCTGGAATAAGCGATTAACTTTTTAATGTCCTGTTGTGCTAACGCGAGAAAGCCACCATAGACGATCGCCACAGCTGACAAACCTTGCATTAGCGGGGCAAAATAATGGGAAGCATCGGGTAACATGGGTAGTGAAAAACGTATAAAACCGTACGCGCCCATTTTTAACAGTACACCAGCCAGAATAATACTGCCCGCAGTGGGGGCTTGTACGTGGGCATCCGGTAGCCAAGTATGGAATGGGACCATGGGCACCTTGACCGCAAATGCGATAAGAAAAGAGATAAACACCCAGCGCTGCAGGTCAGCGTCATATGACGCATCCATTAACGCTAAGATGTCGAAGGTACGTCCACCTGCGAAATACAGCACTAATATTCCTACTAGAAAAATCAAACTGCCTGCGAGGGTATAAAGAAAAAATTTAAACGCGGCATAGATACGATCTTCACCACCCCAGATCCCTATTATCAGATACATAGGTACCAGCATTGCTTCCCAAAACACATAAAATAACAGTAGATCTAACGCGCAGAAAACCCCCAGCATCAGGCTTTGAATAACCAGCAGGCAGATCATAAATTCTTTAAGGCGTTTAGCAATGGCGTTCCAAGACGCTAACACGCAGATCCAGCCGAGCAGGGAGGTTAAGAACAGAAATAACACACTGACCCCATCAATGCCTAGCTTATAAGTTATGCCCAGAGACGGTACCCAAGGTTTACTTTCTACGAATTGCATTTGGGCAGTACTATGATCAAAAATAACCAGCAACCAGGTGGCAATCAGAAAGTCGATAAATAAGACGATAAATGTAAACCAGCGCACCGTGTTATTGCCTGGTAGGAAGGGCACCAATAACGCGGCTATTGCGGGCAGGAATATCAATATGCTTAATATCGGCACATTTTCTATGAGTAAAGCGGTCATAACACCTCACTCAGAATCAGCACATAAACAGCGATCACCAAAAACAGGCCAATTGCCATCGCAAGGGCATAATGAGAAACAATGCCGGTTTGCAGACGGCGTAGCAAGTTACCGCTTTTCATGGCCGTTTTAGCTACTCCGTTAACTGTGCCATCGACCACCTGAGTATCGACGGTTAGGCTGTGCTTGGACAATCGATGCAGGGTATTGAGGATCAAACCGTCACCTAGGGTGATGACTTTTTGTTCCCACTGAGCAATCGGCTTATTCGCTAGCCACATAAAGAGGGCTGCCCCTCGACGGTAGAACCAGTCAGTATCGATACTGATGGTATTCTTGGGATTAAGGTATTTAAGTAACAGTACAAAAGCCAGCAGAGTGAACATCAATATACCGAGACTTTCGGTGATATGCGCCCCTGTATAGGGTTCAAATTCAACAGCATAAGGCAGCATGTTATAAAGCAAACCGGGAAAGACCCCAATGCCAATACAGAAGCATGCGGCAATGCCCATGGCCACTAACATATTGAGCGGTGGTTCCTTGGGGCGTAGGCCGGAGTCTTTGCCAAAAAACATATAATAAGGCAGCTTAAGTCCCGTCGACAGGAAGGTACCGGACGAGGCTAACATGAGTAACAGTGTGGCCGTCGCGTGGTGATCACTAGCGGCTGCAGCAATGACCATACTTTTACTGACGAAACCACTGAAGAAGGGAAAACCGGCGATGGCAAATGCGCCAATCATATAAAGTGCTACCGTCCAAGGCATCGTTCGGTAGAGGCCGCCAAGCTCGGTGAGCTTACGTTTACCTGTCATATGGATGACCGCGCCAGCGCCCATAAACAATAGGCCTTTATAGATAATATGTGCGAAGGCATGGGAAGAACTGCCGTTCAGCGCCATTTCGGTGCCGATGCCGATGCCTGCGATCATATAACCGACCTGACTGACAATATGATAGCTAAGCAGGCGACGACAATCATTTTCCAGCATGGCGAATATAACCCCGTAAAGGGCCATAAACACGCCAAATCCGATCAGGACATCGGCACCGGGGTAGGCGCGGATCAACACATAAACCGCAGTTTTGGTGGTGAAGGCACTTAAGAATACCGCGCCTGTCACGGTTGCCTCTGGATAAGCATCGGTGAGCCAGGCATTTAACGGCGGAACCGCGGCGTTTATCATAAAGGCGATTAGGATCAGGGTATAAGCTACGCCACCTTGTTGCGCGGTCTCGATTGGTCCAAACAAGTAAGATCCGGTCTCAAGACCATGCAGTACAATACCGGCAAACAGTAATACCCCGCCTGTGACATGCACCATCAGATAACGGAAACCAGCTTTTACCGCAGGGTCTTTTCGAGTGGCAAAGATCAGGTAAGCAGAGGAGAATGCCATGATCTCCCAGCCGACCAACAGGGTGAACCAATCACCAGCAAAGAGTACGAGGAAGGCACTGCCCATATATAGAAACGCTGCCACTCTTTGGCCTGTATGACTGATATGCAGGCTATAAATATTGCCAATCAGTGCTGCAATAGCAAACACCCAACCAAAAAATAGACTCAGCTTGTCAACCTTGAACATCATCAGCGAGATACCGGCAAAATCAATCTCGCCGAAACGCCCCATTTCCATTTGAGTCAGAGAAAAGATCACCAACAGTGGAATAAGCAGTGAGTAGATCTTTTGGCTAACACCTTTAAATAACGGTAACAGCAGACCGCCTACGAGTAGCAGAAGGGCGGGCATCATCGAGAAGGAGAACCATTCAGTCATAATAGTTCTCCTTTTTGGAGAGTCCGACTTTTTTGCCAATGAATTTACTGACTAATATGATCAAGCCGCAACCGATAAATCCAAGCAATGCGCCCCAGCCGGGGATCGCGTCCCAGAAGTTGTAACCGTGCGGTCTGGCAACCAGAAAGTCGGCAATAACGATGCTTACTAAAATGACAATAAGCAGACGCCAGCGTGTTCTGGTGTATTTTTCGTCACCAAAGAAGTTGACTAGTTTTGCCATCATGGTAGCGACTCTCCTGTAACAAATGCGTCTGCAACGAGGGTATTGGCTAACCCTAAAAAATAGTCCGGATAGAGTCCCATGATCAGAGACAATAGCGCGGTGATCAATAAGGGGACCGCGATCATTGGGATCTCGTGGATATCATTGGCCGCCAGCAGAGATGGATCTTGTGGTGTTTTTTCAGATTCAAAAAAGGCCTTATAGGTGACGGGCAGAAAATAAGCCGCGTTTAGTACCGCACTCACTAGCAGTACGGTCAGCAGCGCCATCTGTCCGGCATCGACGGACCCCACAACCAAATACCATTTACTGATAAATCCACCGGTTGGCGGGATACCTATCATCCCGAGGGAACCGATGAAAAATGCCGTCATGGTGATGGGCAGCCTTTTACCGATACCGGAAAAATCACTGATTTTCTTGCGGTGGCTAGCACAATAAATAGAGCCCGCGCAGAAGAACAGGGTGATTTTTGAAAAGGCATGGGCGGCGATATGGATGACCCCCCCAATGGCAGCCACAGGTGTTAGCATGGCGGCGCCGAGGATAATGTAGGACAGTTGACTGACGGTGGAATAAGCCAGTCTTGCTTTCAAATCGTCCCGGGTTAGGGCATAAATAGAGGCGGTAACGATGGTGAACGACACCAGATAAGCGGTGATGATGCCAAGACCCAGCGTACTCATCAGGTTGATACCAAACACATGGAAGATGACCCGCAACAGACAGAATACCCCCATCTTGACCACGGCGACTGCATGCAACAAAGCACTGACCGGTGTTGGTGCAACCATGGCCGCTGGCAGCCAAGCGTGGAAGGGCATGATGGCTGATTTGGCAAATCCAAACAGATAGCAGAAATAGATAATAATCAATAAACCATCGGCGGCAACGACATCTTTAAACAGGCCTTGAGGTAAGAAATCAAAGCTGCCTGTAAGCTGATAGGTTAGCGCCAATGCGGCAAGTAAAAAGGACTTTGAGGCACCCACCAAATAGACGATATATCGTTTGCTACCATGCCAAGATGCTTGGTTCTCTTTATGATAAACCAGTGGATAAGTGATTAGGCTGAGTAGTTCGTAAAATATCACCAGCGTAAATAGATTAGCGGCAAATGCTCCACCCACCGCGGCAGATAGCGAGATAGCAAAAGAGGCATAAAATCGAGTTTGGTTTTCCTCATTTTGGCTACGCATATAACCGATGCAATAAATGGCGGCTAATATCCATAACAGGCTGGAAACTGTCGCAAATACCATGCCCAGTGCGTCGACTCTGAATGCAAAATCAACACCCGGCAGGATCTCAAATAAGGTCAGATCGACAGTCTTGCCCGCCAGTATTAATGGGGCCATTGAAATAACGATGATGAATTTAATCACAGCGGCAACAACCGATACCGTATCCCGTGCGTTGGGTCGATTATGCAGACACAGTATGACGCCCGCAGCGATAAGCGAGACAGTGACCGCTAACGCTGGCCGTATGGATAACATTAATTCTAAATTGAATAATTCCATATTGATAAAATTCATCAATTCCAATCTCAGCCTTTCATTATTGTCAGGTCATCCACTTCCAGTGTGCGTTTGTTGCGCATTAAAGCCACCAGTATACCGAGTGCTATAGCGACTTCGGCTGCGGTGATCGCAATAATAAAAATAGCCATGATCTGGCCGCGGGGATCGTTCATTTCATACCCGAAGGCAAGCAGGTTGATATTGACACTATTGAGCATGAGTTCGAGAGACATCAACACAATCAAAACATTACGTCGTAGTAATACGCCTGCAGCGCCAATGACAAATAAAATTGCACCTAATATCAAGTACCAAGAAATGGGGATCATTTGGATACCTCTTTTGTTGCGCCTTGCTTGTGTTCGTTAAGTCTGCGATTTGGCCTATCACTTTTGGCTAGTACTACCGCTCCGACTAAGGCGACCAGTAGGATGACTGATGCCACCTCGAAGGGCAGTAGGAAATCCCTGAATAAGGTTAAGCTTAGTTGCTTGGTTGGTTCATCGCCAATGACGTTTTGTTGTACCATCACCGCATGTAGGCGGCTGCTTTGGCTGAGTAGGAATAGCAACTCTGATGCCAGTGCCAGCAGCGCAACAATGCTCGCTATCGCCCCTTTTTGAATAAATCGACTGTTATTGATAAATTGACCATGGGTTTCTTTGCGTATATCCAGCATCATGATGACGAATAAAAACAGCACCATAATGGCACCGACGTAGACAAACAGTTGGATCACCGCAAGAAACGGCGATCCTAGGAGGACAAACAGGGCTGCGATCTGTACAAAACAAGCGACAAGAGACAGGGCACTGTGGATCGGGTTTCTAGCGATAACAACGAGCAAGGCAGTGCCGATGGCCACCAAGGCAAGTAATATAAAAAATTGTTGCTCCATTGGTTAATCCTTTGTCTGGTTATTTTTCCGTTTGAGCATTTGCCACCAGTCGTGGCCCTTTCCGTTAGCCTGATCGATGGTTTTACCACTGCCATTTTTAGATAACGATGCTGGAATAACGGTTCCTGCCCCTTTTTCTGCTTTATGTGGCGCGGCGATTAGATCTTCAAGGTGTACGATTAAGGCATCGGTTGTCGTGCTTGCCACCTCATACTCCTGACCGAGTTTGATCGCGTCTGCAGGGCAAGCATCTTCACACAAGCCACAATAAAGGCAGCGTGACAAATTGATATCAAAGACTTTCGGTCGCCGATTACCTTTTTCATCTTCATAAGGGATCACTGTAATGCAGTCACAGGGACATATTTTTGCGCACAACTCACAGCCAACACAGTTCACGTCGCCTTCATCGTTGGTTTTCATGAAATGATGCCCGCGATGACGATGGTAAGGCAGCCATTTTTCATGGTCTGGATACTTGTGGGTAATGGTTTTAGAAAACATATAGCGTAATGTTAGCCGCAGTCCAGTCCACAGGTCTCTGAATAACAACCAGCCGATCCAGCCTTGCTTTTGTTGTACAGTTCTGGCCATGTTGACCCCCTAAAACACAAATAACCCACTAATTAAAATGTTGGCTAGCGAGAGAGGTAAAAGTACCTTCCAGCCAATCGCCATTAACTGATCATAACGGTAGCGCGGAAAGGTAAAGCGGAACCACATAAACACCCAGATGAAAAAACCAACTTTGAGTAACAGCCAAACCGACTCTGGGATAAAGGGGGGGGCGCCATGCCAACCCCCAAAAAATAGGATCACATTAAGGAAACCGATGATCACTACGTTCAGATATTCGCTCAGCATAAAAAAGGAAAAGCGTATGCCGCTATATTCGGTATGATACCCAGCACCTAGATCGCCTTCGGCCTCCGGCAGATCGAACGGAATACGCTGGACTTCAGCCAGTCCTGCTACAAAGAAAACAAAAAAACCGAGGGGTTGATAGACCACATTCCACAACCCTTCTTGTGCGGTCACTATGTCCATCATATTCATGGAACTGGATAGCATGACCACGCCAATGACAGAGAATCCCATGGGTATTTCATAACTGATCATCTGGGCAATGGCTCTGAGACTACCGAGCACCGCATATTTACTGTTGGAGGCCCAGCCTGCGAGGATGGTGCCAAAGATGCCGATGCTGCTGACGGCGAGAATAAATAGCAATCCAACATTCATATTAGACAGACTGAGCATCACGTCAGTGCCAAAAACGGTTATCGGTTCGCCTATTGGGATCGCGACAAATACCACAAAAGGCGGTACTAATGCCACCACTGGGGCCATTTTGAATAAGATACGATCGGCATCACTCGGGATATGATCTTCTTTAGTCAGTAGTTTGATGCCGTCGGCCACTGGCTGTAACAAACCGTGCCAGCCAACCCGCATAGGACCTGGACGTTGTTGGATATGACCTGCAATTTTTCGTTCCAGCCAAGTGAGAGGTAAAGGCAGCAGCAGCAGTACCGCCACCACAATGGCTATTTTGAGCAACATTGGCAGGATCACATATAAGTTGTCCATGCTATCGGCCTCTTTAGGTTGTGATCTCCAAACTCAATTACGTTGGACATGTCCTTTTACGGTTAGTTATTCCCTGATTATTTGAGTGATCTGTTTACCTTAAACGTACTATAAAGGTAGTTTGCGCTTATAATTTTATCAAATATCATTTCGAGGTGAGTACGGTTCGCTTCCTTGCTTACCGTTAGGTGATTATTCTATGGTGTGGATGATAATAGCCTGACAGGCGTTTTATGAATGGACTGTTTGGCGCTTATCCTTATTCCATAATGTCTTAATTTGCTCCGCAAATTCTAACGTTCCAATAAATAACCCGTACTGCTTTTCTCCATCTACAGTGTTGATTACAGGTAAAACGTTATCATCATCGATTTTGAATTCGAATTTATAGCTCTCCACGTGATCGACATCAGTGATTGTTAGCTGGTGTTCTTCGATCGCCCACAAGCCTTTAAATTCACTATCATCGTTAATTTTAATGGTTAGCGTCTTATCATTATTAAAACTAAATTTGGTAATATCAGTTACTTTAAAAGACTCTGTTGGTGATAAATAAAACCAAGAATTATCTTGTAATTTACTATCTAGATTGTCAACGCTACCAGCAGAATTAAGGGATTCTTGTGTAACTAAATCTAGACCCATGCGGGATGTTGAAACTAATGCAACATTCTTACTTGCATAATAATATGTATCGGTATAACCAACATTGAGCACTTTCAATGTGCTACCAGAAGTTGTATAGGAATAAGAATTCAGAGAACCATTAATAATTAACTTATTATTTTTAACGAATTCTATTTCTAGTTCACCGTATTTATAATCTCCGTTACTCATGGAATGGTCTTCATTTAAGCTACGATAATAGAATAAATTATCTTTAACGTATGATCCTAATGAATTGCTATTAATAACCTTTTCTTTAAAGTCATTGTGTCCGTCAAGGATGATTCTCGTTTTATCTAGATCAACTGCCTGGTTATCGAATTCAGTCACGAAATCGCCTAACTTACGAAGTCGATCCTCATCGGTTAGAGTTAATTCGGTAATTGTTCTTGCTAAAAGGTGTGCTTTTTGGGCGTTATACCTATCTTCATCATTTGATTTTAACGCGATATAATCACCACTAATAAAGTATGAGTCAATCCTTAGCCAATCAGCTAATTTTTCTATCGTAATATGTTTAGTAAGTACTAGGTTTGTAAATGGTGTTATGACAGTCGTGCCAGATGGAGAAACTAAAGTATAGCTTTTTTTAACAGCGCCGACCTGATGACTATCAAATGATTTTCCCGCTCTTACTTTAGCAATCAAGGGGTATTCGAGGTATGTGTTCTTTATTATTAGTTCGCCATTACTGTCGGTTATACCTATTACATTATCTTGCTCCTCACTACAAGAGTTTGTATTTTTTGCACTACATATTAGAACATTTTCTAAATACCCATTCATAGTTGTAATGGTTGTTTGCGGATATTGCGGATATTGTGGCCGCTCACTGCTATTGTTATCTACATCGAAACTACAACCCACAAGAATGAAAGTTGAAAAGATACTTGCAGGTAAGATGGCGCGCTTAAATTTCATAATTAGTTCCAGTTGGGATGATTTCTGGCAGCAATATACCTATACAGAGCTACAAGGACAATTAAACCTATGTAAAGAAAGTGAAATGTTATGTAAGTAGGATCATGAACATGGAATATGCCATCTAAATAGCGAACATAATTAACGGTTATTAGCGCTATATAAGATACTAAAAGGTAGGCTGGAGTGGGTCATCATAAAGCGCTTAAGACTCAGTTCTTAGGCGCATCGGCATTAAATATAGCAACCGTTCTCATCACATCCACTTTCAGGTGACTCTAAAATCGATTCTGTCTTTTCAGTAGGACTGGTAAGTGCAGCTGTTTCTGAGACGAGTTCACTAATCATTTTACCAACTTGCATATCATCCATTCGACCAAAGTGATTTAGCCTTACTCTGCCATTCTTGTCGATCAAGATGAGTGTAGGCGTGCCTCTCATTTCATAGCGTTGCATTGTTTTTGGTATATGACCCGTTGAAGCTGGCATATCAATGGCAATCGGAAAAGTGATTCGATATTCATGGATAAATGCTTTTAGTGCATCTGCGGTCATCACTGCGTGATGTTCAAATACAGTGTGAAGGCCAATGACTTTAACGTCTTTATCGGAGAATGTTTCATCGATCATTTTTGTTTGCGGTATCCCGTGCGATACACAACCTGGACATAACATTTGAAATGCATGAATAACAATGACAGACCCTCTCATTTTTGATAGAGACAGTGGTGCAGTCGTATTGAGCCAAGCACTTGCTTCAATTTCGGGTGCTATTGGGTATTCGGTTAATATAGACATGCTTATTACCTCATTGATTATGGGACTAATTGATAGGCAGGCGCGCTAACACCTGCCTATTTCTTTATTGATTTACTTTACCGGGTAAACTTAAATCTCCAGAGGCAACGTCCATCACATTGACTACACATAGTAATGGTGCATGAACACTTTGATTCACGCGTAGGCCAGCGGTAACGCCATCATACTTGGTATTGGAAATATCAACGTTAGAATCAAAGGCTACTTTTACTTCAACGGTGTTGTTATTAAAGATAGGATCCCAGCCTGGACTGTCTAGCAGGATAGGTAGTCCCGGCCATGTTTTAGGCAGTTTTGGCGATGACCCTTCTGGAATATCAACCACCGCTAGCATGCCTTTACCGCACTGTTCATTGGCTTGTAAAACGACCCAATGACTGTGCCAAACATCGCCATCATTGGCTGGATTGTTATCTGAATTCTCATCGTATAAAGGCGTGTCATCAAAATCGGCATGAGCTGTCACGGCGAGTGACAGTATTCCTGCGTCTTTCTCGAAACCAACTGTTGCGCTATTAAGCGAAGTCGGCCACACATAAGAGAACACATTGCTACCTGCTAATTTACCTGATGCAAGTGGCTTACTTGTTCCTGCTTTTTCAGACACTGCCATGTGGAAGGTCGCAATATTTTTATCGGTCGTTATTTTGGCGTGAACAATATCAAAGGTGGCAGGTGTGTTACCTGTAGGATCGACTTTAGCGTGGATGCCCCCACTGTGTGAGCCGCCAGAAAATGCATAAGACGAGGATAACAGTGCCAAAGAGGCTGTAATAAATAAAGAATGGTGTTTCATAATTTTGCTCCAAATTAGTATTGAGTCGATACTAAGTCTACACGAGCATTCTGCGTTGTCAACTTAGTGTCGACTCGAAACTTTATTTGGCGGTTTGGTTGTAAATATAGTGTTTATTCGATACTATATATTAATGAATATATTAATGATCCAACAAACATTAGAGCGCCTTTCTAGCTTGCTACGCAGTGAAAAACGTAATCGCTTGCTTGAGTATGGTTTGCAGCCCATCCAATTTGAAGCGTTACATTATTTGTCGATATGTAACCGTTATTCAGACACCCCAATGGGCGTGACTGATTATCTAAATCAGACCAAGGGTTCGGTCTCTCAAACATTAAAAATACTTGAAAAAAAAGGACTTGTTGAGAAAATAGCGGATAGTAAAGATAAACGTGTTGCACACCTTAAGGTGACAGAATTGGGCCGAAAATTAATTAACGGCTTGCAGGTCTCACCACTATTGCAACAAGCGAGTGAGCAACTTAATAATAAGAAATCTAATACGATTAATACTGCGCTTCATGATTTACTATTTGCAGTGCAGTCAGCGAATCAGTTTAAATCTTTTGGTCAATGCCATACCTGTATGCATCATTCTAAACGTGATAAGGGGTATTTTTGTGAGTTGACACAGGAGCCACTCTCAATCAATGACATTGATCTTATATGCCGGGAACATTTGCACAAATAAGCCACTGTTTTAAAAAAGTAGCGATCGTCGGTTCGCTACTGCTATTGCTACAACATAAGTAAAATATCACTGGGCAGGCGCATCAATTACGATGATCTCCGCATCGGATAGCACTTTAATTGTAATTTCCTGTTGTTTCGTCACTTCCGCGCCATCGCCTTTTTTCATCAATACCGCCCTTTGATTATCGGTAATTTCAAACTCTCCATTGGATGCCAAAACATATGCTTGGTGTTCAATGGAATGCGTAAATAGGGAGCCTTTTTTCACCTTGCCACCATAGATTCGCGCAGTTTGATTGATAAACAGTGCGTTATCTTGTTCGTCTGAGTATCCAGAAACTAATAAGGGTAACGCGGCATTATCTGTATTTTCAGAAAACAGCTTGCTGTCCCATCTCGGTGTTACGTTGTGCTTGTTCGGTTCAATCCAAATTTGAAATAGCGTTAATGGTTCTTTCGTTAAATTGTATTCCGAATGAGTAATGCCAGAGCCTGCACTCATTACTTGTACTTCGCCTGCGAAGGTAACGCCTTTATTACCGGCATTGTCTTGGTGAGTGACGGCACCGGAGCGAACAAAGGTAATGATTTCCATATTTCGGTGTGGGTGAGCTGGAAATCCTGTTCCTGCCGCAACCCAATCGTCATTAACGACGACTAGCGTGCCAAACCCCATTCGTTTGGGATTGTAATAATTAGCAAAACTAAAGTGATGATTGGCTTTTAACCACCCGTGGTTTGCTTTGCCAATCTGCTGAAAAGGATAGTGTTTTATCATTGTATTGTCCTCTTCCTATACTTTACTGGTTAAGTTATTTCTGTCGTGTGGAGCCGTGAAATTTTGCAGTGGGCCACGCGGAACAATCAAAGTCGGATTAATGGTGTCATGACTCGCGTAATAATGGATCTTGGTATATTCCAAATCGACAGTGCTTTCGATTCCTTTAAACTGAAATAATTCACGTACATAGTGACTGATATGATGGAATTCACTTAATTTATTGCGGTTACACTTAAAGTGACCATGATAAACAGCATCAAAACGTATTAATGTGGTGAATAATCGCCAGTCAGCTTCTGTTAGGTTTTCACCCACTAAATAGCGGTGAGTGCTCAGGTGCGTTTCAAGCCAATCTAAACTGGCAAAAAGTGCGTCAAATGCTTGGTCGTATGCTACTTGTGTCGTGGCAAAACCAGCGCGATAGACACCGTTGTTAATCGTGTCATAAATACGTTCGTTAATACTGTCTATTTCGGGCTGTAAATCAGTTGGATAATAATCATCGTTATTACCCGTTAATTCATTAAAGGCAGTGTTAAAAATACGAATTATTTCGCTCGATTCATTGTTAACGATGCTTTGTGTTTTCTTATCCCACAATACTGGTACCGTCACTCGGCCTTCATAATCAGGCGCTGCTTTAAGGTAAAGCTGGTAAACATAGTCACTTTGATAGAGTGAATCGCTATAGTCGTTGCTATTGTCACTATTAGTGCCAAACTCCCAGCCATTGTTCAACATTTCAGGTTTAACGACGCTGACTGAAATAATGTCTTCCAGTTGCTTTAATTGTCTAAAAATTAAGGCGCGATGTGCCCAAGGACACGCTAACGAGACATACAAATGATAGCGGCCTGATTCTGCTGGGTATCGGCTACCTTCCTCATTTGAAATAGTGTTTCTGAAGCGACTTTCCTGACGTTCAAATTGCCCTTTACTACCTTTGGTTTCGTACCATTGGTCATGCCATTTACCGTTGACGATTAATCCCATGAGAATACTCCTAACTGATGTCGTGTGAGTGCCTATTTTTTTATAGCTCGCTAGATAGGCACTGATTTGTATCTTTATAAATTATATTTTTTTTATAAAAAATATAAAAAGTATGAAATATATTGATTAGTTAAGTTTGTTTACAAGCAGACGGTCGAGTGACAATTTACCGCCGCCTTGCAGCATGACTGAAACGGTTATAGCAAGGAGTGATAGGGCAAATTCATAACCGTTGTTACTCATGAACAGACCGTTAGCTAAATGAGTACTGAAAATGGCGATAACCATAGTGGCAGCCAATACCAATGCTGTTGGTCTCGTCAGTAACCCAAGGATAAGCAGTAGGCCACCGAAGAACTCTGCACTGCCTGCCATCATCGCCATCAAGTAACCTGGTGCTAGCCCGATAGATTCCATCCATTGACCCGTGCCTTCTAGTCCATAACCACCAAACCAAGCAAACAATTTTTACGCGCCGTGAGCGGTAAAAATAATGCCTGCCACTAAACGCAGTGGTAATGCTGAAAAGGTATTATCTGATGTTATAACTTGCTTAATGATTGAAGTATTCATGTTGTGCTCTCTTTGATTCGTTAATGTGTTTTAAAGTCTGTTTCATAAGTGTGTAGCTATTGTATTCGCTTAAATGGATTGGAATAACCGCTGAAATTTGTTTAGTATGTTCAAAATATTTGAACAATTGTTCGCAGTTATAAGCGTGACAATAAAAGAGTCATAAGAGAGGGGCGATACATGTATAAATCTCCGATAACGATAGAAGCATTGCAGGTGCTAGATGCGATTGACCGCCGTGGTAGTTTTGCTGCGGCTGCTGAACAGCTAAACAAAGTACCCTCGGCACTCTCTTACATAGTGCAGAAATTAGAAGAACAACTGGCGGTGACTTTGTTTGTGCGTCAGGGTAGGCGGTCGGTATTAAC
>SPKZ01017704.1_pt1 | contig 16109 bp, 16 predicted proteins | sample 2456571 | NCBI WGS metagenome assembly SPKZ01 (sample SAMN11192286, study PRJNA482655) | marine metagenome | biome: ENVO:00000447; feature: ENVO:00000244|ENVO:00000211|ENVO:00000569|ENVO:00002023; material: ENVO:00002151; isolation source: ocean water from marine abyssalpelagic zone ...
GAAAAACTACGGTACTGCGCCATATTTTAAATAATCGGCGAGGACTGAAGGTGGCGGTTATTGTCAATGATATGAGTGAAATTAATATTGATTCGGCGATGGTGCGAAACGAAATATCGCTTAATCACAGTGAAGAAAAACTGGTAGAAATGAGTAATGGCTGTATTTGCTGTACCCTACGAGAAGATCTGTTATTAGAGGTTGGTAAGTTAGCCAACGAGGGCCGGTTTGACTATTTAGTGATTGAGTCCACCGGTATTTCAGAACCATTACCTGTGGCTGAAACATTTACCTTTGCCGATGACAACAATATATCGCTTGGAGATGTTGCGACTTTAGACACTATGGTGACTGTCGTCGACGCGGTTAATTTTATGAAAGACTATAACGTCGCTGACTATTTGTCAGACACTGGAGAGAGCATGGGTGACGATGATGAGCGTAGCGTTGCCGATCTGCTTATTGATCAAGTGGAGTTTGCTGATGTTATCCTAATCAGCAAGACCGACTTAGTACAACCGTCTGATTTAGCACAGCTCACTGCGATTCTAAAAAATCTGAATACCACAGCTCGAATTATTCCAATTCGTCATGGTGAGGTTGACGTTACAGATGTCTTGAATACCGGATTATTCAACTTCGAACTCGCGCAGCAGGCACCGGGTTGGTTAAAAGAATTACGGGGTGAACATACCCCAGAAACCGAAGAATATGGCATTGCCAGTTGTTAGTTATGTCGCTCGACGACCATTTCATCCGCAGAAGTTTTATGAGTTTCTACATAACACTCAGCAATACGGTAAGCTCATTCGGTCTAAGGGGTATTTTTGGCTAGCTTCTCGACCTGAGTTCGCCGGTCAATGGAATCAAGCGGGTGGTATTGCACATTACGGCTTTGCTGGGATGTTTTGGAAAGCTGAACCGAAAATAAACTGGCCAACCGATCAAGAAGGCTTAGCGTCAATCCATAAAAACTGGGTCGAACCCTTTGGCGATATGCGTCAAGAGCTGGTGTTTATTGGTCAAGACTTGTGCCAGTCAACAATGAGCCAAGCACTTGATGATTGCTTACTTAATGAAGAAGAACTGCTTAAAGGTCACGTTTTTTGGCGTTCGCTACCAGATCCTTTCCCTAAATGGGAGCAAGCTTGATGAGTGAAATCAATCAACGCACTATTTTACAAGGAAATACTCCGAAGATCCTGACCTGTATTTATCAAGAGTCAACTAACATGGTGATTTGGCAACGTACACTGTCACCGTCACTCACAACAGCGGGTAATGAGTTTTTGTTGTCGGATAAATCGTTACAAATTGTTAAAGGGTTAGCACCGGAAACAGCGCTGTTTGAACTTTAGCAGGACCTTAAAGGGCTAGGTTGTGCCAAGGAGTTAAGTGAGCACATCGCACGGCTGGTTGATATGTTCTGTTGTCTTTTCGACCTCAAACGTGTCGGACTGCGATTAACGACGTTACATCATGCAATGTGTCCACGATTTCATGTCGATAACATACCATATCGTTTGGTAACAACCTACGGCGGAACAGGTACGCAGTGGTTACCGCATCAAGTTGTTGATCGTCGTAAGCTGGGAACTGGTAATCAGGGACTTAGCGATGATTTAAGCGGCTTATATAAAAATGGCACCACGGTAGAGCAATTAGTTTGCGCTGATGTGGCGTTACTCAAAGATGAGGGCTGGCAAGGCAATGAGAATGCTGGATTGGTTCATCGTTCACCGGCGCTTAAACCTGCGGAAAAGCGTTTATTGCTGACGCTCGATTTTTTTTGATGGTTGTTTAGGACGAAACAAAAAACTAATTCGGAGCCAATAATTAGAGAGACCCGTTAAGTAGCAATATTTAACGGGCTTTTTTGTGCTTTTTAATTTGTTATTGATTCAATTATAGTTAATCATTGTATTTTTCAGTCGGCTATCAAGAGAATTAAGCATGGATTTATTCGCCGCTATAGATGGTGAACTCGGGAATATTCTACATCGAGACGGGGTAGTGAATTACCACGGCACAATTATGTCTTGTGAAATGGCCAATGAATTTTATCAATATTTACTCAATAATATTAGTTGGCAACCTGATAAATCGCTTATTAATGGTCAGTTAATTGAAACCCGTAGGCATGTTGCTTGGTATGGTGAGCAGGCTTACAAATATCGTTACTCCAATACCACCAAAGTCGCTTTGCCCTGGACAGAGGAGTTGTTAGCGATAAAAAAGCGGGTGGAGCAAGCAAGCCAACAAACATTTAATAGCTGTTTATTGAATTTATATCATGATGGTAGTGAAGGTATGGCATGGCACAGTGATGGTGAGCAAGACTTAATGCCTAATGGCGCCATTGGTTCGTTCAGTGTGGGAGCTGAGCGTAAATTTTCGTTTAAGCATAAACAAACTCAAGAAGCAGTTTCGTTGTTTTTGCAGCATGGTAGTTTGTTAGTGATGAAAGGGGCGACTCAACAACATTGGCTCCATCGTTTAGCGCCAACAAAGTCGGTAACAACGCCAAGAATAAATTTAACCTTTAGAACGATTGTGCAATAAATGCTGATTAAAATTGTTAAACGACTGACCATTCATTCATCGATAGCTGGTGTTATCCTTAGTGTCACGATATTTTTTATGATGAGTCATTATCAGCTTAGCCTTGTCGATTTTGTTAATAAAGTTGCCCAAAAGCTTCAAATGACTTCGCCTTACAATACGTTATTGCCACATTCAAAAAAATATCTAACAACAACATCGCCAAATTCAATTAATATGGCTCATCCTAAAATAATATTGACTAAGTTACGAGGGTGGGATGGTTTAAGTACTCCTGATTTTTATCATCAACGTTTGGCTAATTTAGAGCGATCAAAATTAGGTTTTAGCATAAATTGTAAACCATTAAATATTCGTAATTTATTACACTGTTATTTGGCAAAACCATCAGCCGAAAATTTAAAAAAATTAGAACATGGGGTAATGAACTATCGATTTAAAATGCCAAATAATTCAAGTCAATATGGAAATGCATGGCAGTTTTCATTAATACTTGATATTGCAAAATCCTCTCCAACATTTTCTGCGAACGTGTCACAGCAGATTAACCTAAAAATTATTAATATTTTGAATCATTATTTGAAATTACTTGATGGTGGCGGTGCTTCTTTATGGCATGGTAGGTCGAGTTTGGCGGCTAATGCTTTTTTGTTAGCCAGTGTTTTATCGGTTAATACTGTTGAAGAAAATCAATTATATCAACGAGCTTATGGGCATTTTTATGATGTCTATCGTGCGATTAGTGCGACCGAAACTTGGCCCGAAGGATATAATTATTGGATAAATACTCGAGCACTTCCTCTTGTGTTGGCACTATCAGCGTTAAAAAATCAGCAAATTGATGTCTTCGAATCCACTAAAATACACCAAACCCTTACTCGAATTGGGTTATGGCATATTTACTTAACTCGTCCCGATTTTAAAATTGAAGGTTGGGGAGATGAAGGACCTCGTACCGATCTTAAGGATGAGTCGTTAAAAGTCATTGATGCGATTTCACAAATTACTCAAGAAAGTGCCATTTATTCTTTTGCCAATCAGATCCGCGAACATTATAAGGCGAGTGGTTATTATGTTAGCTATCGCTGGTTATTACCTTTGCTCTATCAGTATGAGCAGCCCTTGGGAACACCACTATTACCTAAAAGTGAGTTATTTGGACCTCATTTTACTAATCATCTCAGTGTACGTAGTGATTGGAGTCCGCAACAAACATTTATCACCTACCGTGCGGGTCATACATTTACCCATCATCAACATTATGATGCTGGACACTTTAGTATTTTTAAAGGTAAGCCATTAGCGGTTAATGCTAGTCAATATAATGGTAATGTTTTCTCTGACAATCGGATGAATTTTGCGATTCGAACCATCGCTAAAAACAGTTTATTGATTCAAAACCCTAATGAATCGGTACAACCCCATCGGCGTTTTACCCAAAATGTAGCACCGGGTGGTCAACGAATAGTGATGCCAGTAGGCGGTAGTATCACGAGTTTTGAACACTGGAAAAGTCAGCTGTATAACGGTAAACACTTAGCGGGGGCTACCTTATTAAATTATCAATATCAGCCTGATTTATTTACCGCGATTCGATCGGACTTAACCCCTGCCTATAATAGCGTTCGCTATTCAGCGCCGGGAAATAAGGCCAAAATTAAACGGGTAGCAAGAACATTTGTTTATTTAAATCGGTTTGATATGGTGTTGATCAATGATCGAGTGTTAACCACCGAGCCGTATAAAGTTAAATGGTTACTCCATACGGTTAATCAGCCCGAGATGGTGCAAACAACCTTATTAAAAGGAAGTAACGACAACGGTATTTTGAGCTCTGATCACAAAGTGCTATTGATTAATAATGGTCAAAGTACCATGCGAATGGATGTTCTTGCTCCTGAGCATAGTAATGCTTTGTTAATCGGCGGCGATGATTACCGCTATTATGTCGAAAGCGATGGCGATGATGCAGCCTTTAATGGTGAAATTTTTAATCAAGGGGTTCAAGACCGTCCTTGGTATGATTTGGCCAAATGGCGGATTGAGCTATCTGGACAGTCGAAGCAACTTGATAATCATTTTTTAGTCGCTTTACAGCCCCGGTTAAAGGGGCAAAAATTGCGGGCAATAGTGCCAAAGCTAATTAAACATCCTTATGCTGGTGTTGCGGTATTCAATGAGTTATTAGTGATTTCAGCCGTAAAAAGTGACGCGTTATCGATACCATTACCGGGCAATATATCAACACTAGCTATTTTTGTTGAACGGTCATCATTGCTAACGTTTACCGATACGAATCTGCGAACCGTCACATTAAATCAAGGGTTTAATTATATCCATTTGACGGATAAAGCCGGTGGTTTGTTAATTATTGAAACGAGTAAGTCACTTTGATTTAAATAAACATTGTTATTTAATGTAATCCTTAGTGAAAGTAATAGAAATGAGTGCTAGATTTATTATATCGACATATATAATGGTTTGATAAGTGAGATTATTTCTATATTTAATTCTGAGTTTACTGTGCTTTAACGTTAATGCGCAATGTGACCAATCTGAAAATGATGGCTTAGATAGCGGCTGCACGACTGTTGGTCAATGGCATTTCTCGGTTGCTTTGGGGATCGGTGAAAAATCTAATCCAATCGAAGATGGTCAAGACATTCCATTGTATATTGTTCCGCTGATTTCATATTATGGTGAGCAGTGGTTTTTTGACAATGATACATTAGGGTATAGCTATTTTATTGACTCGGATTTAACCTTTAGCATTATTAGCAAATTTAATGAAAATGCTGCTAATTTTTATCGTTGGCGACCCAGCAGTACTTTTATTGTCAATAATGCCTACTCAAACTCCGATTGGATTTTTGATGACGTCGCTCCGGTAACCAATATTAATGGTAGCGCTAATGTCGATGATTCTCGCGATGAAGAGGTAACCATCTCAATTAATGATATATCAACCCGCAAGTGGGCATTAGATGCTGGGATTCAATTAGATTATATCATCAATTCCACCACTCATTTACAGTTCGAGTTGTTACATGATATCAGCCGAGTTTATGATGGATTAAATGCCAATATAAAAGTGGAAAAAATAATTATTCCCCCATATCTTGAAAAGCTTACTATGGTACTTACGGTTGGTTTTGAATGGCAAAGTGCGGCACTAAATAACTATTATTATGGTATTTCTCTTACTGAAGCCATTAGTGAGGAACAAGATAGCGAGCTATTGGGAGGAAGTCTGAACCAAATGGCGAAAACCCCATTAAATTCTCGTGGTGCTTATCAAGCGGGTTCAGGGATAAATCAATTTATCGGTTCAATTTTTCGTTACCAGCTTAGTCGACATTGGCAAGGATTAGTGGCGCTTAAAGTATCAAAACAATCAAAACAAATTGTTAATAGTCCACTGGTCAATAAGTCTGAGATTAAGACGGTGTTTTTTGGCTTCGCTTATGATTTTTAAATAACAGAGTATGGATACTATTTGTAAAGTTATTCTGGCTTTCCTTGTTGTTATAAACTCGAGCTCTATTCGGGCGAAAGAAGAGGATAGCGTTGATTTTTCAGTGATGCCACAAATTTGTATTGTGGCAAAAATGGGGCAAAATTGCTCGATTAAAATCACCGCTACTTGGTCATCTAAAGTCGCATTAGATGTATGTTTGCTTCACAACAAACAAAAAGAACATTGCTGGTTAAATCAAACGCAAGGGCAAGTCAATATGACATTAAATGTGAACAAAGCCACAGTGTTAGCCCTAACAAACTCTGACAATGAAGTAGTCGCGTCAGCTAATATTATTATTAATGCAGCCGCACCATCACGTTATCGTCGACGGTTACGTGCTGCTTGGAGTTTTTTTTAATGGATCACATTTTATTGGTCGAAGACGACATCAGATTGGCAGAGTTAATTACCCAGTTTCTTGAGCAAAATAATTTTAGAGTCAGTGTGTTAAATGAAGGGGGTGGTGTGATTGATTTTGTCAATACTCATCAACCTAACTTAATTTTACTCGATATTATGCTGCCTCAGCTAGACGGTTTTTCGATTATCAGAGCGATTAGGCCGACCTTCAGTAATCCAATTATGTTTTTAACCGCTAAAGACAGTGATTTTGATCATGTCAAAGGCCTAGAGATTGGTGCTGATGATTACATTATTAAACCGATCGAACCCCATGTGCTATTGGCTCGGATTAATAATGCACTGCGAAGAGTGCAACCTGTTATTGAACCCCGTGAAAGTAAAATAACCTTTGGTCAGCTCTGTGTCGATAAAGAGAATCGGCGGGTCACTTTAGCGGATAATGTGGTGGATTTAACCAGCCATGAGTACGAGCTTATTTTGCTGTTGGTGAGTCACCCAGGTGAAGTACAAACGCGGGAGAAAATCTATCAAGAAGTGATTGGTCGAGAATATGATGGCTTTGATCGCAGTGTCGATGTACGGATTTCACGGCTGCGTAAAAAGCTTGGTGATGATATTGAAACCCCCAACCGTATTATCACGGTATGGGGTAAAGGGTACGTATTAAGTCGAGCAGCCTGGGAATAACAATGAAACGTTTATTTTTAAGCCTCTATGCGGTGATTGTATTAGGGCTCTTGGCAATTAACTGGAGCTCTGAGTTAATTTGGCAACAGTTCGAGTCACAACAAGATCCACAAATTGAGCGGGTCACTGAGTTAGCACTGATAGTTGCTCATACGGCGAATCAACAAGAGATAGCGAACCTAGCGCTAATTCTTGATTTTGACATTATTACACTGGAGGCTGATGATGTGATGTGGTTGGATTGGCAACGAAAGTTGTTAGACAACCAAGGTGTGGTGATTAGCTTTGATCAAAACGATCACATTGTTGGTTATGTTTATTCGATGCTAGGCGGTAAGCTATTAAAATTAGGACCCTTCGATCCTGAAATTCAACATTCAGCCACCAAAAATATTATATTATTTTTATCTTATGTTTTGTTAGCGGGTGTTATCGCTTTATGGATTAGACCATTGTGGCGCGACTTACGACAATTACAACAAGCGAGTAAGCAATTTGGTCAAGGCCTATCGACACCTGACTTTATTATTCGTGAGGGGGCATTTATTGCTCCTGTGTTGAAAACCTTTAATGGCATGACCCAAAAAATTGCATTATTGATTGAAGAGCAGAAGCAATTAGTCAATGCCGTTTCCCATGATATAAGAACTCCGCTGGCGCGATTGAAATTTTCCTTTGCGATGCTTGAGCCACAACAGGTCAATCAACTCGATAATATGAAACAAGATGTTGCTGAACTTGAAATGCTCGTTGATGAAATGCTTAATTATGGGCGGCTTGAAAGTGATGGCTTAAAATTGTCTATTTCTGATGTCAGTATCAATGAATTGCTCACCAATTTGGTGGAGAAACTAGCACGGGCGACCGATAAAGCGGTTAATTTGAAAATTGATCAAGTGATTCAATGGCGTTGTGATGGGCATTTTATCGAACGTGTCACTCAAAATTTAGTCACTAATGCTATTCGATATGCTAATTCCAATATTGCCATTACTGCTGTTATTCACGAGGATAAATTATATCTCAGTGTTGAAGATGACGGTGAAGGTATTGCAGCGGCAGATTTTGATAAGGTGTTTAAAGCTTTTACCCGGTTGGATCAAAGCCGTAACAAAGAGCAGGGAGGCTTTGGGTTAGGCTTAGCCATTGTTAAAAAAATTGTCGATTGGCATCGCGGTCAATGTCAGGTTAGTTGCAGTGAATTAGGGGGCGCAAAATTTTTAGTGATTTTACCTGCTAATTTGTAATGACAAGTATTAATAAAAGTCTGTAAAATCTCATCAATGAAAATTATTGAGAAATAAGATGAACAATAAATTAATGATAGCGACGGCTTTATTAGGCTGTGTTGGGGTAACGGCTTGTGACACTGGCTTTCAGTTAGCTCAACAAGTTAAAACTCAGTCGATGGAAAATAAATCAGCCGATGAGAACGTTAACTTGGTCAACTTACTTGATCAGTTATTTGAAGAAAGCCTAACCCTTAACCCAATCAGCCGGGTGTTTGTGGGCGACTTTAGTGCCAATGATGCTTTTGTTGATAGCTTAACCGATGATTATCTCAAACGTCGCCACGATCTTAATACGCGCTATTTAGCGCTGGCCAATGGTATTGACCGTGCAAAACTTTCATCGGCACGTCAAATTAGCTATGACATTTTACTCCGTGACTTAAATCGTTCTTTGCAAGGCGAAACATTCCCTGAACATTTTATGCCTTTCACTCAGTTTACCTCGTTAATGAGTTCGATGGCGCAGTTAGGATCGGGGCAAAGTGCACAGCCCTTTAATAATGCCACTAACTATTTTGAGTTTGCGACTCGATTAGAAGGTTATGCGGCATGGTTTGACAGCGCAAAAGTACGATTAGCTTTAGGGGTTGAAAATAAGGTGGTGTTACCTCGGGTCTTAGCCTTAAGAATTTTGCCGCAATTAAAAGCACAAATCGTTGATAATATTAAAGATAGTATTTTCTACCAACCACTTAAGTCATTTCCTGAGTCTGTCACCGTTGAGCAACAGCAACAAATCATTAAACGGTATCAAGACTTAATCAGTGAAAAATTAATCCCTGCTTATCAAGGTTTGTATGATTTTATCAACAAAGAATATTTACCCCATACTCGTACTACTGCCGGTTATTTTGGTTTACCCAATGGTTTAGCCTGGTATCAATTTAAAGCAAACGGTCATACCACAACGGATATGGCAGTCGCTGATATTCATCAACTTGGCTTAAAAGAAGTGAAACGTATTTTATCTGAGATGGATTTAGTGCGGCAACAAGTTAAATTTAAAGGTGACTTAAAACTATTCTTCACTCATTTAAGTACGCAGCCGCAATATTATTTTGAACAAGATCAGCAATTAATTGACGGTTACACTGCCTTAAAATCTCGCATTGATAAGGTCTTGCCGCAGTTTTTTGATGTCACGCCAAAAACGCCATATGTAGTTAAGCCGGTTGAAGCTTACCGCCAGCGCAGTGCCGCAGGAGCGTCATACGCCCCAGGTAGCCCCGACGGCACGCGTCCAGGGACCTTTTATATTAATACCTACAATTTAAAAGCGCAGCCAAAATGGGGGATGATGACTTTATCTTTGCATGAAGCGGCACCGGGCCACCATTTTCAACTAACCATTCAGCAAGAGCTTGACGATTTACCTAAAGCGCAGCGATTCGGTGGGTCAACGGCCTTTATCGAAGGCTGGGCATTATATAGCGAATATCTCGGGCTTGAAATGGGCTTGTTTAATGACCCTTATCAACTGTTTGGCAAATTAGCCGATGAAATGTTACGGGCAATGCGTTTAGTGGTTGATACTGGCTTACATGCTAAGGGCTGGAGCCGTGAACAAGCTATCCAATATATGTTGGACAATTCAACCATGGCGCAATCGGATGTAGAATCTGAAGTCGAACGTTACATGGCACTGCCTGGTCAAGCGTTATCCTATAAAATAGGTCAGCTTAAAATTATTGAATTGCGGCAACGGGCAGAGCAGGCCTTGGGCAGTGATTTCAACATTAAAGCTTTCCATAATCAAATATTGCTCGATGGTTCATTGCCATTAACGGTGTTAGAGCGAAAGATTGATGCTTGGATAAAAAACGGCGGTCATTAGTATAATATGTTAGGATCTGCGGCTTTTTCCTAACCATTGAATCTAATGAAGTTAACTTTAGCACCTCTTGAAGGTGTGATCGATCACCTAGTCCGTGAATTATTAACGGGCATCGGTGGTTTCGATCTGTGTATTACTGAATTTTTGCGCGTGACGCAATCACTGCAACCTGAGCGGGTGTTCTATAAAATTTGTCCTGAGCTCCACCAAGGCGGTAGAACCAAGGCCGGAGTGCCGGTGCGGATGCAATTGTTAGGGCAATCGCCACAGTATTTAAGTGAAAATGCTAATTTGGCCATTGAACTGGGCAGTCACGGAATCGATTTAAATCTCGGTTGTCCCAGTAAAATTGTTAATACCAATAAAGGGGGGGCAGTTTTATTAAAAGAACCTGAAACCATTTATCAAATTGTTAGTCAAATGCGTAAAGCTATCCCCAAACAACATATTTTTTCGGTCAAAATTCGCTTAGGTTGGGATGAACCAACCAGTGTGTTTGAAATTGCCGATGCCATTGAGCAAGCAGGGGCCAGCGAGTTAACGATTCATGCCAGAACTAAGGTTGATGGTTACAAAGCTGAACAAATTAAATGGCATTTAATTAACGAAGTGAAACAAAAACAGTCGATTAAAATTATTGCGAATGGCGAAGTGTGGCAACGAGATGATGCGACACAATGTCGATTACTGAGTGGCTGTGATGATTTAATGATAGGTCGTGGCGTTTTGGCGATGCCCAACTTAGCCAATGTGATTAAGCACGATAGCGTGCCGTTAACTTATCCTGAATTATTAACCCTATTAGTTGAGTATTCACGTTATGAAATAGCCGGTGATAAAGGACAGTATTATCCTAATCGGATTAAGCAATGGATGGTCTATTTAAAGTTTCAATATCCACAAATTAAAACATTATTTAGAGAATTAAGAATATTTCAAACCACCGACCCTATTGTGGAGTTATTGCATCGGGAAGTACAAATACACGGATAAAGAATGGCTTTATTTGGTCAAATTAATTGGATTAAACTGATCGGTATTTTTGGATCGATAATAATGCTTATTTTGATCGGTGTGGCTGGTGCTTATTATTTTCGAGTATCGCTGATTCAACAGGGATTTAATCAGTGGGCACAGCAACATCAACTTGAAATAACGGCGTTATCAGGGGTTGAGTACCATCATAATGAAGTGCTAATCAAAGATCTTGAGCTTAAACATTTAGGCTCAATGTTAGCACTGAAAAACGTTAAGTTATTTTTTAATCATTGGTCACGCCTACCAAAAATTTCAATTGAAGATACTCGTATTAAGTTAGCGTACAATTCTTATCTTGAGTTGCAATCGTTGTCGAGTTCAAATGCCGACTCAACACCATTACCGTCAATTGTTATTCCTAACATTACCATCGACCACATTAAAATCACCTTGGATAATTTTCCTGAACAATTAATTAAGCCATTATTTTCGACAATCCAATTGCAGCAATTGCAAATAAACCCTTCAGCGCAACCGATGATGACGGTCAACATTGTAGTTACACAGCAATTAAACGCTTTGCTGGTGGCTGGGGATCTTTTAGCGACGGTTGATTTAAATAATAACTATACTGCGCTGTCGTGGCAATTACAGTCGGATAATATTGAACTAACTCATCATGATAATGAGCTATTGCAGTCTTTATTTATTAAAGCCCAAGGCCGTATTGAGCTAAAGCCTCAGCTTATTATTGATCCGATTAGGATTGAGATTAACCATCAGGGTGAGGTTGCTATCACCGAGCCGCGGTGTCGGCAGTTGGTTGAGCTGACTAGGGCTAAGTTTAACTGTGCGTTTATGACTGATCAAGATGAAATCAAATTAACACTGAAGAAGCCCATTAGTGCACTTGTGTCTTTAACGAAGTCTTTAACCAAAAATTCACTCAATCAATTTGATGTAGTGGTGGATAATGTGTCGCTAGCATTACAATCTCGACAGGATAATATTGATGTTGAGCTTAAACAACTTAACGTTAATCAACAGCGCGTAAGCAGTGACTGGACTATGAACGGTCAAACACAGCGATTTCCCTATTTTAAAGGCCTTGCTGTTACTGCTGCTGGTCAAGTGACTTTAGATAAACAGATAAGGATTAAATTAGCGCAGGTAAATTTGACAGTAGCTAGCTATCGTCAACATGATATTGCTTTCAGCGACTTTGAACTGAAAAGCAATAACGACATTGTGGTGAACTTGACTCCTCAAGGCATCGTCTCTAAACAGGGCGTGTGGCAAATTAGATTAAAAAATCTTAAGTTTCAAGATATCTCCATGACACAGGTCAATGGCGAAATTAGTAGTCAATTAAGAGATAATAAGCTGACATTAACCAGTGAATGGTTGCTTAATCATCAACTTAAAATTAACAGTCGAGATATCATTGATTTTAAGAAAATCACTCAGCCAGTGCTATCGGGTACATGGCAGCTAGATGAGCAACCGATTACCGCACTGTTGACGATTAAACATCCTATGGCGGATGAGATACAGCAGCAGTATCCAATCGTTTACCCGTCGGATTCAATATTAACCACGGTGATTGATTATCAAGTGAAAATTGATAAGGAAATCTCGCTGACAGCGATCATTAATGGTCAAGCATTCTTTGATACGGTTGAATACCAAGACACTAAGTTGAACGGTTTTATGTCACGTTGGCAATGTGGTTTACTTGATAATGACACGGTTGATCTTAAAATGAATTGTAAGATCAATAGTTCAATCGAACAGGTCGATGTTGGTATTGTGTTATCCCACTTAAATAATCAATTGGCGTTCAATTATCAAAAAAATAATAACTGGCTCAAGATTAATCAGTTTGATGCCCAATTATTTGAGGGTGAAATAACAGCGAGCCCATTTATTATTAACGATGTTAATGATTTTACATTCAATATCAATTTAAGCGATATTTCACTGGCTGAGATTGTTAAACTGCAACAGCGAGAAGGGATTAAAGTCACCGGATTATTATCGGGGCGCTTACCAATGGTGGTGGTTAAGCAACAACTGTCGATTAATGGTGGTTATTTAGAGAGTGCAGCGCCGGGTGGAGTGATTCAAATAACCAGTAATGAGAGTGTTACTCAGCTGCGGTTAAGTCAGCCCCAGCTAAGTTTGTTGTTTGATACCTTGGAAGATTTTACTTATCGTTCATTAACCAGCACAATTGATTACAAGCATGATGGTTGGGCCGACTTTACCGTGAGTATTTTAGGGAGTAGCCCTGCTATTGAACGGCCGGTGGAATTTAATTATTCGCACCAAGAGAATATTTTGCAACTGATCCGAAGTTTACAGATTGGTGACCAAATCTCTCAGCAACTAGAACAACATCAAACTAAGGAAACCGAATGAAATTAGCAACAATATTTATTTTTTCACTAGTGGTGCTTAATGGCTGCGCACCGACAGTGAAAATTGAAGCATCAGATAAACCGATTGTGATTAATCTTAATGTGAAAATTGAGCATGAAATTCGGGTTAAAGTTGATAAAGAGTTAGAACTGGCCTTTAACGACGAAGAATTATTCTAAATTATTACAAGGAACTTAATTGATGAAAACTATTTTAGCGACCCTATGTTTATCTCTATTACTATCATTTACAGCGATGGCGCTGACGCTTAAAGAAGCTAAACAAGCAGGTATCATTGGCGAAAAACTCGATGGTTACATTGGGATTGTCACTAATCACAGTCAAGCACCTAAGCTGGTGGCTACGGTTAATGGTAAACGATTAGCCTTATATCGTCGTTTGGCGCAAAAGAACAAAATTAGCATCAAGAGTGTGGCTTATTTAGCTGCAAAAAATGCGATCAAAAAAACCGCTAAAGGTCATTATATCGAAGTAAACAGTGGTAAATGGCTTAAAAAATAAATTAAAACGCCTTAATTCTAACATTAGCTTAAGGCGTTTTATGATTTTGCTAGGGATTAAGGCTTAACCTGAATTCTTTCGATTAAATTGGGCATTTCACGATCTTCTGCCATCACAAAATCTAATTGCACCAATTGATTTTTCATTCCTGAATCACTACGAGTATATTGCCACTGGTTCAAGGCCATCACAGCTTCCTGATCAAAAACACCACTAGGGCGTGATTCAATCACAATAGCGTGTTCAACTTGGCCGTCGTTACCAATATCAAACTTAATCACCACAGAACCTTCTGTTTTACTACGCGCGGCAGCGATAGGGTAACGGGGCTCTATTCTGATGGTGGGAGTCACTCCTTTTTTAGATGTTAACTGCTGCTGTGGTTCAAGGGACGATTGATGGGCAACGGCTACAGAGCACAGTACTAAACCCGCAATAATAAGTGCTGTTACTTGCGATGAACGTTTTGCTTTGGTGTTATTTTTTAATAGGTTTATGCGATTAAACATCGTGAGTTTCTCCGTGTAGTTACTATATATATTAAGTGGGTGTTGACCTTGTTGGGCACAAATAATTAATGCCTTACTGTATTCAATGTGCTGAGATTTGCTTTTATTACGTAATACATCGGCGTCACAGGATATTTCTTGTAGCCGGCGAAAACTTCGATAGCCCAGCCAAACTAGTGGGTTAAACCAGCAGAGTGCTAACACTAAAATGACTAATAAATTGATTAAGTTATCCCACCGTCGCCAATGACATAATTCATGTTCGATGATCAATTCAAGCTGGCTTTCGGTGTAGATTGATTTGAAATTATTAGGCAGTATCAGTTTTGGTTGCAGCACCCCCATTAGCATCGGAGTCGACACCATCTCACTACTAAAGAGCTTAATTGTGTTTGGCCATTGGATCTTAAACTGCTTAGGATTAAGACCGTTTAATGATTGTCGCAACAATTGACTATTTGAACTGATAGCACCAGTAAATAGAATCATAAAAGCACCAATCGCCCAAACGAGTTGCCACCATGGAAAATGCCCTGTTTGTTGAGAATATTGGTTAAACTCGACGATATAATGGCTTATTTCAATGATTGGTGTGGTTGAGTTTTGTGGAATGTTGGCCATCATGACCGCTAAAGGAATTAGCCACCATAATTGATAACTCAATTTGGCACCAAGGATCGGAATTGCTTTTCTCTCAACCATTAACAAAACAACAATCAATAGTGATAAAGTTAACTGTTGCGCCATCAACCAACTAAGCATTATCTTGTTCCCATTGTTTGATTAAGGCTTTGAGATCGGCAATATCTTGGGTAGATAACTTCTCCTGTTTAGCAAAACCGGCAACCAGCGGAGTAATGCGGCCACTAAATAGCCTTGAGATTAGACTCTGACTTTCCCTAATCCGATATGCCTCACGTTCAATCAAGGGGGAGTAGAGATAATGACGTTGCTTTTTTTTAAAAGAAATTGCTTGTTTTTTGACTAAGCGACTGAGCAAAGTCTTGACCGTTTTTTCATGCCATGGCTTCTCTATATTTAGCTGCACAACTATATCAGCCGCCGAAGCAGGGTGTTGATGCCACAAGGCATCTAATACTTCAAATTCAGTTTTTGTAATATCCATCATCTTTAAACTACAAATGTAATCGATAGATTTAGATTACATTTGTAATTGATGGTTTGCAATCATTTGGTTAAATAAATTTTTTTAGCACAAAAGATTCCCATCACTAGGACATTCCATTATAATAGCGCGTCAATAAAAGAACCCGTAGGAAATGGCACGGTTAAAAGCCAGTATTAACGCTGTTTCCTCATTTATTTAGAACGCAACTTTAATAGAGTAAAACAATGGCAGATTTATCAAAATACAGAAATATTGGTATCTTCGCTCACGTTGATGCTGGTAAAACCACTAC
>SPKZ01000657.1_pt1 | contig 16097 bp, 20 predicted proteins | sample 2456571 | NCBI WGS metagenome assembly SPKZ01 (sample SAMN11192286, study PRJNA482655) | marine metagenome | biome: ENVO:00000447; feature: ENVO:00000244|ENVO:00000211|ENVO:00000569|ENVO:00002023; material: ENVO:00002151; isolation source: ocean water from marine abyssalpelagic zone ...
AAGTGGAAAACAATAATTCAAAACGCTAGTCTTTACAGGGAAAATTCAATTTGAAGAAGATCCGTATTTCATGTTATCCCTCGATAACTTCACAGAACCTTTTATTTTCAGAAAAGTACGAGATCAGTATCCACTAAAGAGCACTAATAAAATAAGAAAAATATGAGGTTTTGTTATCCTCTGCCCATTGCTGCGTACTTACCTTTTGTTCCTTTATAGAATAGGAGTCCTGAAATACCACCAAAGACTGCAGCTGAAATAATTGCTGCTCCAACTACACTATCTGCACTAAGAATTGGAGTTCCTGAACCAGCTACTGGGTTGTCTGCAACAGATTCTATTCTTCTTCTTTGAAGTTCTAGTGCTTCTTCTAGTGTGTAAGTACCAGTTTGACCTTCACTACCAACGTTACCCATGTATTGTGCAAATGCAACTGCACTTTCTGCATAGTAACCCATAGTGAATATTACAGCAATCAAAGATGCTGTTAAGATTAGTTTGTTATTCATACCGTTTACCTGTCCGTTTTGAAGCCAGAGACTTATTTAACTTTTATTCTGAACCCCAAATTTCGATATAATGTACGAGATCAGTAAAGTAACGTTTAATTCGGTTCCTAAATCAGCCAAATCATGGGACGAATGCATACACACAGACATGGGAAATCACATTCAATTAGACCAGCTGTAATACGTGCACCATCTTGGGTTACATTAAGTCCTAAAGAGATTGAAGAGTTGATAGTAAAATACTCTAAAGATGGAATGACTCCTAGTCAAATTGGAATCAAATTAAGAGATCAACATGCAATTCCATTAATAAAAGCAATTACAAAAAAAGGTATTGGTGAAATTCTAGAAGATAATGATTTGAAAACAGAGATGCCAGAAGATCTTGAAAATATTGTCAAAAAGGCAGTAGGTCTTCAAAAACACCTCAAAGCAAACAAAGGAGATAGAAGAAATGTAAGATCTTTGGAATTAATTGAAGCCAAAGTTCACAGACTATCAGTCTATTACAAAAGAATTGAAAGAATTCCTAAAACTTGGAAATATAAATCCGTAGTTGCTCAATTAGAGTAATGACAAAATCACTTGATGAGTCTCTTTCGTTTTTCAAAGATAAAATATCAGATTGTATAAAATCTAAAAAATCAATTTTTGTAACAACTCACATTGATTGTGATGGACTTACATCTGGAAGTATTATTACTAAAGCTCTGATTAGAGCAGGTGCTAAATGTACTGTTAGAACATCAAAAGAATTTAGTAAAAATATAGTAAAATCTTTCAAAACAGATTCTAGAGATTTTCACCTAGTAACAGATCTAGGAAGTGGCTTTGCAAACGTTCTAGATGAAACATTAGGGGATAACTGGATGGTTTTAGACCATCACCAACTTCCTGATGAAGAATTAGATAATCAAAATGTCATCAATTCTTGGAAATATGGAATTGATGGTGGTGTAGACATATGCGCAGGTGGAATGGCATATCTAGCATCAATAGCACTCGATGAAAGAAATTCAGATTTATCAGCCATTGCAGTTGTTTCAGCATTAGGAGATAGACAAGATCAAGGGGAAAGAAAATCATTTACAGGTAAAAATTTTGAGATTGCAAATATTGCCAAAGAACAAGGTTTGGTAGATATTGATTTAGATTTACTATTAGTTGGACGAGAAACTAGACCCCTTCCAGATGCCTTAGCATTTACATCACAACCATTTATCGAGGGTTTAACATGGAACAGGGATGCATGTCTTTCCCTTCTGAATTCATCAGGAATTAAGTTAAAAGATGAAGGTAGATGGAGAGTTCCAGCAGAACTAAATGAAGAAGAAAAGAGATTAGTAATTGAATCAATCACCAAATTTACTTCTGGAAAAAATGCTACTGAAATAATGTCAGAATTAATCGGATATACATACACATTTTCAAGAGAAGACAAGAGAAGTTTCTTGAGGGATGGTAGAGAATTCTCAACCATGTTAAATTCATGTGGACGAATTAGTCGTTCAGGTGTAGGAATGGCAATATGTATGGGGGATAGAAATAAGATCCTAAGAGAAGGAGAATCTATTCTAACAGATTATAGAAAGATGATTAGAGAATACATGAAAGTTTTATCAAATGAGAGATGGCGAATTTCAGAAAGTGAAACTTGTGTAATGGTGAACGGGGAAGATGTAGTACCAGAAACAATGACTGGAACAATTTCATCATTAATTGCAGGATCACCAAAAAATGCAGGAAAAATCATAATATTGAGAACCAAAGGTGAAGAAAACACAATAAAGTTTTCATCAAGAAAATCCTTTGGTTGTAAATCAGAGATCAATCTTAGTGAATTAATGAGAACAGGAGCAAAGAAATTTGATGGTGTTGGTGGAGGTCATAATGCAGCAGCTGGGGCAAAAATAACTAAAGACAAATTAGATGAATTTCTCAATTATTTAGAGATAAATGTCGTTAACGTGTCAAGTACAAGTAGTTCTCAATAACATAACAAAAGAAAAGGCAGATACTGTCAGAAAAGCACTAGAACCAGATAATGTAAATTTTCCAGAAGGATTGAGCCTTTATGTTGAAAATGTTGATAACAAACTAGTTTTTAATTTTGAAAGTAAAAAGAATATGAAACAGTTGATTGGAACCATTGATGAAGTCATGGAACATATCCAAGTAGCATTAAAGGTGATTGAATAATGTTAGATCCTAAATTAATCAAAGAAAAATCTCAGGTAATCAGAGATATGCTCAAAGCAAGAAATGTAGATTTTGATTTAGACGCATTAATAGAATTTGATCAAAAAAGACGTGAATTTATTATCAAAACTGATGAATTACGAAAAAAGAAAAATCAAGTGGCCTTAGAGATTTCTAGAAAAAAGAAAGCAGGAGAAGATGCAACATCAATTTTAACAGAGATGAAAAATCTATCAGTTGAACTTACAAAAATTGAATCAGAACAAGAAAGTATTGAAAATAAATATTCAAGATTGGCGCTAATAATTCCAAATCTTATTCATGACTCAGTTCCAATTGGAATAGATGAAAGTGCGAATAAAGTAATAAGGAAATGGGGTGAAATTCCAAAATTTGATTTTAAAATAAATGATCACATAGATATTTCAGAAAAGTTAGACTTAGTCGACTTAGAAAGAGCTGCCAAGGTTGCGGGATCCAGATTTTATTATCTAAAAAACGATCTAGTAAGATTAAATCAATCACTAATTCATTATGCATTGGATTTTCTTGCAAAAAAAGAATATTCACTCATTCAACCACCATACATGATTAATCGCGAATCAATGGAGGGTGCAGTAATTGCAGATGATTTTGAAGAAGTAATCTACAAGATTGAAGATGAAGATCTCTACATGATTGGAACATCAGAACATGCCATGGCAGCAATGCACTCAAAAGAGATCATGGAAGGGAAAGATCTACCCATAAAATATGCTGGAATTAGTCCTTGTTTTAGAAAGGAGGCAGGTGCACATGGACGAGATCAAAAAGGAATTTTTAGAGTACATCAGTTTGATAAAATTGAACAGTTTGTATTTTCAAGACCAGAGGATTCATGGAAAGAGCATGAAAAGATGTTAACAGTTGTTGAAGAATTTTATCAAAAATTAGAAATTCCACACAGAGTAATGTTACTATCAACTGGAGATATGGGGAAAATTTCAGCAAAAACATACGATATTGAAGCATGGATGGCAGGACAAAATGCATATAGAGAAATTGTTTCATGTTCAAATTGTTTAGATTATCAAGCAAGAAGGTTGAAGATCAGATTTAGAGATAAAACAAATGAGGATACACAATATGTTCACACTCTAAATAGTACTCTTGTTGCCACAACTAGAATTTTAGTCTCCATAATGGAGAATTTTCAAACAAAAGATGGACACATTAGAATTCCACAGGTTTTACAGAGTTACATGGGAAATCAGAAAGAGATCTAGTAACATACCCTTATATTTTGGATTTAAAGGTCGATAAGAATTGGCACGTAGAAAAGGTCGAATAAAAGACAAGTGGCGAGAAAAACGTTGGGTTACAGTTCATGCACCAGATTCATTTAACAATGTCCCACTTGCATATGTTCCAATTACAGATGATGAAAATGCAAAAGGTAGAGTTTTAGAAGTTACACTTTATGACATTCTAAAAGGAGATCCTTCACAACATCAATACAAAATCTATTTCCAAATTGATAAAGTAGATGGGGATAAAGCAACAACAATTTTCAAGCGATATGAATATTCAAAAGAATTTTTGCGTAGTTTAGTTAGACGAGGTTCATCAAAAATCAGCTTCAGCATTGATGTCAAAACAAAAGATGGGTACATCTTTAGAATTAAAATGATTGCTCTAACCCATAGACAATTAAACACATCTAGACAGCATGCACTCAGATTACTTGCACAAGATGTTCTTAACAAAACAATTCCAAATATGACAATTGATCAATTTGTTCAAGCTACATGTTATAGTAAAATTAATTCTGACATAATGGCAGCATTCAAAAAGGTTATCAGAGTAAGACATGTTGGTCTTGAGAAAGTAAAACTTATCAGAACTGCAAATGAAGAAACAATATTACTTGAAGCATAAACATCTAAAGTAATTCTTTTACAATTATGATTGACAAGATAGAAGTTACGATTGGTGTGATTGTTCATGCAACGGAAGATATTTCAAAAATATTCCAATCTTTTGAATTGCTGAATCTGAAAGAAGATGATTTTACAATTGAGGAAATTTTAGGACATTTTGAAAATCCAATAATTATGTTAAATGCAAAAATCATAAAAAAACAGGCTCAAAATTTCATGAAAAAACTTCTTGAGTTATTATCATCTGAACAAATCAATAAATTAATTGCAGAGATTGAAGAAAGAACAACAGATTCTAAATTCCATATGAGATTAGATAAACAAGAACTAATCAAAGGAAATATCATAATTAGTGAAAAAGATACAATAAAAATAAAAATTCACACTCCAATATATAACAAAAAAGATACTATCAAATCATTTACAGAAATTTTTCAAATTGTCAACTAGATTAAATAAGAATTAGAAGAATGCAATTTGGGAATGAGGAAATAGCAGCCGCTCCAGTCTGAGCGAAAGCCTTGAAGACGCCGCGACGAACCGACCCTATTTTTAAATCGATCAATAATTTTGAATAGAATCCATACATGGTATCAAGTATTATTTTAAATACGGATACAGAATTCTCATTATCGTGGCAGATTATGATGTTATAATTGCAGGTGGAGGTCTAGCAGGTACAGTTACAGCACAATCTATTTCTCATTATTCAAATCAAAACCTAAAGATTTTGGTTGTTGATAGAAATTCAGAATTACTCCCAGGAAGAAAATCATTGGCAGGTTGGGTATGTGGAGATGCATGTTCCAAAGAGGCAGTAGATTTCATGTCAGAACGAATTAAAGTTCAATGGACTAAACCAGAAATTGAACATGATGTAAAAGGTGTAATGGCATTCTCACCAGATAAAGAAACTTCAATTCCTTTTGATGGTGATGGTTACATGTTAAATCGACAAAAATTACCTGAAATTCAAAATGAAAGATGTAAAAAAATGGGAATTGAGTTTGAATATGAGATTAATCTTACAGGTCTAATTTATGATGGTCAGATAGTAGTTGGAGTTCAAGGAATTGACAACAAAACAAAACAGCCATTTAAGAAAACATCAAAAATTGTAGTTGATGCAACTGGAGTTACATCTACGCTCAGAAATGGACTTCAAAACTCTACTAAAGTAGAAAAAAGAATCGATAGAAAAGATTTGGAATCTACAGGTAGATACATTATGTATTTTGATCAAGGAGAAAAAGATCTTACAGAGTTTGATACTGATTATTGTATAATTCATTTAGATCAAGATATTGCACCTGGTGGATATGGATGGGTTTTTCCAAAAGCAGATAACAAAGTTAACATCGGTTTAGGAATTGAAAAATCATTTTTGGATAAAAGAAACAAAAGATTGGGGAAGAAAGACAATGTAGCATCATTAATGAAAGAATATCTTGAAAGAAACAAAACAATCAAAAATCCAAGACTATCAGAAGACCCAGAAGATATAAACAATAATTCAGGAGTTTTCCAAGTTTCAGTTAGAAGACAAAATGATTGTATGGTATCTGGAGGATACATGTTAGTTGGAGATTCGGCATGGATGCCAAAAGCAATTGATGCAGGTGGAATAGGACCAGCGTTAATTGCAGGAACGATTATTGGAAATAATGTAGTTAAAGCAATAGAAGGAAATGATGTTTCAGAAACAAGTCTATGGCAATACAATCTTGACTTTATCAAAGAATATGGATACAAAACTGCAGGTCTTGAACTTTTTAGAGGATTAGTACAACAAATGACTAATGAACAAATTAGTTATGGAATGAAACACTTTTTGGGAAATCTTGATGTTGAATCAATTAGTAAAGGAGAACATCCTGACTTTTCGGGATTAGGAAAGATTGGTATGATAATCAGAGGTGCAATGAATCAGACAGTTGCAAAGGCTCTAAAATATACATCAGAGCAAAACCAATGGTTAGTTGAACATTACTACAATTATCCAAAAGATCCATCAGGTTTTGAACAATGGAATAAAACATTACATCAGAGATTTGGTGAAGCAATTACAAAAGTACAAGCATTTGGAAATTAGATCTAATATTAAATATTGTTTAAATTAATGAAAATATACTTTGGAAGAAATACAATATCTAGATTGGAATAATTCAAATCAAATTCTGGAAAAGGCGTATGAAGCAGGTCTTTTTGTGCTCATTATAGGACCAAAAGGAATTGGAAAGACATCTTTAGTAAGAGATTTTGCAAAAAATAAGAATGTTAATTTAAAATCAATTAATTTCAGCCTAAGAACTAGAGAGAGTCATCTAATTGGTACAAAAACCCTAACAGATGGAACTGTCAGTTTTGATGAAGGAATCATAACAAAATCAATGAGAGCAGGAGATATGCTATATCTAGATGAGATTAATTCAGCTGAAGCAGATGTTTTACTTAGACTTGATGAAGCATTAGATGACAGACGACAAATTGTGTTAAAGGAATCAACAGGAGAAGTAGTTAAAGCAAAAGAAGATTGGTTTGTTATTGCAACAATAAATCCATTAACACATAGTGGAACAAAAGAGCTTCCACCACAGATACTAAGTAGATTCCCAGTACGAATTAGATTAGAATATCCACCAGAAGATATAGAACTAAAAATTGTAAAAACATATGTTTCAGGCGAACATGAATCAGAAATTATTCAAGCAATCAAACTAGCAAATATTTTAAGACAAGCTGCTGCTGTTGAAGAGTTATTTTATTCACCCAGCTTAAGAGAAACTATTGCATTTGGAAAATTGTTGGATAAAGGAGTAACTTCAAAAGAAGCAGCAAAATTTATTTTTGGAAATGTCTATACACAATGGGGAAATATAGAATATCAAAAAGTAAATGACATCATTACTTCGATGTTTGGTAATTAAATGCAAATAATTCAACTTCAAAATGAATCAATAGTAGAAATTTCTACATTTCTTGTAAGAAGGTGGTCTGAAAAAGAAAATGTAATTATTGAAATTTCAGATAAATCAGAAACCAAAACAAGATTAAAAGAAAATAAAGTGATCATAACTCCATTAGAAAAAAGAATTGGAAATGATTTTCAAAAATATCGACAATTTAGAACATCATTGTGGTATGAAGCAATGCGAATAAAATATTGTAAAAAAATTCTTAGTGATGATCATGCATTTGGGTTCATACTCAACACAATGGAAACACAGCGAATTGAACAACTAGGAAGGGAAATTTGGAAAGGAATGGATGATGAAATTATTTTTAATTATACATACATGTTAGTTGCAAGACCTCAACTTCATACAGTTTATGGAAAGGCAAGAATCGTAGAGGCATTTTATCAATATTTCATGTTTGGAGCAATTAAAGGAGAAATTCAAGCCAGTTATTTTGAAAAAATAAAGAAAGCAGTAATATTTGCAAAAAAAATTGTTAACAAAGCAATTACTGAAAATCATGATACTGAATAGCTTGAAAAAAAAGTGAGTGAAATAATTAAAATTTTAGAAATAGATTCTCTTCTCACAATACCAATTTCATTACCTTTCATGAAAGCTGGAATGGCATTAACGGAAGAAGAACTATTAAAAATTCTAAAAATAATTTCTAAAAACAAAGAAGGTGATTTTGGTTCAGTTGATTCTAAAGCTGTGCTAGAAGGAGACAACATCTATGATGAATACAAAGTATTACTAGATGAAAATAAAAAAACTGAAAATAAAGGATTAACACCAGAATCCATAGGAATTCAAATCCCATCTACAAAAAATGTTGATGAAACAGTAATCTATGATATGCGTTTAATCAACGGATTAAAGATGAAATTTAAAGAGTGGAAATCAGGATGGAAAGAACAACATCTTAAATCAGGAGATGAATTTGATGAGGAAAATTACATCGATGGTAATGAACCATTTTTTATGGATGTAAAAAAATCAATCAAAACTAAAATTGTGATATTATTAGATCATTCATCAAGTATTGCATCAGATTCTAAAGAATACAAAAAAGCAACTCTTGCACTTTGTGAAGTTTTAGCTTATCTTAAAGTGAAATTTGCAGTATATGCATTTAGTACTCAAAACAGATCAGTAGTTTGCTGGTCTGTAAAACCAGAAAATGTCAAATGGAATAATATTACTGCAAAACGATTAGCACAAATTGTTGCTAATGGATCAACTCCGTTGGCAGAGGTATATGATAAAATGTTTCCAGTATTACAATCAAAAAGACCAGATATTTTTTTGACATTAACAGATGGTGAGCCATCAGATCCTGATGCTGTAAGAAAAATGACAAAATCACTCAAAGGCCTAGGCATCAATATGGTGGCTTTGGGTCTGGGTCCAAATACAGTAAGAGCAACCACTATTGCAAATAATCTTAAACATTTAGGATATGAAAAAACAATGGCTGTAAGCAAACTAAGGGATATTCCAAGTAAAGTAATCAGAATTTTGGATGTATGAACATTAAAAATCAAGAAAATAATTCTTAGAATATATCAGATATTTTATATGAGCAAAAAATTGACTATACCTGAAGAAAAAATATGTCAGAAAATAGTTTTGATAAACCTTTACTTGAAAAATTTGAACAAGAGATTTGGAGTAAAATTCCACATTTAGAAGAAGGTAAAGTGGTTAACGCAACACCGCTAATTGATCTTACTAATGATTTTAAAGAATGTGCAAAAAATATTTACAAATTGGATATTTCAGATTTAGATTTGAAAGTTTATGGAAAATTTGATGGAGAATTAGTATCAGGTTCAATCAAAATCAGACCTGCCATTCACATTATACATGATGCAATTAAAACAGGAAAACTGAAAAGTGATCAAACAATAATTGAAGCAACATCAGGGAATTTTGGAATTGCACTTGGACAAATGTCAAAACTTGGATTAACTGTAATTTCGCTTGTTTCAAGAAAATTGCAAGAAGGGGTCTTTAAAGAATTAAGGAATGAAAATATTCGAATAATTGATTTAGATATGGATATTTGTCCTGCTCCGGGAATGAAAGACAGTGATGCTGATGCATTAAAGACAAAAGCAACTGCAGGTAACATTCGTTCTCAACTAACAGAATTAGGTTTTGATCCTACAATTTATGATAATACAATTTCTGAAATCGAAGAGTTACTAGCTGCAGAAGATATAATTAATTTAGCAAAACTACTTTCAAAAATTTATGGATGTTTTTGTCCAGAACAATACGATAATGAATTAAACATTGATGCTCATAGAACAATTACAGCTGTAGAAATTGATCAGCAATTACATGAAAATGAAGATTCATTAGAAGACTATAGAATATTGTGTTCTTTTGGAACTGGTGGTACATCTGGCGGATTAAGTAAATACATGGATGAAAAATATGGCAAAAAGTCAATACATGTAGTATTTCCACCTGCAGGTCAAGACGTTGCAGGAATCAGGACAAAAGCTAAAGCAGATGGATTAAAGTTGTATAATCCAGATGCATATGCCGCTCAACATGAGGTTGATTTTGAACAAGCAAAACATTTGTTCAAATTCTTTGTAGATAAGGGTCACAATATTGGTGAAAGTACAGCACTTGCATTGTACAAAGTATTAGAAATGGTAAGTGATGGCGATAAAGGAAAATTCATAGTTATAGTTGCTGACGGTATAGAAAAATATAGGAAAAATCTAGAGGCAATGTCAAAGAATCAACGTATTCAGGTTTCTTTGGATGAGGCAGTATCTAGTGTTCAAGATTATGATAAAATAATTTGGGTCCACCCTCAATATACGCCAAAAGAAGCAGGAATTGAAATGATTGCCAAATCTTTAGGAGTGGATAAAGAGAAAATTACAATCACCAAAGCAAGCACTATCAATCAATTATTATCAACACAGCAAATTCCAGAAGAGCTTAGTAAAGAACTAGATGGCTCTAAAGGTAAATCATTACTAATTTGTATGGCCGGAAATACATCATTAATGACTGCTCAAGTTCTTGCAAGCAAAGGCATAGTAACTGAAAGCTTGAATGGTGGAATAACAAATTTGCCTGAAGGGGTTGGTAAAAACCCAGGGGAATTTATAAAAGCAGCTACTGAATGATGTTTTGAAATGTCTATCCATTTTTCAACCATTTGCTGATTTAATAATTTTAGGTAAAAAAAAATTGAGTTAAGAAATTGGAATACAAATTTTCGTGGTGAGTTTTTGGTTCATGCCCCAATCAAAATTAGAACAGATGATTATAAGAGATTAAAAATAAAGAGAAAATTAGTTACAGGTGCAATTATTGGAAAAGCAGAAATTTATGAAGTAAAAAAATATAATTCTATAAAAGAAATTAAGATAGATCAAAAATTACATTTTTCATCAAAAAACTTTCAAGGTAAAACTTTTGGATTTTTGTTAAAAAATGCAAAAGCGCTAAGAGTTCCAATTCCATACAAAGGTCAACTAGGTTTTTTTGAGATAAATTTCCCTAAAATAAAAATCAAAAACAAAGAAATAATCTCAGATATAATTAATGAAGAATACAGATACCAATGGATTGGACATCATTAGAATAACTCAAATTTTATGAAAAAATATGACTAGCATATATAAAGTGGTCATTTAACTCGCTCGTTATGCCTCAAACAAAACCTATCGTTAGCGTTGTAAACGTAGTTGCATCTGCATCAGTGGACCAAAAACTTGATTTAATTGAAATTACAGAAAAATTTCCAGATACAGAATATCATCCTGAACAATTCCCAGGGTTGGTTTTTAGATTAAAAACTCCTAAAACTGCATGTTTGATTTTTAGAACAGGAAAGATGGTATGTACGGGGGCTAAATCGGAAGAATTGGCAATCAAAGCTGTAAACACAGTTGTTCAAAAACTAAGAAAGGGAAAAGTCAAAGTAAAAAAAGATGCAATAATTACAGTTCAAAATATGGTAGCATCAATTAATCTTGGAGGAAAGGTCCATCTTGAAAAAGCTGCAAGAACATTACCTCGCAGTATGTATGAACCAGAACAATTCCCGGGACTAATTCATAGAATGCTTGATCCAAAAACGGTAATTCTAATTTTTGCATCAGGTAAATTGGTTTGTACGGGAGCTAAAAAAGAAGCAGATGTGTATCGTTCTGTACATAATTTACATGCATTATTAGAAGAAAAAGAATTAATGATATATGAATAATGATTCATCAAAATTAAAATATTTTAAAAAATTGACTAAAGACATATTTGAAAAAGAAAAGATCAAATTAACTCCTGAAACAGGATTTGATTTAGTTGGGATAGATTATTTTACAGAATCAGAAAATCAATTATATCTCATTAAACATTTTGAAATGTATCAAGATGCTTTGAATGCAAAAAAAGATAGAAAAAATCCTGAAGAATATTTTGTTTTGTATAAAGGATCAGGAGGAGAATTTTTCTGTAGATGAATTAGAAAAATAGTAGAACTTTATTAAATTTTACAATACATCTTATCATCTAGTTAAAAATTCTAAAACTTATGACCAATGAAACTAGTGATTTGATTGATACAATATACGAAAAAAAGAAACCTGATAATTCTGAACGTGATTCTCAACAGATAATTCGTAAAAGCCCAAAGGCAAAATATCAAATTTTTGACGAGTCAGAATTTACTCGTGGAAGAGAGGTTTTAGGGGACCTAATTGTACATGGAATGCTAGCTTCTGGTGGAACTGACATAGATTGGCTTATTGAACATAAAGGGAGTTTTGTAATTTTAGAATTCAAAGGATTTCATAATGATAAAATCAATATTGCAAAAGGCCAAATGATAGCATATGAAAAATTACATGAAAAATTAAACCAATCAACAAAATGTTATCTTTACGTTGTAGGATGTGATGATATTGATTTTTCAAATCCAGATTCTACCATATGGATTTTTGAGATGAATCAATGGAAATCAGGAGCAATTCCAAAAAATACTAGTGATATCTATGGTGATGATTCAGGTAGACAAAACAAATTCATAGTTTATCGTGAATACATGGAAGAAATTAGTGTAGAAAAGCTTAGAGATGTAGTTGATTCCCATTGGAAAGAATTTGAAAGAATTACACAGTAAATGAGAATTTGTTTGATTTTGTATCTACACCATTATCCACTTTAATTGTATAAGTACCAGAGGATTCCCATCCAGGGCCACCAGCTATGGCTAATGTAGAATATCTACCATTATTTTTTATAGAAACTTGTTCTGCCCAAACAAGTTCATTACTTTGATTTTCAATTGATAGATTTACAGTTCCAGAAGTATCAGAAATTCCACTAATTGAAATTAAATCTTTTTTGTTGTAAGATGATAAATCAGTTTGAATAGATAGTGTAATTGAATTAGATGTAGTGGGTGTTTCAATAGTTTTAGATATATCAGAAATATTAGCAAATGAAACAACAGCTGCAATGATTATCACCAAAGCAATACTACTAACACCTAACATTATTTTCAAATTTTTAGATTTGGAGTAGGATATTTGTGGAGATGTTGATTGTAATATTTGAGGTTTTAAAACAGAAGGGATTTCAGAAAGATTAACATCTGGAACTATTGGTTTTTCTATAACAGGTATTTGAGTTTGAACAATTTCAGGTCTTTTTCCTAAATATTTTTCTGCTAATTTCCTAACGTAATTTCGTTCATAATTACTAATAACTTCATTATTCTCACAAGCTCTAAAAATTTGCTTTAAAATTCTATCATCTCCAAAATCCTTATCTAAAAGAGCCTTTACATCATCAAGTAACGAATCAGTCATGTGTATTTTTCCTCTGATTGATTATTTATGAATACCTTGTTTAAGATTACTAAGGATTTCTTTTCAAGAAAAATAGATTTAATTCAATTTAACAAATATCTACTAAAATCTATTTTGAGTAAATTTTTTGGGCTTGTATTATGACTGTTCTAATGTAATCTTTAGCAGTCGAATCAGATACACCCATCTGTTTGGCTCTTAGATATAGATCTTTTTCTGTAGGATTTGTCAAATAATGTTTTAAAAGATAGTTAAGTCGATGTGATCTTTTCTCATCACTTTTCATAATTTTTCTTTTTTTCAATACTAAAAAGTTCAGAGGATAATAGAATAACCAATTACTCAGCTGTATCATAAAATTTGAATAAAAACATATGATCTCTTTTAAACAATAGTGAAAAAGAAATGAAAATGAAACGAATTGAGGCAACTATTCAAGCCACCAAAGTTGGGGCAGTTTCTGACGCAATTAATGATATTGTCGGAGGATTTTCCATTCTAGAAGGAAATGGAAGGGGGTCTGGTGAAAGACAAACCATTAGAGCAGGTAGAGGAACAGGCACCATGGTTGCAGAATACAACAAAATTGCTGTGATAAGCACAGTTGTTGATGACGCTGAGGTAGAAAAAGTTTCTACAGCAATTGCAGGTGCATCTTTTACAGGAAAAGGTGGAGACGGAATTATCGTCGTAACCAATGTAGAAAGTGTTCTAAATATTGCATCTAAAAAGACGGGTTCTGAAGCCCTCTAATCATTTTCTTTTATTAAATTAATTATCACAATATCATCGAGTATGTAATAATACTACTGAGAGGATGACATCAACCTCTCAGTGCGGTATCCCTTTGGAGGACATGTTTTTTGAAGGGTGATTAGTATTGCAAACTAAGTATAAAAGCTAAAGATTTTGAAGAATTATTGTTGTCCTTCAATTCCCATTAACGTCAAAGTTGAACGGATTTTTGGGATTTTTCGAATTTTCCAGGTGATTGTCTCACGTAGTGCTTCTACTTGACCAGATTCTACTTTAGCCAGAATATCATATGCACCAAATGTACCATGTACTTCAACTACACCTTCAATGGATTTTAGTTCTGAGATTACTGCTTCTTCAGAACCTAGCTCACAGTTTATGAGGACATAAGCTGTTGCCAATTATGATTCAATTCCTATTTTCATACATGAAATATCATTATGAAATATATAAGAATAGACCAATTTACTTAAAAATTCAATAATAATTGAGACAAAATCATAAACAAATGTAAAGTAAAAGACAGTAATTAAGTAAATTTCTAAGATGTGGTATATGCATTATTCATAATTTTTTCAAGATCTTCAATGTTTGAAGATAAAGTAATTTTAGAACGTAGTTTAGAACCACCATTCATACCTTTTGTAAATCTCATTGCTTGACTCTCGATATTAACAAATTTGATTTTGTACTGAGATGTAAGATGCAAATAATCAAAAAATGCATCCAATCTATCTTTGAAAGAATACTCCTTGTAAGAATTAGTTTTGAGATAATCATTTATTTGCTCAAACAGAAATGGATTACCCATTGCACCACGACCAATCATCACATAATCACAACCAGTTTCATCAATCATAGTTTTAGCATCTTCAGGTGTTGTAATATCACCATTTCCAACAATTGGAATATTAGATATTTCTTTTAGTTCTTTAATCAAATTCCAATCAGCAGTTCCAGAATAACCTTGACTTACAGTTCTAGGATGAAAAGTAATCATCTGGATTCCTTCATCCTCAGCAATTTCAGATATTTCTCTAAAAAGAAATTTACTTGCATCAGTTACACCAGAACGGATTTTTAATGTTACAGGTTTGTGTACGGCATTAACAAGAGTTCTAAGAATTTGTTGAGTTAAATTAACTTCTTGTAAAAGAGCACCACCAGCCATTTGTCTAGTAATGTGAGGTGCAGGACACCCCATATTATAGTCAATAATATCAAAATAAGGTTCTACAATCTTTGCAGCTTTTTCTAATGCGGAAAGATCAGAACCAAATAGCTGAACTGAAAGAGGGCGTTCTTGCTCGGAATATTCAATAAATTCTTGTATAGTACTCATTTTTTCTTTTAGTTGTTTTTCTTTTGCAATAATACTATGAATATTAGTAAATTCAGTAACAACAAGTCCAGCCCCCATTTGTTTACATTGTAGTCGAAGTGCAGGATCACTCACACCTGCCATAGGAGCTAAAAATGCTCTGCTAGAAAATTTTGGAAGCATAAGGTAAGTTTACGATTTGAATATATCTATCATGTCAAATAGTACTCAAAAATTAATATTAATTATCAGGACAGCCGTCATGATCTCTATCGCCATCATAATCTTCAGGATCTAGAGGACACAAATCTTCATCATTAATGATACCATCTAAGTCATCATCATGAACAAATCTTTGTTGTTCTGGAGCAGTATCAGGGCAACCGTCATGATCATTATACTTGTTCCATGTTTCAGGATTTGTAGGACAGGAGTCAATGGCGTCATAGTAACCATCATTATCTGAATCAATTCTTATTGGTGCTGTAGATTCAATTATCAAAACATCAGGACAGCCATCCCAATCTAAGTATCCGTTAATTGTTTCTTGCTCATCAAGACATGAATCCCATCTGTCATCTACTCCATCT
>SPKZ01001007.1_pt1 | contig 16082 bp, 16 predicted proteins | sample 2456571 | NCBI WGS metagenome assembly SPKZ01 (sample SAMN11192286, study PRJNA482655) | marine metagenome | biome: ENVO:00000447; feature: ENVO:00000244|ENVO:00000211|ENVO:00000569|ENVO:00002023; material: ENVO:00002151; isolation source: ocean water from marine abyssalpelagic zone ...
CAATTAATTGAAGAAGATGATTTTGGTTTTTGTAATTCTTGTGGCATCGAAATTGGCATTCGCCGTTTAGAAGCAAGACCTACTGCCGATCTTTGTATTGAATGTAAAACCTTAGCAGAAATTAAAGAGCGCCAAATGGCTGGCTAAGTTATTGACTAAGCAAGCTTCACTAAATAATATTCTGCCCCCTAAGCGGCCACAATTATTAAGCATTAACGCTTATCGTGGTCGTTTTGCTCCTTCTCCTTCCGGGTTACTCCATTTTGGCTCTTTAATCGCCGCGCTCGCTAGCTTTTTAGATGCTAAATCTGTTGTTACTCCTCACGGTAGTTCAGGACAGTGGTTGCTGCGCATAGAAAACATTGATCCTCCTCGTGAACAAGAAGGCGCTAGCACTGCTATTTTAACAACTCTTGAAGCGTTCGGTTTACACTGGGATGAATCTGTACTTTATCAAAGCCAGCAGTCTGAAGTTTATCAAGACACATTAAGCGATTTACAGCAGCAAAATCTCAGTTATTACTGTCAATGCACTCGAGCAGAAATAAAAAGTATTGGTGGGATTTATCAAGGCCATTGCCGCACTCTTAAACGACCTAAAAACAACAGCGCTATTCGCTTAATTAACCAACATGGCATTTATCAATTTGATGATCTTTTCCAAAAACAAAAGCAAGGAAAAGTAGAGTGTGATAAAGCGTTAGCCAAAGAAGATTTTATCATTCATCGCAAAGATGGCTTATTCGCTTACCAACTTGCCGTGGTGGTTGACGATATTTATCAAAATATTAGCCATGTGATCCGCGGTTGTGACTTACTTGAATCAACAGCAAGACAACTAACATTATTTACCACATTAAATAGCTCGGCACCAGAATATGGGCATGTGCCATTAGCCGTAACAAGCAACGGCTATAAACTAAGTAAACAAAACAAAGCCCCTGCTATTAACAACCATAATCCGCAACCGGCATTAATTGCGGCGTTAAAATTTTTAGGACAAGCACCAGATCCTAATCTAATCAACGAGAAAGTAGATGATATTATTCGTTGGGCAATTAATCATTGGTCACGAGATAAGGTCGCTAAGGTTCAACAAATAAGTATCTAATAAAAGCATTAAAAAAGGTGTCGCGCGATTAAATTATTTACGTGATAATACCGACTCCCCTTATGCTTTTACTTTTAAAAGTAATTTTAGTGCTACACAAGCAAATCAATATAAACCATAGAAGTGTTTGATATGAATATTAATTTTTCTGAATTTTCTGCTAACCAGCGTTATCATTTTATGACGCAAACCATCATTCCACGACCAATCGCTTGGGCACTAACTGACTCAAATAATGGCTCGTTTAATTTAGCCCCTTTTTCCTATTTTACTGCCGTCTCAAGTGCACCGCCTATTTTAATGATTTCCGTGGGCAACAAACCCAATGGCGATAAAAAAGATACTTTAGTCAATGTAGTTAACAATAAAAAAATGGTGATACATATAGCATCAGAACAAGATGCAGCATTGGTCACTCAAACCGCAGCCAGCTTAGCTCATGGAGAATCAGAATTAACTGAGTCAGCCTTAAAAACAGTCACCTTCGATAATTTCCCACTACCTAGGCTAGCCCAGTGTGACATTGCTTATGGCTGCGAACTTTATGAAATAAAAGAACTTGGCGATGTGCCACAAAATTTAATTTTTGTTGAAATTAAACAAATATACATTAACGAAAACGTTATCGATATTGACGAAAAACAAAGAATAAAAGTGCATGCCGATAAAATAAAACCTTTAGCACGGTTAGGTGGTGGCGAGTACACCACAATCAACAAACCTTTTAGCCTTGCTAGACCTAAATAATGTTCATTAACAAAAAATAAGGAAACACCATGTCTAAAACTATTGTAATAACTGGCGCAAATCGCGGTATAGGCCTTGCTATGGCAAAAATTTGTCAGCAACGTGGTGACAGTGTTTATGCTTTATGTAGACAAAGCTCTCCACAACTTAACGCGCTAAAGGTAAATGTTATTGAAGGTATTGATATCGCTACTGATGCAGGCATAGCACATGCTCAAGCTGAGCTTGCTAATGTCGCTATTGATTTACTCATTAATAATGCAGGCATTTTACGTGATGAAAGCCTAGAGTGTTTTAATAAAAATACCATTATTGAACAATTTACTGTTAATGCTTTAGCGCCAATAGCATTAACACAAGCATTGCTTAGTAATTTATCAGCAAACAGTAAAGTCGCTCTAATTACCTCAAGAATGGGCTCAATAACAGATAATGGCTCCGGTGGTCGTTATGGTTACCGTATGTCCAAAGCAGCATTAAATATTGCCGCTGTTTCGCTTGCTAAAGATCTAGCAGCAGATAAAATCTCGGTAGGTATATACCACCCCGGCTATGTGCAAACCGACATGGTTAATGCCTTAGGGCAAACAAGTAATGGTGATATTAGCAGTGATGTTGCCGCGCAACGTTTACTCACCTTAATGAGTGAATTGACTATGGCTGAGTCCGGTGTATTTAAGCATTCTAATGGCGAAATATTGCCTTGGTAGTAACTTATCTTTAAGTACTCGTTATTTTCACTGCAGTGACCACTAAAAATCGCTGCTTTTTCATTCTCTTTTTTGCTTGATTGTTATATCATTGCGCCTACTTTTTCATTCCACCTCTATTCTTTAAAAAAGGTCAGCGATTATCAAACGCGTCATCAATTTATGTAAAAAGGTTTTTAGTCTAAAATCCAATAAAAAAACCCAAGCAACTAAAGTAGTATCTACACTCGCGCAACCAATAGTTTTATCTCGCAGTGAACATTCTGTTTCTAGACAACTACTTAGCCCAAGCGCCTTAAAAGTATTGTATCGTTTAAATAAAAGCGGCTATGACGCTTATCTTGTTGGTGGTGGTGTCCGCGATATTTTATTGGGTTTAAAACCAAAAGATTTTGATATTGCGACCAATGCCACGCCTGATGAAATCAAAGCCTTATTTCGGAACTGTCGTTTAATTGGTCGCCGCTTTCGTTTAGCACATATTGTTTTTGGCCGAGAAATTATTGAAGTGGCAACTTTTCGTGGTCATCACGACAATGCGTCAGAGCAAGAAAAAAATTGTAATAAAACCTCAAAGCAAAGTGAACATGGCATGTTACTGCGTGACAATATTTACGGCACCATAGACGAAGATGCTGAGCGTCGTGATTTCACCATCAATGCCCTGTACTACTCTACTAAAGATTTTAAAGTATATGATTTTGCCAATGGCGTTAAAGATATTGAAGACAAAGTTATCCGCTTAATTGGCGAGCCAAAAATTCGCTATCGAGAAGACCCTGTACGCATGTTACGTGCTATCCGTTTTGCTACCAAGCTTGATATGGAAATATCAGCCGAGACTAGCGCCCCTATTAAAGAGCTTTCATCATTAATGGCTAATATACCTGCTGCCCGTATGTTTGAAGAGTTTTTGAAGCTATTTATTGCCGGTAAAGCAGTCGCTAACTATAAACAACTACGCAGTTATAATTTATTTACTTACTTCTTCCCTGCTGTTGAACAAGAATTAAATAAAAATAATCAACTGCTTGAGCGTTTTATTATGCTCGCCATGGAAAATACCGATAAACGCATCCATAATGAACAACGTGTTACACCGGCCTTTTTATTCGCCGCGATGCTTTGGTATCCATTACAAAAATATATTCAACAAGTCAATATCAATAATCAACTGGCTCCTCAAGATGCTTTTTTTGCCGCATTAAGTGAAATAATGCCTGAGCAACAACGCAGTATTGCCATTCCTAAGCGATTTCAAGGGGTGATGAAAGATATTTGGATATTACAAGATAAGCTCGCTCGTCGTGAAGGCAAGCGCGCTTTTAAAACTTTCGAACACCCTAAATTTAGAGCAGGCTATGACTTCTTGCTATTACGAGCAGAAATTGAAAATACCCCTGAACTAATTGAATTGGCTCAATGGTGGACTGATTTTCAGACTGTTTCTAATGATGCTCGCATGCAAATGATTAAAGGTATTAAAAGCTCACCTGGTGGCAAACGTCGTAGTCCAAGAAAGCGTCGCAGTCCCGCCAAAAGTAGCAATAGTTCAAACGCCGAATAAACATGATGCAGCCCATCACAACAATTGCTTACATTGGCTTAGGTAGTAATTTATCTTCGCCAATTAAACAGGTGCAAGCCGCTATTGATGAAATAAAAAAAATAGCACACAGTCAGGTAATAAAAGTTTCATCGTTGTATCTAAGTAAGCCTATGGGGCCTCAAGATCAAGACGATTATATCAATGCCGTTTTAGCGCTTCAAACAACGCTAACACCACTTGAGTTACTTGATGCCTTGCAAAGTATTGAAAATAAAGCAGGCCGAGTACGTAAAGAAAATCGTTGGGGCGCGCGTATTTTAGATCTTGATATTATTTTGTTTGGTGATGACATAATTACCAGCGAGCGTCTTACCGTACCTCATTATGGTATGACAAAACGTGAGTTTGTTTTATTGCCTTTAGCTGAAATTGCCGCCGATTTAATAATCCCCTCTTCAATCGCTGCAGATAGGCAAAGTGTAAAAATTTTGAGCCAAAAGATTGCCAATAACGCAATAGGAAAACTAGTGCAAAGATGATCGAATATTGCAGTTGAAAAAAAATTATGCCAAAGTAGTCTGCTTGAGTAATTACTCAAAATAATTATAATAATAAGTGATCTTAAAAATAACACCCAAAATAGATACTTAAAAATAAATACTGCATGGAACTACTATTATGGCCAAAATAACGACATCAACCTTGTTAAAAATGAAACAACAAGGCGAAAAAATATCCACTATTACCGCCTATGACGCTAGCTTTGCTAAGCTATTCGATCAAGCAGGCATACACGCTATTTTGATTGGTGACTCCCTTGGCATGGTATTACAAGGTCAAGATGACACCTTACCTGTCAGTATTGACGATATGGCTTATCATACTCAATGCGTTAAACGTGGCGTCGAAAACACGTTGATCATCGGTGATATGCCTTTTATGAGCTACGCTAATTTAGAGCAAGCCTTAACCAATGCCACTAAGTTAATGCAAGCAGGCGCTAGCATGATAAAAATGGAAGGTGGCGCTTGGTTAGTTGACACGGTTAAAGCTTTGGTTGAACGAGGCATTCCCGTATGTGCCCACTTAGGATTAACGCCGCAGTCTGTCAATATATTTGGCGGCTTTAAAGTACAAGGTCGTGACGATGCACAAGCACAAAAAATGATCCAAGACGCACAAGCATTAGAAGCCGCAGGCGCGCAATTACTGGTATTAGAGTGTATTCCGGCTCCTTTAGGTAAAGCTATTTCAGAAGCGATTACGATCCCAACCATAGGTATTGGCGCAGGTAAAGATACCGACGGCCAAATACTAGTAATGCATGATGCTTTAGGTATTTCTTGCAGTTATATGCCTAAATTTTCTCGGAATTTTTTACAAGAAACTGGCGATATTAAAAAATCTATTGAATTATACATTAGTGAAGTAAGCCTAGGTAATTTCCCCGGCGAAAATCATATATTTAAATAGTTTCTAGTTTCTAGTTTCTAGTTTCTAGTTTCTAGTTTCTAGTTTCTAGTTTCTAGTTTCTAGTTTCTAGTTTCTAGTAAAGTATAAAAATAAAATTAAACTCCGCAAGAGATTAAAATGAATACAGTTGAAAGTATCAAAGATTTACGTGCGCAAGTTAAATCATGGCGCATGCAAGGCCTAACCATTGCTTTTGTCCCTACCATGGGAAATTTACACGATGGACATTTGGCACTAGTTAACACCGCTCATCATCATGCGGATAAAGTAATCGTTAGTATTTTCGTCAACCCTATGCAGTTTGGTTTAAGTGAAGATATTAATAATTATCCTAGAACGTTAGCGCAAGACAAAGCGAGCTTGATAAAGGTCAATACTGACTTATTATTTACCCCTACCGCAGATATTATTTATCCAAAAGGTTTTGGTGAAAACAGTTATGTTGAAGTACCCAATATTTCCGATCTATATTGTGGAGCTGCTCGGCCAGGACATTTTCGCGGTGTTGCGACAGTAGTTTGCAAATTATTTAATTTAGTTCAGCCTGATGTAGCTTGTTTTGGCTCTAAAGACTATCAACAGTTGCAAGTAATTCAAACCATGGTTGACGACTTATCCATGCCAGTTAACGTTATCCCAGTAGAAATCATTCGTGAAAAGTCTGGCTTAGCAATGAGTTCGCGTAATGGCTACTTAACGCCAGCAGAGCTAGCAATAGCACCTGCGCTATATCAAACCTTACAATGGTTAAATACTGAATTACAAAAAAGCCATCAACCAAGAGACTATGCCGCACTAATAATGCAAGCAAGTGAAAAGATTGATAATGCCGGCTTAAAAACAGATTATATTAATTTATGTCATGCTAAAACGTTAGCTCCTGCAACACCAAATGACAAAGATATTGTTATTCTAGCGGCGGCTTATTTAGGTAAAGCAAGATTGATTGATAATATGCCAGTTAGTTTGTAAGTAGTTATCAGTAGTAAAATTTTTACGTCATGCCACTGAAAATTTAGGTTTCAGTGGCATGGGTATAAGATAATTAGTATGAAACAACAACCTCTACCGCTCTTTCAGTAAGACAATCATATGATCCCATTTCAAATTCTCGACAATTCCAAGGCCGATTTTCATAAATCGAACACATAAGAGTATCCCGATCTAAAGCTGAGCACCAACCATCTTCTAAGCGTAACATCGTTTCTCCGCCCCATTCATCAAGTGCGATATGCTGGTAGGGAACACCTGTATCAGTAACCAGCAGCACCTCCAAACGGCAGCAACAAGCCTGACAATTAGCACAGGTGATTTCCGTTTTAGATATATTGTTAATATTAATGGCGATGTACATCAGCAAATAGAATAATGGTGCATTTTACCCTAAATTAGCCATATTCTACATTAATTTTCAATAGCAACTTATTAGCGTTAGGAAAAGCAAACTCTTCGACCACAATATTACACAAATATCCCAAGCACCTTGAAGTTCTAACAGAACGGGTCAAATTCAGAGACTAAATGCGACAGCCATTTAGTACAAACAATGAACAGCGATAGCATAATAGGTCAACTCCACGATAGAACGACTAAATACAAGATCAAAAAAATGACTCAGCGAACAAACACCTAAAAATTATTCTATAAATAATAACGTTTGTCACACTTCGAAGTTAATACTAAAAAGTTAATACTAATAATTTTCTGGCGCACCTGCTTGATATTGAGGTACCCCTTCTGGAATAACTTCCCAACGTGCTTTTGAACCAACATATATATGCCTACCAAGCTCAACTTTTGGATCTCCGTTAACACAGCCCAGTGTTACTCCATGAACAACACCGTTAAAAATACCGCAAAGGGTTGAACCACATTTATTACAAAATTGCAATCCAAAGCCATGCTCACCAATATAAGAAGTTAATGATTCCTCCCCGGATATCCATTGGAATTCATCAGCATCAATTAAGGCATAAGCCGATGCTTGCGAGCTAAAGGCTTTACGACACCTAGAGCAATGACAAGATTGTGCATTTTTTAAGGTACCATTAAATTTATATTTAATCTTTCCGCAAAAACACTCACCTGAAATAGCCACTTAACTCTCCATGATGCATAACGAGCTTATAGAATAACTCGTTTTTTATATTATTTATTAATCAAAATACTCTAACTGGATTATTTTTTTTTAACAATCAATACCGTTTACATTTTGGCTATTTTTATTTTTACATTGTTATTTATTCAATAGTGGCTGATTTTCTGCTTTCTGCGGCCATTTCCGAAGGGATATACGGGGATTTTAGCCTCAATGTAGGCTATTTTCTTAACTTTTCAATGTTATGACACTAAAAATACATTTACCACTGGGAATTCACTTTTTCGTGTCACGCTGGTGAATTTATTCATGGCTTTATTCACGGTGATATTGCCAAAAACAGGCTCTATTGCACCCAACCTTTTACTGTATTGTCGTCGACCAATAAAACTGTCTATTTTTACTTTCATTTTATCGCTATAACTAATTTTTTGTTGATATTTCTGAAGAAACTGTACTTGCCATAAACTCAAGATTGACTTCACTGTGAAAACCACTGGCTGCGATGAATAGGCGGCTGCGTTGCCTTTGTCATTGTTAAACCAAGATTCGAAACCTGATAGATCGGCTTTGTAATTCGCCATAAGGTTTTACAATGGGTGAATAAGATCTATAAAATCACAACCAAGATCGAGCATCAAGGTAAAAAAAAAGATAAAATAATAGAAGGAACATGAAAATGTTCCTTTTAGGATAAGTTCTACAGCCTCAACGCCCGCTTGATATGTGAATTTATTCCGGATAGCTTTTAAAAATATCTGCTGATTTTCCTTCGTCAAACCAACAAGGTCGCTCTTCCCAGAAAATATTTGCCGATGGTCTTATTTCAGGGTCGCCTGATACATAACCGGCAGGAACAATTAAAAAGGCGCCATCCCTACTAATATAAGGAACTTGAGAACCACAGTTAGTACAAAAGCAATTACTGAATCGTTTAGCTTCTGGTAAATCAAATCTCTTAATTAAGTTTTTTCCGGAGTGCCATTCAATCTTATCAGGTGTAGTAAACATCAATGAAGCAAAAGCGGAACCAGTTTTTTTCTGGCATCTATCACAGTAGCATTGATAAAACTTCTTAAAGGGACCTTTAACAGTGCTAGAAATTTTACCGCATAAACAACTTCCACTTATTTTCTTATTCATCATACAATTAATACTCCAGTGTTAAAACTATTCACAATCGTGGTAGAGCGGCCTGTTACCAGACAGACCCCACACAGATCCGGACGTGCGGAAATACCGCATCCCGCTCTTCAGTTACATATTCGCTCGTGTAAAACACGAGCCTAGTACCAATAAACCAGTACAAATTACTTACTGACTTTTATACTCTCAATATTAAAATACTCTAACATCTTCTTGAAATTACTCCAATTATAACTTCTCCTACCACTGCGCCTGTTCACCATTTATATAAGGTATGTAAAGTATAATCGTATACATCTCCCAGACTTCGGCTGTTATCGGGAAGCAAGAAGTAATTTCTAAATATTATCAGTTTTCACTTTAATTGAGGCAGCCAGTTTCTCAGTTTTAATGAGCGCTTGGCTTTGATCCATTGGTAATACTCACTTAACGTAGCCTTCTGCTTCTTCGCAGCGGTTCGGCGTCTGAGCCTTGGCTTACTGTTTGAATCGGTCCCCCAGTTAAATTCAAACACTAAAACGCCCAAGAGCTGACGAAGAAGAACGATTAAATTTTCAACGTTGCAACGCGTGTTATGAAGCGGTTAGAAAAGAGATTGTATACCTTGATGAGAGTGGCTCTGCGCACTCATGGCTATTCAAAAAAAGGTCTTCGTTGTTATGTCAGGCATGATTGGCAGACAAAAGACCGAGTGAATGTCATTTGGGCTATTGTCGGTACCCTATTCTTAACGTTGAGTGTTTTTACATGCTATGTTAATTCAGATGTATTTTATGCTTGCTTAACTCAAGACTTACTGCCAAAGGTACCTAAAGACGCAGTTATTGTGATGGGTAATGCATCTTTTCATAAACGCAGCGATATGCTCGATGCGATTAACGAATATGGTTTACTTACACCGAGAACCTATTGACTTTCGAAAGCAAATTGATGGTTCAGCGGCGATTGTTGAATTAACCATGAAGCAATCGTTAAGCTCGGGGCTTTATTCGTGTGTTTCTGTAAGCAGCGTAATAAGTTTAAATTACTGTATTGGGATAAAACCCCATAAAAACATTGAGTTTAGCTCGGATTTTTAACGTTTTTTTGTTATAATATTGCCATGAAAAATCATCAACTTACTTGTGAAAACGAGCAATTAATCCAACATATTTTAGCGTTAGAAACTCAGTTGTCTGAGCAACAAACGGTGCTTGATGAGAATAAAAAAGCTATCAGTGTTCATCAGAAAACCCTCAAAACTAAAAATAAAACACTGCTTAAAAAAAATGTCTTGATTGGTCAAAAATCAGATAAAATTGCTACGCTAGAAGAATACATTTGTTACATGACGCAGCAACGGTTTGGCGCCTCGAGTGAGAAACTCTCACTCAATCAATTGGGGCTATTTGATGAAGCTGAATTATTAAGTGATGAGGATGAGAGTGAAGAAACTTGCACCGAAGTGCCTGCTCATCAACGTAAAAATAAACGTTTGTCACTTCCTGAAAATTTACCGACCTCCGATATCATTCATGACTTACCTGAAGATGAACAATGCTGCCCTCATGACAACCAAGCCTTAAGGCACTTTGGTGACGAATGCTCAAAGCAGTTAGATTATATTCCTGCCAAGGTGACTGTACTTAAACATATTCGTCGTAAATACATGTCTCCTTGCTGCAATGATTATTTTGTTACGGCAACAAAGCCTACTCAACCGATTGAAAAATACCATGCACGACAACAAGAAAGCATTCCTATATTAGCTGCATTGAAAAAATGGCTCGATAAATCACTCAAATACCCGGTAAAGTCAGAAAAACCCACCAAAACGCTCACCTATTTAAACAACCAATGGGCTAAACTTATCCGTTACACGGAGAATAGCGCGTGGCCTATGGATCATAATCTTGCTGAAAATAGTATTAGACCGTTTGTCATCGGTAGAAAAAACTGGTTATTTGCTGCAACCGTGAAGGGGAAAAAGCCAGTGCTAATTGATACCGCTTAGTGGAAACAGCAAAAGCGAACTACATTGAGCCATCCGCATATTTAAAAGCCATTTTTACTTTATTGCCACAAGTAAAAATGGTTGAAGATATTGAAGTCTTATTACCTTGGAATATCAATAAGGCAGTTGGTTAACAGCTAACTTTAAATAAATTAATGTGATCACACTTTAGGTTATTAGCCAAAAAATATGAACATTGGCATTTTGCGAGGAAGTACAAGTAAGAAGGTAATCTTAAACCAGCCTTAAAAATTATTTATATACAACATGTGAATTTGTACAATATGGGAAAAAACATGAATAAAAAAGTAGCAATAATCGGTGCTGGACCAAGTGGTCTTGCGCAACTCAGAGCATTTCAATCAGCCAAAGATAAAGGTGCCGACGTGCCCGAGGTTGTTTGTTTTGAAAAACAATCCAATTGGGGCGGTCTATGGAATTACAGTTGGAGAACTGGCCTAGATCAGAACGGTGAAATTGCTCATAGTAGTATGTATCGCTATCTTTGGTCAAACGGCCCAAAAGAATGCTTAGAATTTGCGGATTATTATTTTGAAGAGCATTTTGATCACCCGATTGCCTCTTATCCTCCTAGAGAGGTTTTGTTTGACTACATCCAGGGCAGAGTTGAAAAAGCCAATATCAGAGATCAAATTAAATTTAACACTGCTGTAAGAGATGTATCGTTTTGTGAAGACACTAAGAAGTTCACAGTTCGTGTTCATGATCTTACTGAAGATAAAGCCTATTCAGATGAATTTGATTATGTCATTGTCGCATCGGGTCATTTCACGACACCGAATGTCCCTGAATATGAGGGTTTTAGTCACTTTAATGGTAGAATTTTGCACGCGCATGATTTTCGTGACGCACTTGAATTTAAAGGATTGGATTTGCTCATTGTTGGCAGTAGCTACTCTGCCGAGGATATTGGTTCGCAGTGTTACAAATATGGTGCCAAGTCAATTACCAGTAGTTATCGCTCAGCACCCATGGGGTTTAAGTGGCCAGATAATTGGGAAGAAAAGCCAGGTATTGTTAAGGTTTGTGGTAATACCGTGCATTTTATTGATGGCAGTACAAAAGAGGTTGATGCAATTATCCTTTGCACGGGTTACCAGCATCATTTCCCATTTTTGCCGGATTCATTGCGCTTAAAAACGAAGAATATTTTGTACCCATTAGATCTTTATAAAGGCGTTTTTTGGGAGAAAAATCCACAATTAATGTATCTGGGAATGCAAGACCAGTGGTATACCTTCAACATGTTTGATGCCCAAGCATGGTATGCCAGAGATGTTATTCTTGACAAAATTGAATTGCCATCTTTTGAAGAAATGCAGAGACATACTGAAGAGTGGCATGAGTTGGAGCAGGCAGAGGCTGATGTTGGTTATGCGATAAAATTCCAAGGCGATTATATACAGATGTTAATTGATGAAACCGATTATCCGAATTTCGATATTGAAGGTATGAGAAAGACTTTCATGAGCTGGAAAAAAGATAAAAAAGAAGACATCATGGCTTTTAGAAATAAATCTTATGCATCCTTAATGACGGGTACGCAATCACCTGCGCACCATACGCCGTGGTTAGAGGCGCTCGATGATTCATTGGAGGCTTATTTGCGAGTTAATAAGCGCAAAACCTGTGCTTGAAATGACTAGTATTTATATCTAATAAACCCGGTATTCGGCTCAACACTATAGCGCATAAAAAATCGCTCTGTAGTGTTGTATTTTTTAGAGCTGAAATGAGTAAAAAATTTTCATAGATTGAACTATTTTCTTAAGCAATCTATGAAGAAAAGAAGGGCGCTGTTTACCTGAAAACCAAAGGCACCAAACAATTAATATATTTGAATCGAGTTTAAGCCCTGTCTTTCATCCTTTTACCAAACGATTAAAAAATAATACCCTAGAAAATATCTTTGAAATTTCAATATTAAAAAAATAATTCTATTTGTTGTAAAAATAAAAACCTTAAAATGGCTTTCCAACCATTATTATGTCTGCTTGTGCTTTGATAGTGACACCTAAGTTGGAGTGCATTAAGCTAACAATTTTAGTCCCAATGGTGGTAGGAAGCGTCCATCCTTCCTAGGTCATTTGGGATTAGATATCTATCGTTTCAGATAACTCAAGTGCGCTATCGACTTCTATACCAAGATAACGGACTGTGTTCTCTAATTTCGTATCGCCAAGAAAAATTTGAACTGCTCTCCGGTTTTTAGGTTTTTATAAATCAAAGTTTCCTTAGTGCGCCTCATTAAATGAGTGCCATAGGATGCTAAATTCAAGCCAATACTAGCAAGCCATTTTTTAACTATTCTTGCATTGTCAGTGCTTCATTTTCTGGACAGGTCAAAACTGAATAAAATATGCGGAGAAGGTATCTTCTCCGCAAGTTTAACGAGGGAAAATCACCATTTCCATTGCTCGACAGAATTGGGATGGACATACTCTACACCAGGGTTAAGGTACCAGTCTAAATTTTCTGTTTTTCCAGACTGAATATAGTTAAGCAATTCTGGATAAGCAGTACCAACATCTACTCTTTCCGTTGGCGTTTGCCAACCTTCTGGAATAATAAAAGCAAAAGGATAACCCATTTCATCAACAAAACTGGTTTCATCATTCAAAATATTGATCGAGGCGTCATTAACAGGGCTTTGACCGCTAAGGTGTATTTCATAACCTGTACTATGAACCAATAAGTAGGGGTCAAAAGGAGCGGGGCCTATTTGCGCTATGGCAAGAGGGGTATCCAGACTAATGTATACATCAAATTTATCCCCTTTGACGATACTGGAATCAACAGACGTATTAACAAATGAATTAAGGGGATCAACAAACATTGTGCGAGTATTTGAAAATACTTTAATGTCCAAATTATCGGTCACATCAATACTATTTACACTGTCATTACTCAAAGTAGAATCCGGCGGACTAAACAATGAGAATTGCCCGACAGCGTGAGAGCCATTCTGCAGAGGAATACGTAAATGCCAATCATGATTATAAAGTCCACCTCTAGCCACTAAGTAACCACGAGTTTTTATGGTTTTGACTAAACCTTGGCTATCTAATCCAAATTCAACTTGATAGGCTACCACCAAATCGTTGAGATCATAATCTCCTTTGTTAGGGAATTCATCTTCATAAGCAACAACATAATAGTTAGTCGAAGATGGCCAATAAAGGGAAGCCACAGTGTCAGCCTCTTGCGCAGTCAACACTACTAAAGGTGCCTCATCACGACCGGCAGCCTGTTCATTTAAAAAATCGGTATCTGACAAATTAACCAAGGCTAAGTCTTCAAAGCCGTTAGTAAAGTCATAAAAAGCTTCGGGGTCTCCTAAGCTGCCATTCGTTTCTAGTAAGGTAATTGATAACTCAACCGCAGATGCGTCAGCAAGGTCATCATCGACACGAATTTTTAAGATCGCGTCAATTGAAGTGCCGTTTAAACCACTACCAACGATATTATTTGAGCCCGTGTGCCCGATTAAAGTGTAATACGGTGTTTTATTGTTTTGCCCTGCTAGTGCTAACATACTTTGAGTTTGTGTAGAAAACACATCATAGACCGTATCGACCCCGTTTCTGGTAACCGTCAGCGCTAAGCTCGCAATCGCCACACCTTGGCTTATTGCGCTCTCTGAGCCTGACGCCGCTTCATTTACATCAACGCCAAAAACCAGGTAACCAATATCATCTGAAGTGTTATCTAATCTGAACTGCTCTAGCTCAGCGGCGCTAATGGTTTTATTTCCCTGGCCTTTAAATACGTCAATTAGTCCAACACCTTGTTTTATAGTGTCTTTTAAGCGTACGCTATCGGGTGATTCAGCAAAAGCTTGCTTATTGTAACTCGCAAAGATAAAAATCAAAGCCAGCATTAGGTAGCAAAAATAATTAATATAGAACTTATTCATAAGTTTCCTCCCAAACGATGGCTTTATCATTCTCATTCTCACTAAAAACCTCTACCGTTAACGGAAAAGCCCCTAACTCAATATTAACGGATAATTCAAAAGCTTGGTTATGGGGTAGCTGTCCTAAAAAGACAATTTGTTTGAAGCTTGATTGGATTTTTACAAAGTAAATTTCGCCTTGAAACTCAATCTCATTTAGTGGTAATAGCAGTTTTTTGTCACAAAAACCTCGACATCAGATGGCGATATATTTTTAAAATCGGCCAGTGCTGTGGATTTTGGCTGATCAGTATCGGTAACTATTTTTTGGGGGGGGCTGTCATCCTCCCCTCCACAACCCAACAGCAATAAACTGATCGCCATTGAGCAACAAACCAGGCTATATTTATTTTTCATGATGAATACCCTCTGTATTTATATGTTTGATGTAAAGCAAATAAAGCACGGACCATACCAACTAAAAATATCCTTTAAAAACATAGAGATTTATTTTTTTCATATGATTTATTTATTTTTAGATGATTTTTTTTTATTTTGAGAGTTTATTTTTGCAATATGAAAATAAACTCTCGGACGAGGAACATGTGAATGATTGTGCTGTTGTTCATTTGTATTGGCCATGTCAATACGTGCAAATTCAGGACAATAATCGATTGCCTGATGGTATATAAGTAAGCGCGTATTTAAGCAGTGCGCTTAGCTATTACTAAACAACCACCGTCTAAAGACGGGGGTTTAAACCAATTCCTGCGGACAAATTAACTAGAGATTAATTAATTAACTAGTAATTAACTAGGACACCCATTACAAAATTTCTTCAATGAAATACATTTGCCACAGGTTCTTCATTCACTCAAAGCTAAGTAGATTAAAAATGATTAATCGCTAATGTCGCTTACTATCTGAAAGGAGGAAAAATAGAGGAAGTGACTGTTTTCAAGCAATGAAAGCCTCTCAAGAGACTTAATGCTAAAGTTAAACGTTACGTTAACTACCGTTATTATTAGGCGAGCAGTTTCTCACAACAACTTAGGTTTTGGCGTCGTTTAAAGCCCTGATGCTGATAGTATTCAGTCAGCACATCTTCATGCCCTACTGCGCCATGAAAAAGCTTCCTAAAACCTTTCGTTAAGGTTAACCAATTTTCAGGGCTGATGTTTAAGCGAGCTAGTATGGCCGGTTGGTTTTGTTCAATATAGCCGGCTTTATCTACTCTGAGACAACGCCCAGTTAACTCGATTAATGCCAAATAGTCGTTGAGTTCAAATGGTAAACCTTTCGGCATCTCTTTTCTGGGGTTGCCGACAAAAGGCAGTAG
>SPKZ01013578.1_pt1 | contig 16063 bp, 14 predicted proteins | sample 2456571 | NCBI WGS metagenome assembly SPKZ01 (sample SAMN11192286, study PRJNA482655) | marine metagenome | biome: ENVO:00000447; feature: ENVO:00000244|ENVO:00000211|ENVO:00000569|ENVO:00002023; material: ENVO:00002151; isolation source: ocean water from marine abyssalpelagic zone ...
CACCGTTTCGGGCTCATCCTCAAGCTGCTCATTGGTGGCAATCACTTCGCCGCCGACAGGCGCATAGATATCGGATGCCGCTTTCACCGACTCAACAACCCCCGCGTCGTCGCCGGCGGCCAGGGTGTCACCCACGCCAGGCAATTCCACAAATACCACATCGCCCAGGGCTTCCTGCGCGTGGTCGGTAATCCCGATAGTGACGGTGCCATCTTCTTCCAGCCGAGCCCATTCATGGCTGCTGGCGTACTTCAGTTCCGTAGGGGTCTGGCTCATGGGAGGTCCTCAGTGCGGTTGCAAGCTTCTTGCAGGATTCTGAGCGCGCTATTGTATCGGGCAACCCTTGAAAAACAATGCTCAGGCGCCGCTGACACCCAGCCCCATCGCGTGGCGCATCAATTGCTGCTTAACAGGCAGTAGGCCACCTACGCCGCGCATGCCAGCATTGCGCAGCCATCGTACGGCGGGAGAGCGTTGTTCAAACAATCGTTTGAAGCCATCCATTGCAGCCATCATCGCCAGGTTCTCGCCCTTGCGCTGGCGCTGATAACGCTTGAGCACAGCCAAATCACCCGGGCTAATTCCCCGTGCCTTGGCATCGGTCAGCTCGCTGGCCAGCGCCGCGACATCGGCCAATCCAAGATTGATACCCTGGCCCGCCAGCGGATGTATGGTGTGCGCAGCGTCGCCGACCAAAGCGACACCTGCCTGCACATAATCAATGGCATGGCGCTGGCGCAGCGGGAAGGCAAACCGCGGTGCACAAGCCGTGACTGTACCTAACCGGAACTCGGCCGCACGACTGAGTTCTGCGCAAAAGGCACCATCATCCAGTGCCATGATTTCGTCAGCCACCTCGATATCCGCCGACCATACGATGGAGCACCGATGCTCCGACGCCTCGCCGGGCAGCGGTAGCAGTGCCAAGGGCCCGGTCGGCATAAAACGCTGCCAGGCAGTGTCAGCGTGCGACTTAGAGGTGGCCACCGTGGTCACTATGGCCTTGTGCCCGTAATCCCACTCGCGCGTCGCGAAGCCCATCAGCTCGCGAACCGGCGACAAAGCGCCGTCCGCCGCCACCAGCAGTGATGCACTGAGCTGTCGGTTTTGATCGAGTGTGAGTGCGGCGACACCCTCAGCACTGACGTGACAGGCTTCCAGTCGCGCAGGCGCAATCAGCTGAATATCCGGTCTTGCGCTCACCTGCTGTAGCAGCGCGCGAGTGACCGCGCGGTTCTCAACAATGGTGCCCAGCCAGGGGCTATCCACCTCGGCGGCATCGAATTCAATCTCGCCGGTACCCTCAGCGTCCCACACAGTCATATGATGGTAGGGACAGCAGCGGTAATCGCTGATTTCGTCCCACACAGAGAGTCGCTCAAGCAACTGCACGGATTTGGGAGTTAAGGCACTCACTCGCGCATCAAAATCCCCGACTGCATGACCCGAGGGCAAGGCATCCAGTGACGGCGCGCGCGCCTCTACCAATGCCAGCCGGAGGCCGCTCCCAGACAGTGCCACGGCCAAAGCCGAGCCGGCGATGCCCCCTCCGACAATGACAACATCGTAATCCGTCTGATCAGCCACCACTGCCCCCCATCGCAGCAATCCCAGCCGCATGGCGCACGAACTGATGCTTCAGCGGCGCCAGCACATCCAGCCCCGATAGCGCCATATCGCGAGTGAGCCCCAGCAATGGATCACTGTTCATAAACACTTGCGGCACAAGGTCGCTGAACTGAATAGTTTGTTCCTGATCTTGCGCCTGTGCAGATTCGTAGCGCTGCAATGCTGTTAGATCACCCAATTCCTTCCCGGCAGACAACGCAGCTGCCACGGTCTCTGTGAGGGCGGCGATATCTCGCAGCGCAAGATTAAATCCCTGGCCAGCCACCGGGTGCAGTGAGTGGGCCGCATTACCCATGATGACCACACCCTGGCGCACCTGTTCGCCGGCGCGCAGCAAGGCCAGCGGATAGGCATGGCGCTCCCCTACCTGTCGCAGGCGACCGAGGCGATAGCCAAAGCGCTCTTGCAAAGCCTCCAGGAATTCCGCATCGCTGGCCTCGCACAGGGCCTTCGCGCGCGCCGGCGGAAGGGTCCATACCAACCCGGCACGGTGCTCTGCTCCCGCAGCGGATAGCAGGGGTAGCAGCGCCAGCGGTCCCTGATCTGTAAAGCGCTCAAACGCACAACCCGAATGAGCCTGGGCAAAGGCAATGTTTGCCACCAGTGCGTGCTGTCCATAGGGCTTCTCACTGGCAATTACCCCCAACGACTCGCGCAGCGGCGAGCCCGCGCCATCGGCAACCACCAGTAAATCGGTATGGAGCTCAGTCAGTTCAGGGTGTGACAGCACCAACCGCATGCCTTTGCCATCAGCCTCAGCGGCTGTGACGCTGGCCGGCGACAGCAGCTCAACCCGCCCCTGCTGCTGCAATGCGTGAAGCAGGTAACGCCCCAGCCAGGCGTTCTCTACCACGTAACCCAACGCAGGCCAGTCATACTCAATCGCCTGCAACACAGTGCTGCCGAAGCGTCCACGATTGGACACGTGAATGGTGTTGATAGGGCAGGCCCACTGGGCCAACCCTTCCCACATACCCAGTGCCTCGTAGATACGGCGAGAACTAAAGCTCAGCGCGGTAGATCTCGCATCAAACGAAGGGTGGTAGGTGGGTGCCTTGTCCCCGGAGCTGGGCAGGGGAACACTTTCGACCAGGGTAATGCGCGTTGTATCGGGCAGTTGGTTGGCAAGGACAAGCGCCAAACTGATACCGACCATGCCTCCGCCGGCAATAACCACATTGCGCTGCTCCCCCATCACCCTAGGCCACCATCAACGCTTCGATGTCGTCGGCGCTCTTGGGAACACCGTCAGTCAATATCTCATGGCCATCCGCGGTCACCGCTACATTGTCCTCAATGCGTACGCCGATGCCGCGCCAGCGCTTTGCCACCTTGCGATTGTCCGGCGAAATGTAAATGCCGGGCTCTATGGTCATCACCATGCCGGGCTCCAGTGCCCGCCATGTGTCGTCCACCTGGTAATCACCAACGTCGTGGACATCCAATCCCAGCCAGTGCCCAGCCCTGTGCATATAGAACTCGCGATAAGCACCGTCCTTGATCAATTGCGGCACGCGCCCTTTTAGTAAGCCAAGCTTCACCAGCCCCTCAGTAATGACTTTCACCGTAGCATCGTGCGATTGGTTCCAGTGATTGCCAGGTTTGATCTTGGCAATTCCGGCGAGCTGAGCCTTGAGAACCAGGTCATAAATGGCGCGCTGTTCTTTGCTGAAGCGGCCATTCACCGGAAAGGTGCGGGTCACATCTGCGGCATAGCATTGGAATTCACAGCCAGCGTCGATGAGCACAAGGTCACCGTCGCGCAACACGTCTTCATTACTGACGTAATGCAAGACACAGGCATTATCACCCCCGCCCACGATGCTTGAGTACGCCGGATAACGGGCGCCATTAGTAGCAAACTCATGCTCTAACTCGGCCTGCAATTGATACTCGAACCGGCCGGGCTGACAGTACTGCATAGCGCGGACGTGCGCCGCGGCCGTAATCTGGCCCGCCTTGCGCATAATACGCAGCTCAGCCGCGCTCTTTACCAGGCGCATGTCGTGCAGCATATGATTCAGATCGGTGAACTCACCGGGGGGCACTGCGCCAGTGCCCTGTCTCGCGCGTATATCGTTCACCCAGGCCATGATGCGCTCGTCGAAACCCGCGCTGCGGCCCATGGAGTAATAAACACGCTCCCTGCCCTCGATCAGCCCCGGCAGAATCTCATTGATATCGTTGATGGGGAAGGCATCGTCGGCGCCGTGGTCAGCAATAGCGCCCTCCGGGCCAGCGCGGTAACCGTCCCACAACTCCCGCGTCTTGTCGCGTTCACGACAGAACATCACGTACTGCCCATGACGGCGCCCCGGCGTCAGCACGAGCACCGAGTCTGGCTCGCTAAAGCCCGTCAGGTAGTGGAAGTCACTGTCCTGTCGGAAGGGGTAGTCAGTGTCGCGACTGCGCGACTGCTCCCGGGCCGAGGGAATAATGGCAATGCTGTTAGGCTCCATCATCGCCATCAGGTTCTTGCGACGACGGGCATATTCGGTTTTGCTGATTCTCATAATTTGTTGGCGAGGGATCTGTTGGTTATCTGCTGAGAAGAATGCGCCTAGTGCAGCTGCCCCTGGTCGTCGTCGGCGGCATCCTCGCGCCTGGCAAGGCTGTCCATCACGACGTTGAGCGCGGCAAACCTCAGGTACTCAACGATCTCTGCATAGCTGTTCTCTGACTCTTCTTCATCCTGATCATCATCCAGTGCGGCTTGGGCAATGGCGGCAAAATCCTTCAGCGCCTCTGCACTGTCTTCCGCCACTGCAGCACCGGTTGCGCCCGTACTGACCTTGCCCTGCGCATAGCCCGCCAGAAAGCCGCGGCACCAGGCCGCCAGGGACTCGGTTCGGATCGCAAGATCTTCATCGTCGTCGGGCAACAGGGGGTGAAATTCAAAGGCATCGTCCATCACTGCGGCTGCGGTCACGCTGTGCAGCTGCTGTACTCGCTCGGCCAGCTCACCGTGCAAATCCAGACTCAGCGCCTGGTTAAGGCCCGCCAGCGCTGCCTCTGGGCTTACCTGCCCCATGCTACCCAGCAAGCCCGCGAGACAGCCGTGCAGCTCCGCCGGTGAGACGCGCTCGCCCTGCTCCAACAGTTCGTTTGCTATCTCTTCGAAGTCGAAGACGCCGGAGTCACCGGGCTGCGGATCAAACATATGGACTTCCCATGTCGTAACGCCACAGCGTCACACTGATGGCTTCAAGAAACTGCGGCAGGCCTTTGAAAACACTGGCTTTTTATGGCATTGACCTGCTGTGGCACCGGCTCTATAGTAGTTTGCCTATACGCCTTACCCAAGTATAACCGCAATGGCCGAGAACCCGCTCAAGATCCTCGAGGGCAAGATCGATGAATTGATCGGTCTGTGCGAGCAGCTCAATACCGAAAACCGCACATTGAAGGCAGAAAACGCCAACTACCAGCGAGAGCGCCGCGACCTGCTTGAGCAAAACGCACAGGCAAGAACACGCGTTGAGGCTGTGCTGGACAGGCTTCGCGCCATGGAGCAGACCCCATGAGCCAGAGCAACACCATCACGGTAAAAATCCTCGATAAAGAGTATCAAGTGGCCTGCCCCGAAGATCAGGAAGCCGACCTCATCGTATCGGCCAAGTACCTGGACAAGCAGATGCGCTCTATTCGGGAAACCGGCAAGGTCATCGGCTTGGAGCGAATCGCGGTAATGGCGGCCCTGAACATTAGCTATGAGCTATTACACGCTGCAGACAGCGAGCCATTGGAAGTGCCCATAGAGGGCACCGAGCGACCGCTACGGGATCTTCACCGCAAGGTCGACGAGGCGCTTTATCAGCTGCGCCAGCTCGAAATCAGCTAGACAAAACGCCGCCCTGCCCGCATTGGGCTCGGAACCCCATTCATGTAACGCTATAATATAGGCTGGATCCCTGGTGTATGCGCCAGGCAGTCAGTCCTCGAGCCGATAAAGTTGTACCAGGGGGCTGCCAGCCTTTGCTGTTGTGCAAGTCCGGTATAGCCGGGAAGCCTGATGCAAAGCGGAGGCCTCCACCTTGAGCCATCGGGTTCAAGGCCAGTACTGCCAGCGGTATACCGGGAATCCCTCTTTTTCTTATGCAAACGCCGCCAGACACCGACAAGTCCGCTTTGCGCACGCAATTGAAACAACGGCGTGCGGGTGTCTCTGATAGCCAGCAACGACAGGCCTGCGAGGCCATAGCAAGGCATTTGGTCGGCAGTGCTCTGTGGCCGGACGCCACTCGCATAGCTCTGTACCTGCCACACAATGCCGAAATCAGCCCGCTGGCCGTGGCAGACGCGGCGCGCGACGCTGGAAAGACACTGTTTTTACCCGTTGTTGGCGACAATCACACCCTGTGTTTCAAGGCCTGGCCTGCGGGCAGCGAGCTGCGACCCAACCGATTCGGTATTCCCGAGCCCGCCGCCGGCGGTCCTGTTCTCGCCGAGGCACTGGACTGTATTCTGGTACCGCTGCTGGGCTGGAACCGTCGGGGGGTGCGTCTGGGCATGGGCGGGGGTTACTACGACAGGGCGCTGGCAGCCATTAGCGACACAACGCTTGTTGGCGTTGGCTACGCCTGTCAGGAATGCGACACCCTGTCCCCGGAAGCCTGGGATGTTTCCATGAACTACATTCTCACGGAACAAACCCTGATCGCCTGCGACTAGCGCGTGAGCACCAGCCGCAGTAATGCTTAAGCGCTCCGAGACTGGGGCCTAACCTCTGCGTAGCTGGACACAGGAAACCAGCGACTCACTGATCGCTGCAGGGCGGCAGCGCCGGTCACGCTTATTTCACCATTGTTCACTGCCTTCTCTACGGGCAGATCCCCGAGAAAAAGCCCGGCAAATACAGCCAGGGAAGCCGTGAGATAAACGTCAACATCAAACCCCGGATCCTCATTACATAAATCAACGGAGCTTCCCTCAATCACCAGCCACCACTGGCTGGTGTCGGCGCCTGAAACAATGAAGCACAGGGTATGTCGCCCGTCTGGCAGTGTGGCACTGTCCAGCGCCCGATGAAGATCCCACATCAGGGTCCCCGCATCCAAATCAGCATCACACAGTTGATCCCTAGCCCATCGCAAACCCCAGCGTGCTAGGGAATCAACAATGGGCGCCAACTCCTTCGCTGCAGCAGTGAGGCGGTAATCGCCCCGTTGCTGCCCGGCGGCTTTCTGATGCACAACCAAACCGTCCTGCTCCATTATTGTCTTCAGTCGTGCGCTCAGCACCGACGGGGAAATACGCGGCAGGGCCCGCTGAAACTCGGCATAGCGCGTGGACCCGAAAAAAAGCTCACGCAATAGCAGCAGTGTCCATTTATCACCGAGAATTTCGGAGGCTTTCACAGTCGGACACAAGCTTCCGGGGCTACTCATCAGAATTCTCCGGTTACTACCGAATACATAGCGCGTTACTACGGATCACATAGTAGAGGGTGGTTTGACGGCAGACTGCATTAAATCTCAACCAATGCGCGAGGCTCAGCCCGCGCCGTCTACTCAGCATAAGGAGTATCGACATGTCATTCCTGTCTCACGCCACACGCCTGCTGATTCGCGGCCTGGGCGTGGTCTACGGCACCGCCAGTTACGCATTTTCGATGGCGATGTTTGTGCTATTTATTCTGTTTGCCATCAACCACGTTGGTCTGCTCGGTTACCCCAGTCTCAACATCGACAACCTGAACGGCCCGCCATCCGAGCATCCCGTTCTGGTTAATCTGCTACTGCTTGCGCTGTTCGCATTGCAGCACAGCATTATGGCCAGACCTGCATTCAAGCTGGCGCTGTCCCGGCTGCTGCCGGCAAGTTGGGAACGAGCGACCTATTGCCTGGCAAGAGGCGTGGTGCTGCTGATGCTGGTGCAGTTTTGGCAACCCATGAGCGGCCAGCTATGGTCGGTCGAGCAACCCGTTCTGCGCGGCATCCTCACAGGAACCTATTACCAGGGCTGGGTCATCTCGCTCGCTGCCACCTTTATGCTCAACCACCTCCACCTGTTTGGACTGCAGCAGGTATTCAAGGTGAGCGACCCGGATTCGGGCATGAAGGTGTTCCGCACGCCGATGTTTTACCAACTGGTTCGCCACCCCATTCAAACAGGCGTCGTGGTCTCAATGCTGGCGACACCGGATATGTCGCTGAGCAGGGCCATGCTCGCGCTGGGTATGCTGGCTCATGTGGCAGTGGGCCTTGCCCTGGAGGAGCGGGATCTGGTGCGCGAATTCGGCGGCACATACCGGGACTACAAGCAACGTGTACCCGCGGTGATCCCCGCACTCTGGCGGCGATAGATGTGGCTCTGAAGGGCAGCCTGATGGCTGCTCTGCCGAGTGTCAGTCGGTGATGATTACGCCGGCCTGCAGAGCCGAGGCGGGTGCCGCTACCGAATCGCTAGACACCATGGGTGTCAGAAGTGTGATGACTACGCCGATTCCAAATACGGCAAGCAGCACCAATAGTGCATCTGGTTTACGTTTCACTATTACTCTCGCTTTAAGCTATGTCCCTACGGGGCAGTGCTCTGTGGCACTTTCTCCCAGTTCGTCAAAAACCGCGGGCGCGTTTTTGTCGATACACACTATTTTGTGATTATTTCACAAACGCGGAGAAGTCTACCCCAGCGGTTAACCCCTGAGAACCCCATAGACACTGGAATCTGTAGATTTTTGGGGGTTAAGCCTCTGGCTGACCCAAATAGAGCAGATAGGCGCGGTTTTCCGACTCATCCCAGTAGCGATAGCCGACCTCATCCAGCACCTTGGCGAACGCTCGACGGTCCTTTGCGGGCACCTGAACACCAACCAGAATACGGCCATAGGCCGCACCATGGTTGCGGTAGTGGAACATGGAAATATTCCAGCGCTGGCCGAGGCCCGACAAAAACTTGAGCAATGCACCGGGCCTCTCGGGAAATTCCACCCGATATACCGCCTCGTCTTCAATATGATCGGGCGCACGACCGCCCACCATGTAGCGAATGTGCACCTTCGCCAGCTCGTTATCCGTAAGGTCTTCGGTCTCGTAGCCTCGAGCCTCAAGCTCTGCCAGCAACTCGGGTAGGTCATCGCCACCCGGTGAGACGGTCAGGCCAACAAACACTCTCGCGATGGCATCATCGGTGTAGCGATAATTGAACTCAGTGATATTGCGTCGGCCCAACGCACTGCAGAACTTGCGAAAGCTCCCCGGCGTTTCCGGGATAGTGACACTGATGACCGCTTCACGCTTTTCACCAATCTCGGTACGCTCCGAGATGTAGCGCAGGCGGTCGAAGTTGGTGTTGGCGCCACTCAGGATGGCCAGCATATGCTGGTCACGCGCACCGGTGCGCTCCACGTACTTCTTCAGTCCGGCCAGTGCCAGCGCCCCCGCTGGCTCGGCGATGCCACGGGTATCCTCGAAGATATCCTTGATCGCGGCACACATTTCATCGGTGCTCGCGGTTATCACCTCATCCACTGTTTCACGAATGACGCGGAAGGTCTCTTTGCCCACCTGGGCCACGGCACAGCCGTCGGCAAACAGGCCCACTTCCGGCAGCGTTGCACGCCGGCCTTTTTCAAGGGCTAACTTGAGGCAAGCTGCGTCTTCAGGCTCCACACCGATGATCTTTGTTTTCGGCCATACATAGCGCACATAGGCCGCCACACCTGCCAGCAGGCCGCCACCGCCTACGGGTACAAACAGCACATCCAGAGGTTGCTGGTGCTGACGGACAATCTCCATGCCAACGGTCCCCTGTCCGGCAATCACATCGGGATCGTCGAAGGGGTGCACGAAGGTCATCTGTTTCTCGCTCACCAGTACCTGCGCATGCACCGCTGCCTCGTCGAAAGAGTCACCGTGTAGGACAACGCGGGCACCACGCCCGCGCACTGCATCCACTTTTATCTGTGGCGTAGTGCGAGGCATCACGATAGTAGCCTTTACCCCCATGCGCTGTGCGGCCATGGCAAGACCCTGAGCATGGTTACCGGCAGAGGCAGCAACAACCCCGCGTTGACGCTGCTCCTCGGTCAATCGCTGCATCTTGTTGTAGGCACCGCGCAGCTTGAAGGAAAACACCGGCTGCAGATCTTCGCGCTTAAGCAAGACGCGATTACCCAGCCGAGCCGAGAGCAGGCCAGCTTCGTCTACCGGGGTCTCCCGCGCAACATCGTACACGCGAGCGTCGAGAATACGTTTTATGTAGGACTGGGGCATGCGCCTGCCCTTTTTCCAATCGAACGGAACATCTTAATCAACCGCCCCCGCCATTGCAGCACCGTACGCCGCCCGGATTTCGGTATTTTTCGTGATCGGACAAGCAGCCTCACCTATACTGACGGCCGCCGTACAGGAGAGTCCGCGATGAATCAGCAAGAGATGAAACAGGCCGTTGCCGATGCGGCACTGGCGCATATCAAGCCCAGGCTGGAGGACGACACCGTTTTGGGTATTGGCACCGGCTCCACCGCCAACCTGTTCATCGATGCGCTCGCACCACTGGCCTCCAGCATCAATGCCACGGTGGCCAGCTCAGAGGCGTCAGCACAGCGGCTTAAATCCCACGGAATTCCCGTATTCGATCTCAATACCGTGGACCGCGTGGATTTCTACATCGACGGCGCGGATGAGACGAACGAGGCACTGCAGCTCATCAAGGGCGGCGGCGCCGCGCTTACCCGAGAGAAGATTGTCGCAGCGGTGGCGAAGGAGTTTGTTTGCATCGCCGACGAGAGCAAGCGAGTGAAAACCTTGGGCGGCTTCCCCTTGCCCGTCGAGGTGATTCCCATGGCTCGCAGCCATGTGGCCAGGCAGTTAGTAACGCTGGGCGGCGATCCGGTATATCGCGAGGGAGTGACTACCGACAACGGCAACATCATCCTGGATGTCTTCAATTTCAGCATCCCGCAACCGCTGGATATCGAGGACAAGATCAACGCAATCACCGGCGTCGTCACCAACGGGTTGTTCGCACACCGACCCGCGGACGTGTTGTTGCTGGGGACACCTGACGGTGTGGAGACAATACTCGCGCAGTAAACGCGGAGTGCAGCGACCCGGTTTTCTTGTGCGCCTAGTCGAAGATCTTTCCGGGGTTCATGATGCCATGCGGGTCAAAAGACGCCTTGATGCCGCGCATAATCGCCAGCTCCGCCGGACTGACGGAGTACGGAAGGACACTCTTCTTTAACAGTCCTATGCCGTGTTCGGCGGAGACGCTGCCCCCATACTCTCGCACCACCTCACTAACCCAGGTATTGACCTCGCCACAGCGTTCAGAAAACGTTTGTATATCCAGGGCCTCGGGTTTCAATACGTTCAGGTGCACATTGCCATCGCCAATGTGGCCGAACCAGACAATCTCGAACTCCGGGTAGGCTCTGCCAACGATCTCGTCGATAGCGGCCAACATATCGGGCAGCTTTGAGATGACGCTGGAGATATCACTCTTGTACGGAACCCAGTGTGAGATGATTCCTGATATTCGTTCACGGAAGGCCCAGAGCTGTTGTGCCTGGCCAATCGACTGGCTCATCACAGCGTCGCTGGCCCAGTGTTGCGAGGCCACGGCGGCATACAGATTCTGCGCAGCATCGGCGTCACTTTGCTCAAACTCAAGCAAGGCATAAAAAGGGCCTTCTACCTGCACGGGACGCTGCCAGCCGGTGGCCTCGCAGACCTTATCCAAGGCTTTATCCGAGAAAAATTCAAAGGCATTCAGGGTGAGAGTGCTACGGGCTGCCTTTAACACTTCAATGATTGCGGGCATGGATGGGCAAGCCATAAGCATAACGCTGTGAGGCGCCGGCGGGTTTACCAGTCTAACCGTGACCTCAACAACAATGCCAAGGGTGCCCTCTGAACCAATCACCAGATGCCGCAAGTCGTAGCCGGCATTGTTTTTCACCAGCCCGCGATTGAGATCCAGAAGCTCGCCCGTACCGGTGACGACTTTCAGGCCAGCGATCCACTCCCGGGTCATCCCGTAACGAACTACCTTAATGCCGCCCGCATTGGTCGCCACGTTACCCCCAATCTGTGAACTGCCACTGGAGGCGAAGTCCACCGGGTAGTACAGCCCCTCGCGTTCGGCGAACGACTGTATTTCCCCTGTGGTCACTGCAGCACCACAGCGAAGTGTTCCGTCCACCGGGTTGAATGCATCGATCGTATTCAGTTTGTCGAGGCACACCACCAACTCGCCATCGGTAGCTACAGCACCGGCACTGAGTCCGGTGCGTCCGCCGGAGGGAACCAGGGCAAGACTATGCTCGGCAGCGTAGATCACCAGCGCCTGCACATCGGCGATGCACGTGGGGAAGACAATCGCCAGGGGCGCCGGCGTGTAGTAACGCGTCCAGTCTGTGCCGAAATGCGTCAAGCTTTGCTGGTCAATCAGCACGTTGGCCGCGCCCAGCAAATCTCGCAGTGCTTCGATGCGCTGCTGCTGAGTTGAATGATGACTCATAGACGGCTGCCGGGTGACTTTGCCGCGATGCTAGCACAAGCGCCCGACAGACCGGCCTGCCGGACGCAGCATAGACGCTGTCAGAAGCACTCGCGTACTATGTTCTCTATCACCAGCAATACCCAACCAACGGACAGCCGCAAGCAGTGAGCGACGAGGACAAAAACAGGTTTCTGGCCACTATGGTCGACGAGCATGGTACTGCGCTGGAGAAGTACCTGTCTCGTAAACTGGATAGCCCTGACGATGCCGCTGAAGTTGCTCAGGAGGCTTATCTTCGCCTGCACCGGCTCGAAGCTCCCCAGGAGCTGGATAACGCCAGGGCCTTCCTATTTCAGGTCGCAACCAACCTGGCCGTCGACCAGCTGAGGCGGCGATCACTGCATTTTCGATTCCTCAAAACAGAAAAAGCTTACAGCGTTGAGGGCGAACCACAGGACCTGAACGCCGCTACCGCCTCGCCTGAACAGATCATTGGCGCCCGCCAAAAGCTCCGGGCCATTTACCGGGCTGTTGATGACATGCCGGTGAAAGTTAAGCAGGCATTCCTGCTGCATCGCCGCAGCGGTATGTCTTACAACGATATTGCTGAGGAAATGCAGGTCTCCGTGTCCTCAGTGGAGAAGTATATTCTGCAGGCCCTAAAGCTTTGCCGGGCTCGACTCAGCGCGGCGTTTCCGCCCGATGACGACCCCACAGAAAGTTGAGTTTTTTATGCGGGATTTCCAATTTCACTCGTTTCAGGTGATACACGCCACACAAATGGCGGTATATGACTGTACTGCTCTGCTGATTGCAGGCAAAACACTGAGAGGGCCTTGGGCAGGATGCCCGGGTTAATGCACGGAATGACAGCGCAAAAACAACAAGAATTGTCAGCACAGGAGCAAGCCCTTGCGTGGGTTACCCGCCTGCGATCACCGGAAGCCGGTCTGGAAGATCGCACTGAATTTGCGCTGTGGCTCGCAGCATCTACCGCCAACTCCCATGCCATGGACGATGCACTGTCGTTATGGGATGACCTCGAGGCCGTTAAACACCTCCCCTTCGGCTATACGGCTAACACACAGATTGCCGCCGCCAACCAATCGCGCCGGTGGCTGAGCGCAGGTGTTGCTGCCGCCGCAGTACTGGCGGCGGTGCTGGTACTGCCCTTAAACCAGCCATCGCCTACCGAGCCAGCACAATCCTATGCTACCGAGCTGGGCCAGCGCGATGACGTACTGCTGCAGGACAGTTCCCGAATCAGCCTGAATTCCGATTCTCAACTCAGCGTGAGCTACACCGAGACCACACGGGATCTGACTCTGGAGCGCGGCGAAGCGTATTTCGAGGTTGCTAAAGACAGCAGCCGCCCCTTCACTGTCAGTACAAATATTGTCGATGTGATGGCTGTCGGTACAGCGTTCAATATTGATCGCCGCGAACAGACCACAGAAATTACTGTCACAGAAGGCGTGGTGCGCGTGACTGAAAGGCGCGGTGGCAGCGCCGCCGAGAGCGCCATTCTGAAAGCCGCACAAAAGATCACCGTTAACGATCAGGGCCTGGGTGCCATCGAATCCGTCGCCGGTGCAGAAGATACGGCCTGGCGTCGCGGCGAGCTGGTGGCCAACGGTGTACCACTGCACGAGCTTGCCGCGGAACTGGAGCGCTACTCCGCAACCCGGATCCGCTTTGGCGATGCAGAAGTTGCCGGTCTCAGCGTCTCCGGAGTATTCCCCCTGGATGAAACCGACACCGCATTGCAGGCCATCGCCCGCAGTCTCGAACTTACTATTGTGCCGGCCGGTGACAATAGCGTGCTGTTGCTTAACGCAGATCACTAGGCTATAACGGCCACTTCACCCGACTCGAGGTAAAACCTCCAAGTTTCAACAGGTTACTGCTACCCGTAGTCACCTTAGGGTTGTTATGTCCAGCTCCGAGCGCCAAGCAAAAAGCCGCGCTTTTGCGCGCCTGCGCCACCGCATTGCTGCAGTGGGGGTAGCTCTGTGTCTGAGCACCGGACTTAAGGCCAGCCCCGAGAGCAGCGCTCACTTTGTTATTGATGCTCCACAGTTATCACCCGCGCTGATTCAATTCAGCCGGCAAAGCGGCTTGTCCATCGTCTTCCCGGACCACCTTGCAAGGAATATTGAAAGCCGCCCGATTCAGGGAACTCTCAGCAGCGCCGAAGTCCTGGACCGCCTACTGGAGGACACCGACCTCGATTGGGAACTGATCGAGAGCCGCATCATCGCCGTGTATTCCAAAGACTGCGAATCCAGCAGGGACTGCGCCAGCGCCGCAGACACCATCAGTCGTTATCCGGTGTATGTGCCTGGGCTCGAAGAGACTTACGTCTACGGCAGCCAGATGACGGGTTCACGCATACGTCGGCCCGGCTATGAAAGCGCAGCCCCGGTGGATGTCCTATCGGCACCCGAGATCGAGCTATCGGGCGCACAGACCCTGGGAGAGTTGCTCAAGTTTGTACCGGCAGTGGCTGGCAACTCTCTCAGCACGGCCATCTCCAACGGCGGTGACGGCACCGCCAGCGTTACGCTGCGTGGTCTGCCCGCTAGCAACACGCTGGTGTTAATCAACGGCCGGCGGGTCGCGAACGATGGCCTTGCGGGCGAATCGGTGGATCTGAACAGCATCCCGCCGGCGGCGGTGGAGCGCATCGAAATTCTCAAAGACGGCGCATCGGCGATTTACGGTTCCGATGCTATCGCGGGCGTGGTCAATGTGATCATGAAACGCGACTTTTATGGTCTGCTGGCAGAGACCTTCTATGGTCAGACGCAGGAAGGCGACCTCGATACACAGACACACACCCTGCAGTATGGCACCGGGTTTAATCGGGGCTCCCTGTTCATCACCGGTAGCTATTACAAACAGGACCCCATTTTCAGCCGCGATCGGCGCGTCTCTCGTTCAGCAGACACGCGGGACCGCGGCGGCGCCGACCAACGCTCGAGTGCAACGCCGAATGCAAGAGTGGTGCTGCCGGATGGCAGCGCCATCATTGCCGAGGGTCAGGGCTACAGGCCGATCGGCAGTAATGACCTGTTCGATTTCGCGGACTTCACCACAGCAGTGGTTCCCCTGGAGCGCTCCAGCCTGTTCGCCAACGGCAGTTTTGACTTCAGTGACCAGGTCGTCGCCTTTTTCGACATGAGCTTTGTCGACACCAGTGCTAACGCAACCCTGGCACCCACGCCGGTGTTTACCGGTTTTGAACAGACGCCACTGGCTGTTTTGGCAGACAATCGCTTTAACCCCTTTGGTAGCGATCTCACCGATGTACGCAGGCGGTTAGTCGAGTTTCCCGATCGTCGCCAACGCAACGAATCGACCACCACTCGAGTGGGGCTCACACTTGAGGGGCTGGCCGCAGACTGGAACTGGGACCTGAGCGTCAATTGGAGCCGCAGCGAAGCCACCGAGACTCTGTCGAACATCGTCAACGCCGATCGCCTGCGCAGGGCGCTTGGGCCGGACGCGGACTGCCAGGGCGCAGACGTTGATGGCTGTGTGCCCGTGGATTTGCTGGGACCCGCCGGAAGTATTGACGCAGCACAGGTCGATTTCTTGCGCGTGAGTGGCGACGTCAGCGGGTACACCCGACTCACCAGCTTCAGCAGCAATGTCAGCCGATCGTTATTCGAGTTGCCCGGCGGCCGATCAGACATTGCCGTGGGCTTTGAGCATCGACTTGAAGCAACCAGCAAGCGCCCAGACGCGCTACTGGCATCAACCGGCACCATTGGGGGCACCAATTTCGAGGCCACGCGAGGCGACCGGCGTATCTCAGAGCTGTATGCCGAGACCATCCTGCCGCTCTGGAAATCCACCACCGGCTACTCATCACTATCGGTGGAGGCTGCACTGCGCTTTTCGGACTACAGTGACTTTGGCGACAACACCGCACCCAAGTTAGGCGCGCGCCTGCAACTGGGACCCTCGGTGCTGCTGCGCA
>SPKZ01015867.1_pt1 | contig 16059 bp, 14 predicted proteins | sample 2456571 | NCBI WGS metagenome assembly SPKZ01 (sample SAMN11192286, study PRJNA482655) | marine metagenome | biome: ENVO:00000447; feature: ENVO:00000244|ENVO:00000211|ENVO:00000569|ENVO:00002023; material: ENVO:00002151; isolation source: ocean water from marine abyssalpelagic zone ...
CAGTATTACCTGCCTTAGATATAGTTTGTAATTCGTTTGCTGTGCTTGCATCTGCATCGTCTACAGCGTCTGTAAAACTACCGCCCCCGTTTGATAGGGTAACCGTATTACCTGCCTTGGATATGGTTTGGATTTCATTGGTAGGGTTTGCATCCGCATCGTCTACGTTATCTACCAAATCGCTAAAGCCCGTGGTGCCGCTAAAAGACAAGTCTGTAAACAGCCCCGAAAAGTCACCACCGCCGCCCCCCTGGCCTGCTGGAAGTGTGGCCTGGTAAGCTGGTATGCTATCGCCTTTCATGGATAAGAATAAAACCCCATTTTGTACAAAAAAGGTATCTAGGACTATTACAGTATCTAAGCTGGTGTGCCGGTATTCTCTGTTTTCATCTGAAAGTAAAATATACCTGGGCCCTTCTGCTTTCTTAATAGAAGTAGCAGGGTTACCACGTTGCGCCAGCAAAGGCAGGCAGAAGAAAAGACTAAGTAGAAGACCTATATAAAACCTGTACGTTTTCATTTTCTAAAACCCTTTGGTAGTTAAGCAGGCCAGTAGCGCTGCTATAGGTAAAATGGTGGTTAATAATAGACTTTAAGCCAGCCCTGTAAACTCTTAGCATAGAATCTGGGTAGTAAGCCCCACGGTAAAAAACTTCTATATCTTCACCTTCCAGGGCCCTGGTAAAGTTTATCCTTTTCGTCTCAAAGTCTACCGTATAATCATAGCCCTGGAAGCCCAGGCGCCCGTCTCTGTAGACTTCTAAACTAGTTAGCTGTTCTTCCAGGAAGAAAGGGCCCTGTAGCTGAATAAAACCCCTGGATACGTTAAGAAACTGTTCTTTTTCCAGGCTGCATTTTAGCAGGGATATACTTAGCTCTGATAAATCAATAGTGGCACCTGTGGCGTTTAGAAAGTTTGCTGTTTGCCAGTCGCTTTGCTGGCAAATGGTTACTTCTACATTTTCGCCATCTAAAGGGGTAGAAAAAGACAGGGCATTTAGCCCAGCATTAAGTAAAAAATCTGTTTCAAAAATAGACTTCTTACCGCCCCTGTTCACAAAAACCCTGGCTGGTATTTCTGCCCCAGCGGGTAAAGGTTTTGTAAGTACCACCTGTGAACCAGTGACATTTAAAAACCTTTCTGTAATACAATCCTGGGTAGGGACATCATTACAAGCTGCTGCACCGTCACAGTCACAAGTTGCCGTTTTGCATTTCGCTACAGCGCTTACTAATTCATCCAGGGTACTATAAACCGTTTCGCTAAGGTTTATAGTAAACCTGTTGCCTTTGTAATCGCTTAAGTAAACATGTTCAGTAAGTACTCCTACAAAGGCTTCAAAAGGGGCATAGATACGGGCAATAACTGCACTAGAATCTAATACAGTTAAGCCCGTAAAAATCTCATTACCAGAACTACCACCACAGCAGTTAAACTGGCTTTGCCCGTTAGCACATTGTACTGAATACATTTACCTTAGTTTTACTAAACGGTAAGGTTTACGTTTCCAGAACCGTTAATAAGGTGTACTGGGGCACCAGAAGTGATAATGTTAACCACAGCAGCCCCTGCTGTACCTGAATAACGAGTGCCAGCGTTTTCTACGTCAACGTAACCGGCTGCCTTCATAGCTTCGTTCACACCCGCGTAAAGGTCTGCTGGCGTAGCTGCTGCTTCTGTAAAAGCGTAATCTGCACCGTCAATACGTAGGCCGGTAACATTATTAGCTGTTAGGTTTGTAGCAGTATTAGAAAAATCCTGTACTGTTACTTCATCGCCACAGCATTTAGTGCGCCCTTCAACGTTCTTAATAATATTGCCTGGGTTTGCACCTGGGTTTAATTTTTTCAACCACATGGTAATTCAGTTTTTGTTAATTCAATTTTTGTAATACTGTGCTAGGTCATAGTCACAACCGCCAATAGGTACAATAGCTACCTTTTGTTTTTTTACAGAAGCTTCTATGCCAGGCCACAGCCCCTTAGGGCAGTGTGTTACTTCTATTCGCCCTAACTTCATAGGGTTTCTATTTGTCGCCAAGGGCGCTTTAATATCCATAAAGCAGCCACAAACGCCACATTGTTTCGTCTCTTGCTTATAGTTTGGGCACCCTTCGCAAGTCTTTAGCCTTGCTGTTGTAAGTGCTTGCTGCCCATGTTCCTGGTCTGCTAGAAAGGCATAAGCCAGCGCTTTTTTTAACCCTGTAAAGTGTGCTGCCATCTTTACCAGTTGCTTTTTTTGAAATAAAACCTTCTACTTCCTGGGCGCTGTACATCTGCTGCCCCTTCGCAATTGTCATTTTGAACCAATAAGCTGCCAGTAAAAGCACAGCGCCCAGCGGCTACTTCCCGGTTCATATAAGCCTGCATATTCTTTACTACTTCTTCTGCATCGGCCCTTAATGTGTGGGCCCTGCTGCTTACAGTATCTAGCCCCGCAGACCTTGCGCCCGTTCCATCGTCTACCCATTCGCTTAAGCCTTTGCTGCTAATAGGGTAGGTTAAATGGGGCAAAGCAGCAGACAAAACGGTAATACAAAAAGCTTCCCGCAAATAGCCGTTATAAAGGGCTTCGTAGCAGTCGCTATTAAACTTTTGCACAGGTGCCCAGGCAACCCCAGCGCTATCTTCGCAAGGGTTAACCGTATTGTTATTTGCTAGGCTTTCTAAGGTTAGCCCATAAAAAACTACCTTTTCGCCTAAGGCGTAAATTTTGTTACCGTTATACCCCTGGGCGCCTGAAACATCTACTAAGTCTGCCTTTAGTGCTTCGTAAAAATCAAAGCCTAGTACTTCGTTAGCAAAGCTTTCTTCCTTTCGCTTTATATGTGGCTGTAGTAAAGCTGGCTGCAGCTTGCTACTGCTGTAATTATACCTTACTATTTCCCCTGCTGTTATTATCATTCCTCTACCTTCCTGGCTTTTAACATTTCGGCAAAAGGCGAAGTAAACTGTAAGCTGTACTGGGTTAAATCTTGTAACCCCAGGTGCTGTAAAGCTTCCCTTAGGATTGTATTGTTAACCAGTTCGCCTACATTTTCCCTGGCTTCGTTTACTGTCGTAGCATCTAAGATTTCAAACTCGTCTAAGTAAGCGCTGGTATTCATTCCAGCAGAAACATCTAAGCCCAAAAGGCGCTTACTCATCTGGTGGGCCTTTATAATGCTTTCTTCTGCCTGTTCGCCTGTTGTCTTGTACCAGTTTTCATTCGTGTTAGGTTCAAACTGGAAGACAAAGGCAGGCTTTGAGCCATAAGGCCTACTGGTTAGCAGAATCCTATCTGGTTCTGTACTTCTGTTCGTGTGGCTGCTTTCCAGGTCTTCTTTTAGCTGCTGCATCCCGTCACCTTCAGCCCCCCTAAATTGTGGGTTTTCGTCCTCAACTTCTATAAAGACCTGCCCCATAAAATCTGTACTGGTCGCCTTGCTTTTCTGGTCTGCATTTTGAAACTCAAAAAACATGTCTAGCAAAGCGCTAATACTATCTGGCCTGCCATACCAGGGGGTTTCATTATGGCCTCCTTTAATATGTACTATTGAGCGTTCCAGCCCGTCTTCTTCTGCCTGCCACATAGGGTATAGGGGCAGAATATCTGGGGTATGTTGGCTTAGATAGTCTACATCCCAAACCATAGAAGACGCCAGAAAACGCTGGCCCCCTTTAGGGGTAGCCAGGTAAAGCATCTCAGTAGGGTATTTGACCACCACAGAAAAGAAAGGCACCCCTGCTATATTCCCCCTTTGTAGCTCTAAGTAAGCATTACCGCATAGCTTAAGCCAGCGGTAAACCTGCTTAGCTAGCCCCCTTAGGCTTAATGCCTGCCCGTCTGGGTCGAATACCTTAACCAACTTAATAGCATCGTAGAAAGCTTGCTTTTGTGCTATAGGCACTTCCCCCGTTTCACTGCCTAAGTTATAAACAGGGTCTAGCCTGTTTACTATATCCACTTTGCCACCGAAGCCAAAGCTTGTAAGTTTACTAATACAGGCAGCATGGGTAGGGCTTAATTCCCCCAGGTAAAGCAAAAAAGATAAAAGGCTGTGGCTACTGTAATGTTCTGTGCCTGCGAAGGGTACAAAAGAATCTTTGTAGATTCTAAAAAAAGCTTCGTACCTGTCAGCGTCCTTGATCTGTGCAGGTATAGGGTTTGGTGTTTTAGCGAAGCGTAAAGCCTGCCTATTAACTGCCCTTTGCTTATTGTACCTATTTTTTATTTCGCTCATTTAGCCCTGCCTGTTATAGCTTGTTACTTTGCTTTTACTGCTGGTTTTGCCTCAGCTACTGCCACTACAACAAGGCGCCCTTCTACGTCTTTGGTGCCCAGTTCGTAAACCTTTTTAAGGTCTTCCTGGGTAGCACCAGGGATAAGCTTTGTAGTAGGTACGCCGAACTGGTCAGCAGCAGGCACTTCTTTTTTAAGCTCCTTACCTAGAAGGTTAACAGCTTTGCCTTCTACTACCTGGATTAAACCGGCCCGTCTTTGGTGTGCCGGGTTTACTTGATACTTCATTTCCTTGTTTGTTTTTACGGTTAACCACAAAAGCAGTACAGCTTATAGTGCTGCTATCGCTGCTTCGTCTAGGGTAGTAGTAGGGCTTAAGAAAACGTTCTGGCTGTTCACAGTATAGGTAAGCATAGCTTCCCCTTCGCCTGTATTAGAAGCAGCAGAAGGAACAACCCTACAGCTTTGGCTGAACTGCCAAGAACCGTCTGGGAAAACGTCTATACCCTGGATTCTTACAGTACCATCATACTGGAACCAGACAACAACCACCCCGCAGCATTGCTTAGCCTGGTTTGCTGCTTTAATCTTGGTTTGGGTAATGCCCTTAAAGTTCATAATCCCCTCGCCTGTAAAGCGTACCTGGTTGCCATCCTGGGCGCCTTCTTCGTTAAAAGAAGCGCTGTTATCTTCGTCGTCAAATTCCAGCTTTACAAAGTCATCGCCCCCAGCATCCAAAGTAAGGCCTGTTACTTCCCCACCAGCGCCCACGGTAACCCCTGTAACGCTGTTCTTATTGATAGCGTAAGCGAATTTTACACCGCCTACCGCATCGCAATTTTCATTTTTAGCTATAGCAACTAGTGTACTCATTAGTAGAATGTTTTTTTTCGCAAGCGAGGGCGAAGGTTTAAGCCTTCGCCCGGCTAACGATATTGGAACAAAAAAAAGCAGCTCTTAAGGCGTAAGCACCAGGGAAGCGTTAACCATAAAGTCTGTATTTGCAATACCAGCACCTACTTGGAAGGCTGTGTACATGTCAATACGTCCTTTGTCCCGCAAAATTGGGCTTTGCTCAACACGTAAGCCCATACCACCAAACTGGTCAATGCTGGCTACATCATGAGCAATTGAAAGGTTACCCTTCGCTGTCAACAAAATACGGTGTGTGTTAATACCCAGTACTTCGTCGTGTTCTGTCCATTCATCCATGCAGACTACAGGAATGCCATCGTATCGAAGCACACCTGGTACAGGTTCGCCATCTACTACCAGAAGGTAAGCAGCAGGGATACCTGAAGCCCCGTAGGTATCAATAAGGTGTGACTTATAAGCGTCAAAGACAGACTTCGTTACGGCCATAACTACGTTATCCTGGGCCCGTTGCTTAACGAGTACACGGAAGCGAGTTTTAGAAGCTGCAATTACTTTGTCAAATTCGGCTGTAATATCACTACCGGTATATAGGGCGCCTGAAAAGTTATTACTAGGAAGGGTTACATTGAAATTAGCCAGGCCTTCTGCCTTGGCTGCTTCAATCAAAGGAATGTGCCCGGTAACGCCTACGCTGGTTTGCTGGTCGATAAAGTCGGCCCATTCACCTGTAGTAAGGTATTCTTTATTCCACCAGTTGCCTGCATTGGACTGCGCAATTAGCGGGTCATTGCCGAAGGTTGCCAATTCAAAAACGCTATTACCTAGCCCCAGGTAGATATTATCCAGGGCAGCCCCTAACATCTGGTTACCTTCAGGGGTAGAAAACAAATCATTGGCCTGGTTGCCTGTGCCTGTAATGTATTCAAAGCACTTCCCAAAAAAATCATCTGCACACTGTGTGCCCATAAATTCTACTGGGTGCGCTTGGATTTCGTCCGCACTCATTGAAATAGTGCCTTTAGGGTTCCAGGTAAGGCAGTTCTTGCGCCCCTGAAGCAGGTACTTAGGCGTACCCAACCCTAGCATTCTGGCCCGTCCGTACCGGCCTACCGGAACAAAGCTATAAAGCCCTACAGCGTTTGCTACTACGTTGCTTTTTTGTAGTGCAACCTCGTTAAAAACAAGGGTAGCTGGTTCCATATTCATAGAAAAGGTGCTACGGCCTTGCGGGTCGATTACAAAAGAGCCAATTTCACCATTTAGTGTTAGCATTGTGTTTTGGTTCTTGTTATGAAAAATTGTTATAGTAAAGCCCTAATAGGGCTGTAGCCTAATTGTTAGACTGGGCTTTTTTCGCCAGGTAGTTACTAAGGAATTGCTTAGAAGCCTGGCTATTGATTACCTGCCCAGTGGCACCTGTGCTTTGCGCTTCTGCCTGGGTTACCTGCGCTACAGGTGCAGAAGGTTGGGCTACGTTCCCTTGCCCACGAAAAGCATGTAGGTTTTGTATGTTTTGCCGGATAGCGTCTACCTGGCTGTTAAAATGGTTTTGCGCCTGGCTAGCTTCTGCTGTCTGCTGTGCTGCTTCTGCACTTTCTTTTGCAAGTTCAGCTACTACGCTTACTAGCGTTTCAAGTTGCCCGTTAAGCTGGTTAAGCTTAGCTTCTACAGCATTAAACGCAGCGCTATAGTTAGCTTCTACTGTAACTTCTTCTAGTACAGGGGCTGCTGCTGTTTCAGTTTGCGCTTCAGTTACTGCTGCTGCTTCAGGTGCGCCTTCTTCAGCTGCTACTGTAGTGGTTCCAGCTGCTTCTTCTGTGGTTTGGCTTTCTTCCACTTGTCCGGTCTGTGCCTGCGTTTCGGTTTCTTCTGTGGCCTGGGCTTCTTCCATTTTCTGGTTAACAATAGCCCTAGCTTCTTTTTCGTCTTTTGCATCTGTGCCCAGTAGCCGGTTTACAAATCCTGTCAAGTCCATAATCTTATTTGATTTTTTAGGCGCCAGAATCCCTGCCCGGTCAATAAACGCTGCTACGGCGTTCCTGGCTTCCTTTAAAATATTGTCTACAAATCCTAAGTCCTTTGCTTCTTTAGCGCCTAGAATAGCGCCTTTGTCCCCTTCGTCTAGCAGCTTGTTTATAGTTCGTTTATCCAGGCCTGTCTTTGCCTGGTAGATAGAAATAAGCCTGTCTTTTATCTTATTGGTTTGGCTGTCTGTACTACCGTCTTCTTCGTAGTAGGGGCCATGCACAAAAAAGAAACTGTTCGCCCCTATGTTGACGCTATTACATGCACAGGCAAGTACAGTAGCAGCACTACCGCACATTCCGTAAATGTTGCAGCTAACAGTGTAGCCTACTGTTTTAATGAAGTCATAAACAGCTAAAGCATGAAATACCCGGCCCCCGAAGCTAAACAGGTCTAGTTCTATTTCTTCTTCTTTGTCGTGCCAGGTTCTTAGGTAGGAAATAAGGGCGCCCCCGTCGAAGTCGTGCCCAATGTCCCCTGTAATTGCCAGGGTAACTTTATTAGATACGCCTAAGCGCTTTACACTAACATACTTGCCTAGTCCTGTTTCTTTGCTCATACAAACAAAAGAAAAGGAAAAAAGTATTTATTTGAAGTATTTACATAAAATGTCTGTCTATACAGACAATAATTTATATTTACTTGTAGTTCTTACAAATAAAAGCTATATTTATATTTTACTAATGTTTTCCATATTATCACGAAATTACGCCTGGTAGCTTACTTCCTGCCAGGCTTTTTTATGTGAAAGATTAGCCCAGCGTTTATTAGCCCTTCTTTATAAGGCAGGCGTTCTACCCTAAAAGCGCCCCCTGGGGCTGCCCATTCGATATAAGGATAGATAACAGGCCCTGCTGAACTAGGGGCGATTACAGCAGCCCTAAAGCCAGCTGTTAGTTCGTTTTCCCCTACGGTTAAAATTGCAGCGCCAACAGAAAAGCCTGCTAAGGCTAAATGCCTGGGCTGAATATCTAGTAAGATAGACTGGTAAAATAAAGAAGTCCTTAAGCTTGTGTTCCCAGGCCTGCTTTCTAGCTCTAGCATAATAAAGCCTACTGCTTCGTTATTTTCTGCCTGTAGGTAGGACAACCCCAGGGAAGGCTTAAACTGTACCTGGCAATAAGCAGAAACTGCCAGGAAGCCAATAAAGACTACTGTGAAAAGGGTTTTCATTGTGGTTTTCTTTGTTCCTGGCTTAAAGCTAAAAACTTTTAGGCTTAAAGTACCCTGCTTCTATACCTATTCGCCTGTACTCATGCTCGGTAAGGCCATAACGCCTTCTTATTAATTGCCTACCTACGCCTTTGTGGTAGTCTTCTATAACAAAAGCCCTACATAGTTCTAAGTGTGAAAACTTACTTAAGCAATTACTAAGCGCCTGCTGGTCTTCAGCAGAAATAGAAGGTAGCATTTCTGCCCATTTTCTTAGGGCCCTTTCCCTTCCTTTAATTCTTTCTGGAGCATGTTCGCTTGGTCTTATTCTATTCATTAAAAGGGCAAGCTTTTTCTAAGTAAATAGGGGGGCAGTAGTCACAGAAGTAAATAGCAGACCTTACTTTAGTGCCTGCTTCGCTTTTGACTGGTGCGAAATCCCAGGCCGCCCAGCTGCTACCGTTGTCCTTTGTCACTTCCCAAACGGTACTACAGATTGTACTATTATAACTGCCTGTAAGTTCAGGAAGGAAAACACAGGGCGCCACTTCTGTAAACCCTATGCCTATAGCATTGCTACAAATACTGCCAGTTTCGTTAGCTGCTTCTACTATCTTGCTTACAGATACATCTGGGCAATTGTTAGTAAAGCTGACTGTTCGGAAAAATTCAACGGTAGTAAAAGGGCTTATAGTGTCGCCTGGGGTATAAGGTGCCCTAGCGCCCAGGTCTACTGCTACTTCCCACGTTTCAGAATCTACCAGGCTGTTAAAGCTATCTGTAGCTGTAGCGCTTACAGTATTAGCCCTAGTATTTTGTACTACATCAATAGTAAAGCTATTTTGGCAGAAGTTTCTAAAATCTACAGGCCTAACGGTTTCTACAGGGCCACAGCTTTCCAGGTCTGTCTGCCTTCTAAAGGTTACTAGCGTTTCATTTGCTACAGGGGTTTGTGCTACATAGCCCTGCCAGGTCTGCCCCTGGTCTGTACTTAGCTGCAAACCGTCTGTAATAATAGGGGCATCTACAAAGTCGTTATTTACATCTGCTGTTATTGTATTGTTAGGTACATCTACATTTACAGTAATACCTGGGGCATCACTGCACTTTACAATAGTAGGTATAATCCTAATAGAAGAACATTCTGGGCTGTACTTGTCTGGCCTGAATACAGCTAAAAAAGGTTCTTCATTGCAAGCTTTGCGGCCTGAAACTTCCAGCAAACGTGCATAAAAGGTGCGCCCATTGTAGTAGATTTTAGCCCAGTGCCTAAAGCTTAGTGCTTTATAGGCGAGTGCTGGAAGGCGTACCTGAAAAGAAGCCCTTACACTTTCAAACCTTGCGCTTAGTTCTTCTTTCCACCCTATATTGTAAAAATCATTTACATGGTCAGCAAAAACAGGGCCCCCTTCTTTAGGCTGGGGAAGTAGGCCTATTTGTATGTCTGTATCTGGAGGTAATTCCTGAAAAGCAAAAGGCAGCCTGTTTTCTGTAGTGCCTTCAAATATCCAGCGCCTTAAAGGGCTGAAAGGTATATCTGTTTTCCTGGTGCTAACATACCCGGCAAACTCTGCCAGCCTGGGCCCTATATCAAAGCTAAGCTTCCCTTCCAGGTTATCTACCAGCCAAGGTATAGAAAGGTTGTAAAATTCGGTCTGGGGCGCTATGGCTGCAAATTTGGTTACATCTCTATTTATAGTAGGCTGGAAGATAGGGTTTTTGATCTCGCTGGTATCTTCGTTCCCGGTTTCTGCCCCGTAGTCAATTAACCTACTATACAAAGGGCTATCTAGTTCTAGCTTATCTTCTCTAATTGCAGCGTCCTGGGCTTCTGCAAATCGAAGTAAGGCGTACCTTTGCAGCCCTTGCTTTTCTATGCTTACTGCTTCAGAATCGCCTACTATTACATCTGTCCAGTCTTCTATTTCGTTAGTATAAAAGCCCTCTATCGTTTCATCGTAGTATTCACGCTCGTAAGGCGTATAAAGCCAGACTTCCCTGGTCTGCCAGTCTGTATGTATTTTACCATTTACCAGCTGCGCTACACCTTTGAAAAAATCTAAAAGGGTTAAGTCTTCCTTAATACCCTGGCTTAAGTTTATTGTGTCGCCAGTTTGATAAGAAACCCTTCTAGGCGTAACCTGGAAGAAGCCAGCAATTTTTCTAGGCAGGCTTATTACATCTGCATGGAAGATGTAGATACCTAAGGAAGCCCCTGCCGGTATGTATATTTCCCTTTCTGTTATATCCCAGGATAGTAAAGGGTTTTCTACTGCTGGGCTTATTTGTTCTTCTGTTCTAATTACTTCTAAATCGCCGCTAGCCCTGCGCATTACTATTTCTACCCTTATAGGTTCATTCCCTCTAGCTGTAAACTGTATAGTTTCCAGCCTTACCGTAACATCTACCACAGCGTTAGCTGCTGTGTAATAGCCTGTATTTTCATTATAGTAACCGTTTGGGTTTGAACCTATAATAGGGAAAATTACTACCCCTTCTGTATTTGTATAGGGCTGGAAGTCTGCCAGGCTTGCTGCTTCGTAATCTATAGAAGCGCTTATTTTCCTTTCTTCCAGGTATTGTTCTTCCTGCCCATAATCTACCCCAGCAAGATAAGCCCCTATCTTCCTGCCCTTAGTGCTTTCTAGCCAGGGGCTTCTGAATGTCCAGCCCTGCCCAGTTGAACAAAAGCCTTTCTGCAATAGCCCTAACAAGTGAAACCAGGGCCTAAAATCCGCTGGCTTAACATCTTCCAAGGAAGCCCAGGCCCCATAATAGCAAAGGGGGAAATAATAAGCATTACCGCCATTTGTGTAGCTAGCATTGTTTTCCCAGTTGTTTCTAAGGTTAGCTTCGTTTAATTCAAATGTACCCAGGTCTACCTGCCTTAGATACAATTCCCTGGCAGCTGTAAGCCAGTGCCCAGGGCCCCTTCTAAATTCTGCTTCTATTGTTTTGCTTTCATCTGATGAATTAAGCAAAAGCAATTCTGTTAGCCTGTGCGTAATAGGCCCTTCCTGTACTAATACCTGAAGGGGGCTATAGTTGTTTATTGTCCTGTTATGGTTCCTTACGAAGTCGCTTATAAACTTGTTCTTATCAGTGTAAGGCAAGCTAACAGAAAGTACCCCTTCTTCGTTAATCTGGTTTAACTCTGTAACCTCTGAAAGGGTCTTAGCAAATTCCAGGCTAAAGTCTTCCCCTACATCCAGGTAAAGCTTCCCGTCTGTTAAAAAATGATCTGGCACAGCGCTATAGTTATCAAGCACCTGTATTTTAAGGCAAGGGCCACAGCAACTCATTTTACAAAGGTTTACTTATGTCAAACGTAAATTGAACACTAGATAAAGCATTCCTGCTTTGTAAGCCCTGATAAGCCCCATCTAGTAAATTAACCTTCCTGTAGTTAACCGTTCCGTCTTTTACATACTTCCAGTAATGGGCGCTACTGCTGAAGAAGGAATTTAGATACCTTGCTAAGCCATCGCTGTAGGGCTGTTCAAAAACAGCAGTAACTTGTTCTAAGCTTTGTATTTCAGCCCTGGTAATTCCCCCTATAGTCAGGCTATTGTCACAGCTTCGCCCGGAAAAAAACCGGCTACTGGTGACATTTGCCCCTATATTCGTTTCTTTAAGTTTAAAGCCAGCCCAGCCCCCTGTAGGTTCTTTAAAGTAAATTTCATCACTAGGGCTAGTATTGCTACAGGCTGTTACAATGAACCGGGAAGACCAAACAACACTAGTGATTCCCGGGCCTGCATCTTCGCTAGTAGTGCCCACCCCTAATACGTTGAACTCTTCGTAAGGCAGGGCTGCGTTGTGTATTTCTACATCGTAGTAACGGATAGCGCTACTAAAAGGGAAGAAGGCGTTACCAGGCCCTATAGGGATTGCCTTAACCTTCCTGGTAGAAGTAACCGTAAGTGTCTGGTAATATACCTGGCTGTTGTTCGCATTATAGCCTACTACCTTAATACCGATAGGGCCGGAATGCCTATATACACAAAGCCAGTCCCTTTGCCCTAGGCCTACATTTACTTTGGCTGGCTTTTCGCTTAATACTACAGGCTGGCTTACCAGGTCTGAAAGATTGAACCAGCCAGGCAGCCTGCCATCTATTGCCGTTATAGTGTCGCTAGTCTGGGTTAAAAAGCTGGTCTGGCTACAGTCTTCTGTGTTTAGGTCTATGTGCCCATAGCGCAAATAAGTATCCTTTACAGCGCCTGTAAGGTCACCAATAGAAGAAACGTTAAAGCCTGGTATTTCACTTTTCACCAGCCCCTTAATAACAGGCATAACATCTACCTTTTCAGGGCTGCCAGTATAAGGCAAAAATTCATCTTCCTGGGTTACTTCCTGCCCATCTAAGAAGATTTTATAACCTGCCTTCTTTTCTATAGCCCCACTGCCTGCCGTTGTAAGCTCTAGCTGAAATTCACCACAATTGCCAGTAGTAAGCGCCTGCTGGGGCTGGCTGGTTAGTGTTGTACTCATTCCCCTATATTTTTCTTTAGTGCCTTAAATCTTTCTTCCCTTTGCCTTGCTTCCTGGTACCCTTTGAGTACAGAAGCATACACTTTAGCCCCTACAGTATTAGCTATTAAATCGCCCTGCCTTCTTACTTCTTCAGGGTCTAGCCTGGCAGGGCCTGGGGCAGCAGCTGCCATAGCTGTATTAGGGTTAACCAGCTGCGGTGTAACTATCGCGCCCCCTAAGCTGGCCCCAGGTACACCAGCCCTGGAAAATATATCTAGCCCAGCCATGCCTTTTACTTTTTCTTGCTGGCCTTCTGTCAAGACCATTTCCCCAGGCTTAAGGGTAGCAAAAACCCTATCGCCCCCAGGCTGAACAGGTATATTAGCCCTATTTGCAATTCTGCCCCCATTGCTGTAGTCTGGCAGCCCTTGAACTACACCACCAGTATAAAAGCTTTGTATACTGCTTTTAATGCCCCCGAAAATACCCTTAATTACACCTGTAACTAGTGCTGCTTTCGCAAGGCCTAACGCTAAGCCTGCCCCAGGTACACCAGATTGGGAAGTAACGGCCTTGGCCTGGGCTTCTACGGTTAACATTAGAATAGTCTTTTCTAGTGCATCTAACAGCGATAAAACCAGCCCCTTTAAAAAGTCCCTAAATGTTGCGTCTTGATCTGATATAAAATTACTAACCAAGTCGCCTACACTTGCAAAGGCTTCGCTTGTAATCGCTTGCTGGGCTTCCCGAAATTCCGTTTCAGCCTGTAATTCCCTATCAAACTGTTCCTTCCTTTTCTTTAGGTTTTCTTCCCGGCTGCTTGCCTTAATTGCGTTTATAGCTTCTTCATTCTGCTTTACCCTGGATTGTTCAGCCTGGGCTTCCAGGTCTAAAGTTGAGATAACAGAACCTAATAACTGTTCGTTTGTAGCGCCTTCTGAAGTAGAATCTATAGCAGTTAAAGAAGCTGTTAAACCAAGCCTGGCATCGTCAAACCTAATAAAGCTGGCTGTAGTAATATCTATAGCCTGTTGCACCTGTCGTATTTTCGCTAAGTAATCGCTATAGGCATCTGCATTGGGGGCCCTGTTTAGTTGTTCCTGTAGCTTCGTTAGTTTAGCGTTTAGCCCGTCTAGGCTAGTAGCTGCTGCCTGGCTTAACCCTTTGTTAAACCCTTCGCCTGCTTTATCGCCTGCCTTTTCGCCTGCTTTTTCCAGCCCTGGTCCTGCCTTTGTTATTTCTTCCTCTGTGCCCTTGCTTATTTCTTCGCCTAACTTGTTTGTGTAACCTTCCTTAAAAGCCCCTTTTAACCGGCCGCCTTGCTCCATAAAGAAGCCTATAGGGTTACTTTGCTTAAAGCTAGTTTTAAAGCGTTCAAAGGCGCCTTTAAAGTTGCCTTCCCCCAGGTCTGAAAAAATGCCTAAGAAGTTAGAAAAACTTTCTTTAGCTATTTCTGCAAACTCTTTTAAGACAGCAAAGCTACCCGCTACAATAGCCCTAAATTCTGCACTTCTATCGTAAGCAGTTTTAAAAGCTACAGCAAGTAAGCCCAGGGCTGTTATCACTATACCAATAGGGTTAGCCCTAAGCACAAAGTTTAAAGCCCTTTGCGCTACTACCTGCGCATTAGTAGCAATTACCGCCCCCTTTTTTACAGCTGCATCTTTCAGGGTAAGGGCAGAACTAACAATAAGATTTTTATTCATTAAGATAAGCCCCCCTGCTAAAGCGCCCAGGGCAACCTTATTGTCATTTAAGAAGGTAGGTATTTCTTTAAGTGCATTAAGGAAGGCTATAAAACCCTGTAGCACCTGGGTTAAAACCTGGGTGCCTAAAATTTTAAGCCTGGCAATATAGCCCCCTGAAACGTTGGACAATTCTACTAGGGCTGTAGATAATTCTTTCTGGGCTTCTAGCTGCGCCTGTTGCTGTTTTAGGTATTCGCTCGAAGTATCAGCTAGGTCTTCCAGGGAAGTCTTAGAAAGGTCTAGCCCCCTTATAAACTGTATCCCTGCATCTTCCCCAGGCCCTGCAAATACATCCGCTAGGATAGCGCCTACTTCTGGGGCATCGTCCCTAAAGCCTTCTAAGCGTTCCTGTACTAGATCAAAGGCACCTATAACGCCTTCTTCCTGCACTACCCGCTGTATTTCCTGGCTAGAAATGCCTATCTGTTCCAGGGCCTTCTGGCTTACTGGGGTAAGTTCCCTTATCCTTAGATTAAATTCTTTTAACAGGTCTACGCTTTTATCTGAAAAAACCCCTTCCTGTACCCCTTGGGTAATAGTACTTATAAATTGTTCGCCAGAAGCGCCTGCTTCCCTGAAGAAGGCAGGGTATTCCTTAACGCTATCTAAAAATTCCCCGTTCGCATTACCGCCAGCCAGCAGCCCTTTTTCTATTAGGTTAAAACTTTCTTCGAAGTCCCCTGTAAGCTGCTTTGTAAGGGAATTAGAAGCTATTAATACTTCCTGGGCATCCAGGTTAAAAGCGTCTGCTATAGACTGGATCCTGGCTGTTATCCTGTCGCCTTCAGCCTGGCCTGTTTGGGTCAGCTGCTGAACTTCCCCCCTTAATACCCTTATCTTTTCTATGCTTTCTGTAATCTGGGCTGCACCTTCAGCAAATGAAGTAGCAAAATTGCCAGCAAAGATAGCCCCAAACCCAGCCGCTAAACCTGTTTGTAAGGTATTGAAAAGGGGGCCCAGGTCTTCTGCATAGCGCCCTATATTGTCTTTAAAAGCGCCAGCCCTTTTGCTTAGCCGGTTAATCTCATTACTAAGTGCTGCTGCTTCTTTAGACTTTTCGTTAAATCTAGGGTCTGCCTTACTTAGCCCCTGTATTTCCCTAAACAGTTCCCTGTACCTTTGCTTCAGGCCTAAAATAGAATCTGTAGGGAATTTAGCACTTTGAAAAGCTTTGGCCTGGTCGCGCAATTCCTTGCGCAAACCCTTAGCCGTTTCCTGTAAATCTATCTGGGCTTTACGGATTCTGCCAAAGCTATCTGCACTAACTTTGCCGCTCTTTTTTGCATCCCTAGCGGTTTGGTTTAACCTGGCTAGTTTTTGTTCTACTTCCCCCAGGCGCTTAGCCGCATCCTTAGAAGAAATATTTATCCCTATCCCTATTTCTTTTTTCATTTTAGCCTGTTCTAGGTTGCCTTCAAATTTAGCCTTTTTTTGTAATTATTCCTATTCAGTAATTTTTAAACCCAATGTTTTCAAGGGGTTACAAGATTTTATTTGAATTAATTACAATTATTTTGCTATAACACTTGTTTGGTAACTTTAAGTGTACTATATTTGTAA
>SPKZ01013462.1_pt1 | contig 16028 bp, 12 predicted proteins | sample 2456571 | NCBI WGS metagenome assembly SPKZ01 (sample SAMN11192286, study PRJNA482655) | marine metagenome | biome: ENVO:00000447; feature: ENVO:00000244|ENVO:00000211|ENVO:00000569|ENVO:00002023; material: ENVO:00002151; isolation source: ocean water from marine abyssalpelagic zone ...
AATTATAATAATGCCAACTTATACGTGTGAGATATGCAACAAAAAAATGTTTTTTTCTTCAAAGTTTTATCATGAACAAACATTTCAACATAAAAAAAATTTATGTATAAAAACAACATGCAAAGATGCACCAGAAGATTTCAAAATTTATTTGAATGATCCAGTAAAAAGAAGATTAAAAATTGACGTTCAATATAACATATTTAAAAATAAATATAAACCATATTTTATTGTTGATACACCATTTAATTTTACTTATAAATTTAATGCATTATTCACTGAAAAAGAATACGAAGATTCAGATGAAGATCAACAAAAATATTATGATACTGAAATGGTAAGAGTATATATCAATAAAGAAAAAAAAGATATATACAAAAGAAAAAATAAACCAAAATTATCAATTAAAGTATAAACCACCAAAATTATAATTATTTCAGAATAATAATTATAATAATATAAGAGAGAAATGCCAGCAAAATACATTAAAGTTTCGGATTTATCAACTTTCATTGGAATGCTTATACAGTTTGATAAGTTTCCAGAAGATGTTAAAGTTAGAGAATGTAAGTATGGTGTAAAATCACTATGTAAGTTTATTGATTCACAACGAATTAAAAGAGCTAATAATAAAAAGAAAAGACTAGGTGAGGATAGGGAACAAAATGATATTAAATTATTTGAAGATACACATGAATTGAAAGTTATCAAAAATAATGAAAAATCATATTTTATGAAAATCATGGATGGATTATATGTAATTGGCAAATTTGATGGACTTGTTAAAAAAGATGGAGAATTGTGTTTATTTGAAACAAAACATAGAGTTTCTTCAATTAAAGAACAAATTCCTGTTTATGAAAGAGTTCAAATTGAAGTGTATCTCAGAATGTTGAAATTAAATAAATGTTTATTCAATCAGGTATATAAACCAAATGATCTTAATACTTACGAGGATGACGAAATCTCAAGGGTATTGAGAGATTACACATCTTCTGATACAGATATTCAACAAAAATTAATTGAATATGATAGAGATGATGTATTTTGGGATAATATCAAAAATAACATCATCAAACAATATAATAAACTTAATTAAGTTTTTTTAATTTTCCTTTAACTCTGGTATATAATTTACCTTTATATTCCTTTTCTTGTCCAGATTTGAGAGATTTTGAAAATTTTACCCAATCAGAAATTTTTCTTTTCTTTTTCTCTTTTGGTTTTTCATCTTTTTGTTTTTTCTTTTTCTTACTTTTAACAAATCTCCAATCTTCACCTTTTTGCATATATTTTTTCAATACTGCTGGCAATTTATATTTTGAATCAAAGAATCCTGGGAAATTTTCTTCTATTTCAGCTAATTGTTTTTTTCTTTGTGCATCTGATTCCATTAGTTGTATTTCTGGTTTTCCTGTTTTCGTATCTCTAAATACTTCAAGAATTTTTCCATTTGGCAGTGTAAATTCATCAACTTCACCAATTTCCAAATTTTCTAAAAATTTTTTCCAATTACCCTTATACCTTTTTTTTCTTTTTTGTGGTTGATTTTCCTTTATAACATTTCTAATAGCATCTTCCATCATTTTTTTAATCACAGCTTCTGACATCTTTATAATATAATAAAAATTATTATTATAATAAAATTTTCACTAAATTTATTGTTATATAATTATAATAAAAATAATTATTAATCACCATAAATAAATATGGCTTAAAATTTTTGCATTATATTTCCCATTTGATTTTTTCCATTCTTTTCTTATAGCTGCATGTTTATTGTCAACACCTGAATGTCTCAAATAATACAATTTTCTTCTTTTATTATCTTTATGGTCTTTTTGGGAATATTCACCAATTTTATCTTTATATTGTTGATATCTCTTATCACCAAAATGAATTTTAATAATCTGTCCTTTATCATTAATATGGGCAACATATTTTTTATTTTTCCTATTACTTTTAAATATTTTTTCAACTCTTTGTGGCATTATATAATTACATAATTAATTTTCTATTTGGTATTTTTTCTTTTAATTTATCTTCCAAATCAACCACTCTTCTTAATAATCTTGCATATGATGTCTTTAACATTTTTTCTCTCAATTGATTTATTTCTTTTTGTTGCAATTGAATTTTTTTAATCAAAATAGGAATCAATTCATTATAATCAATACCTCTACAATCTTTACCATCTTTTTCGAATACAATAGGAGTATCATCAATTTCATTTAATTCTTCAGCAATTAATCCATAAAATAATTCTTTGTCATTTTTTTTATATTTAAAAGAAACAGGATTAAGTTTGTTAAAATTTTTAATTAATGGATTATCCAATCCAATTGAATCAATATCTTTTTTATATTTTCTACTTGAAGTACTTTCAAATAATTCACCAAATGCTGTAATATGTATTGGATTTGCTGTTGCCACTGAAGTTCCTAAATTCCTTGTAAATACTTGTCCAGTAGTTGTGCATTCAATGCATTCAGTTCCTCCACTAAAATCAGGATTAGTTGCTCCACAATTTACAAAAAATGAACCAGTTCCCCCAATAGTAGTTACACCAGATGAATTTCTATATAATCTTTTATTATTTGAAACATCATCAATATAAAAATAATCATCAACAACAGAACTTGTACATATTTTAAATTGCCCACTTGTTCCAGTTGTTGTTCTCAATTCGAAACATGCATCTGTATTTTTTTCAACTTTAATATCTCTATTAACAATCATATTACTATTATTAATTTCAACAAGATCATCAGAATTTAAAGCACTTGATGCAGCAATTACGAAAACATTATCTGAATTTCTCAATCCAATTGTATAATCAGGTGTATCTCCATTTGTTCCAAATCTTAATTGACTATCACCTCCTGTACTTTGAGCTTCAATGAACATTTCAGCCAACCCAGCTGCATTTGTATTCCTTATAACACTGCTTACACCACTTGCATTACTAATTTCAGTTGTAATACCAGATGAATTAAATGTTGTATGATCAGTATCATTTCTTTGAATTGTTATATCTCCATTTACAGTTGCAATATCCATATCACCAACATTACTGCATCTAATTCTGCTGTTATCAATGTTAATATTATCAACTTGAAGTTCAGTTAAAGTTCCAACATTTGTTAATGATGAATTTACAATACCAGTTCCTAAAGTTGTACTATTTAATACAGATGTTGCTCCAATTTGATAATCACCATTAACAACATCTATATTTTGACCAAGATCAATAGTTTTTACACTATTAATGCCAACAGAAGCAGAACCTCCTAAATTATTGGCCAATACAATATTATTACTTGTCAACAATAAATCATCTAATTCATCATGAATAGTTGATGTACCCAATACAAGATTTTGTGCTGTGCTCATAGTGATTGATGAATTCGGAACACTTAAATTATTTGCTTGTGTATTAATAGTTGTTGCTCCATCAATATTATTTCCATTCATATTCAAATCAACACCTGCTCTCATTTCAGTACCTACACTTCTTAACATTTCACCTCCTTTACTTAAAACCCAATCAACAGCATTTGATTCAACAACTATATTTCCTCCAACATTTTTAACACTCCCATTTGTAAATGAAATTCCATTAGTACTTCCGAATTTAATATCACCATTTCCATCAACTTGAGTTACACTTGTTCCAGCATTATTCAAAAATTCCAATGTATTATCTGTATCAGTTCCTGTTCCACCTTGAAATTGTAAACTTCGAATTGTACCATCAGTTGTAATATTTGCTGGATTACTGACATTATATGTATCTTGTAATGTTTCAAGAGTTACAACAGTTTGATTATTACCAAATTTACCAAGTTGAATAATAATAGTTGAATTATGATTAATATTTCTTCCTTCTCTAATAATAATTTTTGCTATATTGACATAATTATCTTTAATAAAATCTGGTTCAACATGTGCATCATTTTGATTTGCAATTGCAGTTGATGTATTATTATAATAATTTTGCCCATACATAATTCGAATAGTTGTTCCATTTTTTGATAAATAAACTCTTTGAATAGTCCATCTGACACCCCCAGGTGGGTTGCTAATGACACCAGGACTACTTTCATAATTATCACTATCAATCTGATTATTACCAGATGAAAAAATAGTTCCAATACTTGAAATATAATCAAATGTAAATGCAGTTTGAGCAGCACTATTTAAATAGTATGGGTTGTTTGTATCCATATTAACATCAGGTCCAAAAATGACACCAGCAGATTTATCAATATTTGAACCATTTGCTGTAATGTGATTTCCTTTATAATTTCGTATCCCTAAAAAATTAAATCCATCTCTAATTTGATTATGTGGAAATTCCAATACAGGGTTTTCAATAGAAATAGATTCAATAGTTCCAGATGAATGTTCAATTTCAGCAATTTGTATTTGTGTTCTTTGTTGATCAGCTGTCAATGGATTTTCACTTTGAGTAATTATTCCATTTGAATTGCAAATAATGTAAGTTTGTTGCCAAGATCCAATATTTGTTAATGTGACATTTGTTTGAGCAGAAAAATTTACAACAATAAATTTGCTCCCATCCCAAACACCAATATTGCCACTAGAAATATCAACACTAGTTGTTGTATTTTGGGTTGTAATTAACCCTGTTCCAATTTTACCAGTTCCAAAAATAGTTTGTCTCAGTTGGTGTTCATCATCCGTAAAATGATAGTATTCATTCGTATCTCCTCCTTGTATTCCACTTAAATCATTATGTGTTGATACACCTCCTCCAAGAGAAATCCACATATTATCATAAACATATAAAACTGATTCATTTAATACAATACATGATAACCCATTTGTGGGTGCAGTAAAATCCCATGCTGATCCATTCCATTCAGCAATATTATCATCTTTTCCAAGCCAAGCTCCTGTTGCACCTGATGTAATTAAATATCTATCACCAGTATTTGGACTACCAGGAGGTGTATTTATTCTGCTAATAACAGGATCAACCCATGTTAATAAACCACTGTCTATAATTCTATCACCAATTTTAATAGTTCCATCATCAGGGAGGAATAAATTTTTAATATAAAGTGAAATATCTTTATTTAAATCAGGTAAAGTTAAATTGTTAATTGACATCTTATAATTAAATTATATAAAATTGTCTAAAAAAATTGAAATTACATTTTTCTTAATCTGTTTAGCACTTGTTTTTTCGTAAGTTTTCTACCACCTTTCATTCCTCCAACAACTGCTCCTCCTTGTGTCATTTCAATCAGTTTTTTTGCAAGACCCATTGCCTCTTTAATATCACCAGGAATTGCTTTTGCCTCCTCTACAAATCTTTCTTTATATTGTCTACCAACTTCTTTAATATCTCCTTTCAGCAAAGCATCAATTACTTTTGGACCTCTTGCAAGATCTCTCAAAATACTTTTAGGATTTAAGAAGAATGAACCACCATACATGTTACTCTTTTTCTTATATTGAACCATTGGAGATTTTTGAGCCATCAATACGTCAGCTTCACTTAAGATAGCTGCATATTGAGTGATAATACCATCTTGTCCATTTACGAGAACTCCTTTATTAAGGATACAAACATAAATTTCTGGTTCAATTGCTTCTGCTTGATTGACATTAGTAACTTGCATTTGTAATTGGAAATTAAAGTTTCCCACCTGTCCTGGTGCTTCACCTTTTCTCAATGGAATATCATAACCTGGTTCCATACAAAGCACTGATCCAATAAGACCTTTTGCTGATGCAGTTAATCCATTATTATCTCTAGTTACACCAAACCAATCCTGATAACTTACATCAAGCCCATTACTTTTACTCATGTTATACAAATCTTGAGTAGTTGCAGTAGACAAAAGTCCAGAAAAGTTGTTAAACTGTAGACTAATGTTATCAATTCTGAAATATGCATTTGATTTAGTTTCATCAATTGTTGCATCTGGTCTTCTTACCCAAACAAGAATTTTATAAGGAATAGAATGTAATTGAAGATTATCTGTAATAATAGTTCTTGATGCATTTGATGCCAATGTACCACCTTGTGCTCTAGTAATATGTCTTGATACATTATAATAATCATATACAGCTTGTTGTGGATATACATAATTATCAGGAGGGGTAACATATTTCAACAATAATTCTGGATCACTTAAAATTTCAACAGATCCGGAAGTAATTGGGTTAGCTGATGAAGCTCTTGCCCACATTCTTTGGAACAAATTGGAAACATAATTGATATTCAAACTTACTGATTTTACATAAAGAAGTCCATCTTTATCATCTTCTTCATTAAATTGAAGTGGTGAAATCATTAGTGGAACTGCTAATTCATAAATAGCATCGTATGCAGTATTCGTATTAACAGAAACACTAATTGGGGTAAATGATCCTCTGGTTGGTTCATATGAATTATCTCCCCATTTACTTAATGGATTTTTAACTCCTCCTACACCATCTTCATATACTTGATAATAATCTCTCATAGATGGAGTACTAGAAAGTGCTCTATGTTGATTTTCATATGAACAATCATTAAACAATTGCATTGGATGAATAATATCAGCAAGATTAACACTCATAGATGAGTTATTCAATGTCAGTTGAACAGTGCTCATAATTGCTGAAAGTGGAAATTGTTTAAATCCTTCTTTTCCTGTTTGGAACAACAATGATCCTGCATCAGCTCCAGCCAATTGAACTCTAACTTTTGCTCTGAACACAAATCTTCTTGAAAGAATGGCTTTTGGATTTGGGGTATAGAAACTAAAAGAAGATTGAGTTGCACTATGAGATGATGCATTTTCTCTTTTATATGTGATGGTTTGTCCTCCTTGAACACAATGCACTGGTTTTACTTGATACGAATCCAAAATAGGATCTTCTACTTTTACTGGGTGTACTATTTGTTGCATTTTGAATTTAATCTTATATAAAAAAGCAAAAATTATTTTAAATTAAAATATTTTGAATGTATATTAAAAATAAAAATTTACAATTTTCCTGGTATATATATTCCTTTTTGATGTACTATATATCTTGGGAACCTATTTATCATTATCCATCTAGTTTTTAGTCTCATAATTTTTTCAATCTCCTTCTTTGTAAGCCCAATGTATTTTTTCAGTACATAATTGATGGAATGTGCAGATGATCCCTCAGGATACATAACCATTTTACTCATTTCGTTTAAAACCTGTCTTGTTTTTTGGCCATCTGTGAGTAAATGGTTTGTAATTACAACATCACATAAATATGATCTCCCTAAATCCATTAAATCTGCTTGAAGTTGATTGATAATTTTTAATTGATCACCTGTAAACGTATGAACATCATCAAATATACATAATGTTTCTCTAAAATCATCCATATCTAACTCACTCAATAATTCAGGATTTACTTCCATTCTTTCAATAAATTCATGTTGGTCAAATGCTGGATCATCTCCTTTTTTTGAAAATAAATATATTGGCCTGTCTGGATGGAATTCATGATATATTTTTACATATTCAGCACATACATATGATTTACCAGCACCAGACGGCCCAGCAACATACAATACATTTCTTTTTTCCATTCCAGGTAAAAACATCGTATTTTTGTGTTTAAATTTGAAATTTGTTTTTGACTGTTCAACTATTTCTTTTTTATATTGTTTATTTGATCTTTTATTTTCAGGATCAATTGATTTTGCAAGTCTTTCTGCTTTATGTTTATTATATTTTTTTCTCAATTTTTTTAATAATGAATCACTAATCATATTATTTTCATCAATTTCTTCCAATATGTCATCATTTTCATCAGAATCTGATTCATCATTTTGTTTGTAATATATGATTTTATTTTGTTTAGGTTTTCCTTTGTATATGGCAACAGGCAAATCTGTTTCAGTAATAGTAAGGCTCATGTTTATAGTATATATTCGTAAAAAAATTATTGGAATTAAAATTTATTGATTTTACAATAAAAATTGATTAAATATTGGTTTTTTAGGGTTTTTTATAATAAACCAATAAAAATAATTAAGAAGTAAATGTCTCTTTTCTGAAAAATCCGAATTTAACATTTGCAAAACTATTTTTGTATAGTCTTAATTCATGCAATCTATCATTAACTTTATCCTGCCAAAATATTCTATAATCAACTCTATATAATGGAGCAGTGCCAATTAAATCAAATAACCTATACGGCCCAGTTTGAAAAAATGATAGTGATTGTCTATATACACCCAATTGTGATAAATCAGGAATAAAATCAGTAATAATTTGTAGAAATCCAGTTCTATTCTGACCATTTGAAACAAATTCGGATTTTACTGGTAAATTTTCAGTTGTAAACACAAGAGATTTAAATGATGATATACTTCTTGCAAATAATGATACATATTCACTTACTTTAATAAATACAGGAGGATCAACAGGAGCAACACCGTATTTACTAAACCCATTTGTATTATCATAATATAGAATAAATTGCATTGATTTTTCTTCAACATCAGTAAATGCAACATTGAATGTAGTAAAAAAGTCAGCTGATTCTCTTGATGTAAATAATTTAACACCATTTAAATAATATGAGTATGGAACAATTAATGACAATATATTTTGAGATGTATCAAAAATAAAATATGGAACATCTGTTCCCAATGCTGGAAATTGTGCATTTAATGCTTGACCAGCTCTGCTCCATGCCTGGTTGTAATTATCAAGAATATTTTGTATATTGTATTCCCAAAAATATCTGTTGTCCGAATTAAATTCACTTGGTCTGATAGTTGTTCCTGTTCCAAAAGATGCTGAATCATTTGCTGATCCCATAAAAATAACATCACTATATTTATCAACTCCTTGGTATTCTAATGTTAATCTTTCTCCATTTCTTGAAGACAAATATTCACAATTATCTGGAACAAAATTGGTTGTATGTTGAATTGTATTAAATAAAACCCAATTATCCATCTCAAGTTGGGAAAATGCAACAGTTATATTGCTTCCATTAATTCTAATATAATTAATATCATTTGTTCTTGCAATAGTATTAGTATCAGTTGCTCCAGCTTGTGTGCCATCAATAAATAATCTTGTCTCACCAGTTGTAAAATCATAATTTAATTCAAAATCGTATGTCTGTCCCACGGTTGGAACAAATGACCCAAAATTAGCAGTAAAATTACTCAATCCATCTGATGAATATACCTCTAATAAAATATCTCCTGTTTGGTCATGGGATAATGAAAAAAAGTTTTCCAATTGTCCTGCTCCTGGTATTCTTCCCATAGTATACAATATATTTGCAGTTCCTGGTACAATTTGCTTTGGAATCCATTTGCATCTTACAGTTCCTACTTGGTGTATATTTTGTGGTGATACAGTGTACAAAATATCTTCATTAACTCCAAAATCTACAATTCCATTTGCTCTTGTTGGATTACCAGTTACAGTTGTAGATGAATTTGTGCCTGAAGAATTAATATTGATATCAAATGTTGTTAAGTAATCAGCAAAAAGCTCTACACCATCTGGACTGTCTGATGTATTATAAATTCTAATTGGGATATCACTTGTATTTATATTAAATCTAATAATTGAACCATAATATTCTCCAGGTTTTACTAAAACTGGCTGAGTAAACGTATTATCATATTTTGCAGGAATACCAACAAACTCATCTCCTGTTGATTTGATTTCAGTGTTTAAATATGCTTTATTATTTTGTATATCAATCATATTATTGTGTTGATTCATCTTATATAACTGTGAAAAAATTATAATTTTTATTTGGGATAATTATAAAGAAGTAAAAAATGTCAATTACAATTAGAACCACACAGTACGAAAAAAATGAACCAAGTACTTTGTATTCAGATTATTTAGTTAAGAGACAAGTTGATGGTAAATTGCATGTTATTGTTGTAAAATATACACATAAATATGATAACAGTAAAAATATCACTAATGATGATATTGAAATAGTAAAATTAGATGATTATGATCATTATAATATGTTTATTAGTGAAATTCTTGGAAAAATTAAATCATATTCAAGCACTTATAGTTATATTGAATTGGAAGCTCAATGTTTCAAAAATAGAGTAAGGCATAGTAGAGAATGGAAAATTGATTTAAGTAATCAAAAAAGATTCAAACAATTTGTCAATATTGAGGTATTTTTAGATGAGTTTTTTGATCCTCAGAAAAAAATCCAAAAAGAAAGAAGATTGCAATTGGAAGTGAATGATCAAGAAATTTTAGATGTTGATGTGAATAATGGAATTGATAAATTAAAACAAATTGGACAAAGAGGTTTGGAAATGGTAAAGGATGGTGGTGATGAGGTTAAAAATCTTATTATGGATGAGGCCAAATCAGAAATTAATGATTTCATTCAAGAAAAAATGAGTCAATACAGTTCTGGTTCTGGTAGAAAGAAAAAAAAAGGCCTTCTGAGAAAACTGTTGGGAGCTTAGAAAAAAGATCAATTCAAAATAATGGTAATGTAAATATTTTATCATTAAATATTAATGTTAATGGTGAAAAAACTGGTAGTATTCTTGATATAGTTGTAAAAGGTTTTACGTATCCTTTTAAAGCTATTAAAAATATTATTACAAAAGGTATCAGTATGTTGCCTCTTGCAGCTGTTGGTATTTAAGGTTTTCCAATATCCATTTCCTTATATGGATCAATATTTTGTCTTCCAGAAAGATATTTTTTCAATTCCTTACAAATTTCAATAATACATAAAAGATATTTAATACATTCAGTATAATATTCTTCTGATATTTCTGATAATTCATAATCTCTCTCAAGCACACCAAATATTCTTTCTGAGTTATGATTTAATTTTTTATTATCTTCTAATTTCATTTTAAGATTTTGCACTGTTTTATAAGCTTGTGATCTCAAAACATCACATACTTCAACTTTTGGTCTATCTTCTTCTAAAACTTCAAGGAAAATAAATAGAATTAATCTTGCCAACCTTTTTTCGTATTTTCTGTCAGCCCATGGTGGATTTCTTTCATTGAATAATATTCCCTCTAAATCATGAATAATGTATGAAATATTAATTATATAATAATCAAATCCAGGTCCCTCTACTTTATCAATATTATTTCTCATAAACTTTTCGTAATTTTTAGGGAAATTTTGATCATCTTTATGTGGAAATGATATATCAATTAATTCACCTGCTGCTTTATCTCCATTGTTGAACATAAAAGATATTTTTGATCTTACCAATCCAAATTTAATATCTCCAAATTCAAGTGAATCATTTATATTACAGTAAATTGGTGATTTTTTAGATTTTGTATATTCTGTAATTAGAATCGTATCTTTATCAAATTCTTCAATTATTTGATCATATATTGGAAATTTTTTAGCCCCTTCTGGATTTGTTTTGTAATCATATAAATATTTTTTTGTATTTTTATTAATTTCATCTCTAATTTCTCTAACTTTTAAAAAAACTCTCATCATTTGTTCTCTCCAATTATTATCAAAATTTTTTGAATTTGGGATAAAAATACTAAAATCATTATCTGATTGTTTCAAAAATGGTGCAAATTTACTCATCATAATATCTTTTGCATTTCCTGGTATATAATCTGAGAGATTTGATGCAATCATCCTTAAAACATTTCCACCTTTAAACACTAATTTCAAATTATATTTATCCAACATTGGCTGAATTTTTTCATATATCAACCTAATTAAATTAACTTCCTGTTCATTATATTGTAAATAATGGTTAGTAACATGATCAGTAAGATAATCTTTTAGTGGTCTTTTCTCATCTTTATATTCATCTTCCTTTTTGATGTAATATTCCATTGTTTATATAATACTGTTCGTAATTTTATAAACTATTTCATCATAAGACTGTTTCCCTCTCAGATTATCAAGCATTTTTTTAAAATCATAAATATTGAGCTGTTTGAATAAATACCTTAAAATACAATATCTTCCACAAACCTGTGTATCTTCTCCTTGGAATTGAAATTCATTGAAATTTATTGGATCATCTGATGTTAATAACAAATACGTAAGAAAAGGAAATCTTTTATCTTGTGAATCTGGTGCACCACCATATGAATCAAAAAAATGAATTTCATTATTATATCTGTATAATAATACCCAATGTCCATATAGATATTCACTATTTTGGTGTAACTGATCATACAACATAAATATTGGTCTTTCATCTGGTAATAATTTATTTAATGAATTATATTCCATAATTACATCATATGGAATTATTTTTGCATTTGGTATAGCTTCTAGTATTTGGTCTCCTGACAGTGGTTCATCCATTATAATATTATATTTTTTTTACTTTTGTGATTTTTATAATTTTTGAGAATTTGGGCCAATCTTCGTATGTCAATAATTGGCCAACATCTATAATATCCTGATTTAGCTCAAATAAAAAAAAATATGGAGCTTTTACCAAATATTTAATAGTATTTTTAACGTCTTCAAATTTATATTCATTTCTTTTAAATGATGTATAATATCTTGTTTTATTTTCCATAAAATCAATTGCTTTTGGTATCATATTTTCTGGAATATTATGCAAAAATTTATTTAATTTATGTTTATGGGAATTAATATGAATTTCTCTGTGAAATTTGGATTTTATTTCTGCATTGCAGTACACACAATAATACATTATATAATATTGTTGGATTTATTTTTTAATTCTTGAAATCAATGTATATGCAAACCTACATTTATCTTTGATAGTCAAATTGTAATCACCAGGCAATGGTGTAATTTTCTTATAATCATCTTTTGGAAAATAATATGAACTGATAGTTTGTCCTTGTAATCTATGTAAAGTAACTGCATATGCTGCTTTGAAATTAGGAATCTTTTTATTTTCGTTTTTATTTCCCTTTTTGTGAAAATCTACAAGGGGAATATTATATTTTTCTCCATTTTCATCCTCAATTGTAACATGTTTTTCTTTTCTTTTGGCATTTGCCCTTATTGTTGATAACATATTTGTATGTCCTACCACTGTGAAAAATGATGAATTTGGGAATCCCATTTTATGAACATATTTATTCGAAGTGCATACAATTTTTGCACCAACATCATGTATACTTTTTAGTTTATTTATTTTTAACATTGCTTCATTATATCTATCAACTGTTTTGTTTCTGTAACAAACAATATATTGAGCATCTTTGAATGATTTTGTTGAATATTTTATAACTTCATCCTTAATATTAGTTGTGTTATTAATCAGAGAATCGTAATATTCATTTGAAAATTTATTTCTTCTATTTTGACAATTGTATGTTTCATGTCTAAACATTAATGTTTTTATATTTTCATTATATATTGGTGAACCTTCCACAATTTGTTGTCTATGATTTGTATATATTGTTTTTGTCACACCATATGGTAATAATTGTTGAAAATCACCAAAACATATAAGTTTTTTACCAAGGTATGCACACATTTGAAGCATTAGCCATCCCTTTTTTCCAACAAGACCAATTTCATCAACAATAATTGTGTCATCTTTTGGCACCCTACCATTCACTGAAAAATTTTGAGTAGTTTCACAATCAACAAAATTTCCATTACTACATGCCCTTTTATATTCTAATAATGCACAATGTGATGGTGATAAAACAACAGCATCTGGATATTTTGGTAAAACTTTATTTAAAATTGTATACGTTTTTCCACATCCAGCATATCCAAGATTCATTTCATTGTCATTTTTAATTGAATAATATGGTGTACATGATTCTTTGTATTTTTTAGCAGATTTGAGGAATTTTGTGTCAGATTGAATTTTCCATTGATCTATTTCAAATCCAAGATTAAGTTCATCAAAATCAACTGTTTCTGATGTAACAATTGAATCAGTCTTTATTTGAATAATTTTATTCGGATCTAATTTTAACTTTTTAATTGTGTCATTCATCAACATTCTTGCACCATATTTAATTTGTATTTCCACCGGTTTCATATTTTTCATATATGACATTGTATATTTATCAAATCTTCTGTCATCTTCCTCATAACATGCAAAATATTTATCAGATTTCAAAGATACTTTTGTTCCCTCTTTTGTTCTTGCTTGTTCTTTATTGAATATTCCAATAAATTTCGTATTCAATTTCTTTTTTGGAACTTTTGCCATTTTTCCAATGAATGAATTAATAGCCAATTTTATTATTCCTTCTAAATCTTTTCTTTCTTTCATTAACACTGCTAATTTTTTAATCAGTGGTTTAAAGATATTTTCATGTTTATCTGTTTCTAGTCCGTGTATAATTTTATGTCTAATCTTACATTTTTTCATTTTATTTAAGGCATATCCAGGCAAATACGCATATTTTGTGTGACAATGGATTGTTGATTTTTTTACTTTAATACAATACATGTAATGTTCTATTATTTCTTTTGGATTATTTATTACTTTATGTTTAAATATGTCATGTGAAATAAGAAATGGCAACTTTTGAAATTCATCCATGTAGCATTTATTTTTGTCCATATCACAATATTTAATGTTGTTATTTTTTGCTTCATGTACCAATCTGTCATTGATATAATTGTATCCAGGAACTTTGAATGAGGACATATGTGGTGCATTTGATTTTATATTTCTATATTTTTCGTTTGTAAAAGACATGATAATGTTTACCAATGTATATGGAGTTACTTCATGTGACATGTGCTCTTCCAAACCAAAATGTTTCATTATATCAAAACAACATTCAGATTCCATATTTGATGTGTAACAGATATTTCTTTTTCCCTCTTTTACATGAAATGCATTAATCATGTTATCACTTGCATGTACAGTTGTAAATGTATTAGATTTTTCAATATGTTGTATTAAATCTCTTACTATATTATCAGAATATCTATATTCATCATATTTTGGATCTTTTGTGATTAATTTCCCCTTAATTGGATAAACATGGTTGTCATGCAAAACAAATGCAATTGAATTTAATTTATTTTTGCTTCTTTTTGATGTTTTCTTTCTGTTATTATAAACACATTCATGAATATCATAAATTTTGCATTTAACATCATATTTTTCTACAAAAGTTTTTAAATGTTTAATTGTCTTAATTTCTTCAATTTCTTTTTTCATTGGTTTTGATTTATTAATTGCAGTTTTCCAAACATTTGATAAATAATTCTGCAAACAATTATTTTTCGAATGATTTTTATCAATTGAATTTCCCAACCATTCAATTTCCTTTGGAATAAATTCTTGTGGCTCTATCTCATCAAAATCACCCTCTTCTGTGTCATTTGGATAAATATTTATATCAGTAATTCGAATTGTACCTATATGATATGATGTATCATGTGCATATGTTGAATTTGAAATTAATTCAGATATCAAAGTTCCTTTGTTTGCAGTTGTATTTATTTTTCTTTCTTCCCATTTTTGTGGTGATTCTATATAAATTTCAATAGTAATATTTACTGAAGAATCAACGTCAATTACTGCATCATCATCAATAAATGTGAGATCTTCAATATCTTCATCGTCTAAATCATATTCAATTTTTATATCTACAGAATCAGTAAAATCCAATAGTGGATCTGTGTCAGTTGTAGCAAATTCCTCTGAAAAATTTTCATCAATTTTCTCCTCATCTTTAATTTTCTGTTCAATATTTTCAATTTTAGATTTAGTGTATTCAATCATATCCAATAAATATTTTTGTAATTTTCTTCTTCCTGGATATTTGAAACCATCTTCTTTGTAATATTGTTTCAATATTTTATAATCACGTGTATTTTTAAATGCTCTAAAATTTTGTTGGATTTCACCCAAAAAATAGTAATATATGTTTAAATCATGTACATAGTCTTCTAAATCTTGTTTAAGTTTTTTGAGCTGACTCATTATAATTATGTGGGATTTTATGTTCTTATATTATAGTCTGGAAAAAATTTGGATTTTAAAGTCTAGAATATTTCTTTATATTTAAGTATAAAAAATAAATTTTAAATAGGGTAGAA
>SPKZ01020851.1_pt1 | contig 16001 bp, 13 predicted proteins | sample 2456571 | NCBI WGS metagenome assembly SPKZ01 (sample SAMN11192286, study PRJNA482655) | marine metagenome | biome: ENVO:00000447; feature: ENVO:00000244|ENVO:00000211|ENVO:00000569|ENVO:00002023; material: ENVO:00002151; isolation source: ocean water from marine abyssalpelagic zone ...
GCACGGCGATTTGGCTCAACGATATGTGCCCTTGCGAGGTCAACGGGATTTGGCAGAGATAAAGTGGCAAATGGACAGGTCCGGATCGCCGCACCACGGACCTGCGACGCGCGGCTTTGCGAGCAAGCACAATGACCGTTTCGTCCCGCATACCTGACTTTACTCGCTTGCGTGCCCGATGACCGCAGAGCGGGACTTTGCTGCCTTTTGCTGACGCCGCTTTTGCTCATGCAGAAAGTCTTCGCACCTGCGGTGGTGTCTTTTCGGCGCTGCCGCATTTCCGCGAGATCGGACATTCAAAGCCATCCAGGTGGTCAGATTTTAAACCGACCTTCGCCGCAGGCTGACCCGATCATCAAGGCGCGGACTTAGTTGCTGTTCGCTGTCGCTACTCCAGCCGTCTCCTTTGGTGATGCCCATGAATGTTGGTAAAATACCGAAAGACCTCTCTCTGCCCTAAGAACGGCCTTGGCTCAAATGGGAAGAAGCGGATCGACTTCTTCGCGAGTAGGCGCTCTTCTGTTATACATATCAATGCTGTGCTGGGAGGCTTCCGGATGATGGCACAGATACGAGAACAAGTGCAGGTCCAGGACCGCAATCGGGACCTGGGCAAGGGTCAATCGAAAGGTATTGAGCGGTAACACTCAATAATGGTTCCTCATTGGTCAGCGGAGGTGGTGGAAAACCGCACTACCGGAAATATTTCAGGCTGGTGCGTTCCGATCGTTTAAGGATCTAGTTGGTCATTAGGTTGTCAGGACCACTGTGTGCTTGGCGAACCCAAAAGGTCCCGATCAATTCTTACACCCAAGCCCGGTTCGCTCGGGGGCACAACCCCCCCGTCCATTATCGGCGCTTCAAAATGTCCCGTCTGGACTGTAACCATCTGGCGAGGATCCAGGACGCAGCGGAGATACCGCTCCGGCACAGTGGCACCCATATGAAAGATCGATGCAGCAGAGAGGGTCGAGCCTACGGTGTCTTGGACGCTGATGGTCAGGCCTGCCGCCTGGCATATGTCGCGGTGACGGCGCGCGCGGGTCAATCCGCCTGCTTTTGAGATCTTGAGGCCGATGCCATCGGCTATGTCGAGACGCACAAGTTTGGCGATATCGCCATCATCCTGGGCAAGTTCGTCAAGGATTATTGGCACATCGCAACGCTGCCGCAGAGACAAGGTTTCGTGCCATGTCGCACAGGGCGCTTCAAGAACGAAATCAAGTTCGGATGGAAGCATGCGTAGCATTCGAAGTGCTGTTTCCGGTAGAAGACCTCCATTTGCGTCGACAATAAAGTACTCGCCGGGTTGACGATCAGCGAGCGACGCGGTGATGCGTTCGGCGTCAAGCGCTGGACCACCTTCAGAATCCAGTGCGCCAACCTTAACAGAATGACCCATAAAGCCTTTTGCACGATGCTCAGCGACACGGTTTCGCATGTCCTCGGGCACACCCGCATAGATCGAGCTTATTGCTGGCAGGCGGTTTCGTGTTGATCCCCCAAGAAGGGTGAATACAGGTAGGTCAACGGATTTGCCAAAGACGTCCCAACAGGCAAGATCGAGGGCTGATTTCGCGTGGTTATGGCCCGTCAATGCCTCATCCATAGCATCATTGATGCGATCAACCTCGCGCGGATCGCGACCGATCAGATGCGGAGCGATCTCTTCGATCCCGGCGCGGACGCCGCGTGCATGAGCTGCAATGTAGTTTGATCCAAATGGGGTGCTTTCGCCCCAGCCCTCAAGTCCAGTATCAGTTGTCAAGCAAACAATTACACTGTCGAAACCAGTATAAATGCGTCCGCCAGAAAGTTCATAGGATCCACCCGAATAGGGCAAGTGTATTTCGAATAGTTCTATCTTGTTGATTTTCATGATAAATCCTGTGGCGGGATGAGTACCAGCTGTCCCATATGGGATTTGGCCATAAACTCCTCTTGCGCTTTGGTGATATCGCACAATGGGTAAGTCTTTGCAACAACAGGGCGAATTTCGCCAGCTTCGATATAGCTGACAAGATTGCTAAAAACCTCATCCTCCTGAAATGTACAGCCAAACAGCGTAAGGTCTTTCAAGTAAAGGGTGCGAACATCGATCTCGCATATTGGTCCAGCGATGGCGCCTGCGGTCGCATAGCGTCCACCTCGGCGCAGCACATCCAGTAAGCTCGGCCATTGGGCACCGGCCACCAGATCGATAACGACATCGATACAGCCCTCGCCCAACTCAGCGACCAAATCGGCATCGCGGTCCAGGACCCGATCGGCCCCGAGCGCACGCACTGCCTCGGATTTTGATGCGGAGCTAAGCGCGATGATATGCGCACCGCGTCTCTTAGCCAGTTGCACTGCGGCAGAGCCGACGCCGCCAGAAGCGCCCGTAACGAGCACTTTCTCAGCGCCCAGATTGACCCTGTGCAACATGTTTTCAGCCGTTGAGTAGGCGCATGGAATCGCGGCCAATTCTATGTCGTCCCAATCGCAGTCTACGGCATGTGTCTCACCCGATGGCGCAACACAGAATTGCGCGAACCCGCCATCGCATTCACTCCCAATAGTCCAGCATTCATAGGGACGGTAATCGACATATGTGCGGAGCATGTTGCGGACAATCACCCGCTCGCCGATCCGCCCGGCGTTTACGCCTTTGCCCACAGCGACGATATGGCCACAGACATCTGCGCCTTGAATGCGTGGGAAAGTCAGTGCGGTTCCAGACCAACTGGCATCCTCATCGTCAACTTTGTCAAAACCAGTTGCACCGCCTTTATTGGTGTCATCTGTCACGGTTTTGGAGTACCAGCCAATGCGCGTGTTTATGTCAGTATTGTTGACCCCAGCGGCGGCAACGCGGATCAGAACTTCGCCGTCCTTAGGCTGCGGTACGGCCACATCTGTTCGGTAGCTGAGCATTTCAATACCGCCATGTCCGGTTAGTAGCGCTGCGTGCATTGTGTTTGGGATCATGTCATTGCTCCAAATTAGGCACCAATGGCGCATTATTCAGCGGCCGATCCCATTGTGAAGCGTGGGGCGCTAGATGCCGCATTGATCGTAATTTATGAGTGCTCATTAATGTGTCACCTCACTGATCGCATAGCTGTAGTGATTGCGCTGTGCAGCGACGTAGCCGACGCACGCGGACCAAGAATGCGAACATTCGCGTTCGGTACACGGCAAATCACGAAACAACTCAGGTGATGTATCGACGTGCGCGCTGCGGAACCGGCACCGACCGAGCTCAGATTGATATTGCACAAAAGTTCCAACACCCTGTTGATCCGTTGGCCCGATAGATCGAACGCGGACCATGCGTCTGTTTGCTCAGTGACCGATGCGGTATTGCCCAATGCGGCTTTGACATGAGCAGCGATGTCATTTTGGACTTCATATTCGACTCCAACCATCCATTGATCGGGTCCGACCCACTTGGCAGAAAACGGACCGGTCAATTCGGCCTTGCCGGCAGCTGGCACGGTCCCAACAAGAGACGCCAAACGCTCACGACAAGCAGCTTCGCCCCCTAACCTTGCTGCAACAGAGGCGAGGGCAAGGTTTGCTACCTCGGTGCAAGTGATGCCACCAATTGTTTCGACCTGGGGTTCAGATGCTCCAAGTGCCGTGATTGCGATCAGATCATGCACGCAAACGCTCCCCCTCTGGATCAACAAAATGAGCAGACGTTATCTCTACCTCGACCGTCAGATCAGTCACCGGAGACGCCAGCCGCATCACTTCGCCATGCCGACTGCCACCATTTCTTAGGAAAGCCAGTCCGATCATTTTGCCAAGGGTCGGTGAATGGGCCGCCGAGGTCACATAGCCTTGGTCGTGGGCTGCATCTAACGGACCGTCCGCCGAGACCAGGTGCCCACCCGCTGTGATTTTGTCCTCTGCGTTCTTGGGTTGAACGCCAACCGCCATCAGCGCCTCAGCCTCATTGAGACCGGGACGTTCCGATAGTTTGGACCCGATACTGTCCTTCTTCTTCGACACCATCCGCCCCATCCCAAGGTTCAGTGCCGTAGTGGTCCCATTCAGCTCATTGCCGGCCGCATGGCCTTTTTCGATACGCATCACGCCAAGTGCTTCGGTGCCATAAGGCACAACGTCAAACTCTTCGCCCTCGACCATCAATCGCCGCATCAGCGCATCGCCATATCGAGACGGCACCGCGATTTCATATGCAAGCTCGCCGGAAAACGAGATGCGGAACAGCCGTGCGCGAAGCCCGTTGCAGATGGTGATGTTGCCGCATGCCATGAAGGGAAACGCGTCGTTGGAGATGTCGAATGCCGGGTCGACAATCTTCTTTAGAAGTCTGCGGGAGTTCGGTCCCGCAACCGCGTATTGTGCCCAGGCCTCGGTGGTAGAAATGAGTTGCACATCCAAGTCCGGGAACAGGCATTGATGCACAAACTCCAAATGTTGATAGACCTTGGCAGCATTAGCTGTGGTGGTGGTGACTACAAAATGATCTTCAGCCAGACGTGCGGCGGTGCCGTCATCCATTGCAATCCCATCTTCGCGCAACATGAGCCCGTAGCGGGTCTTGCCAACCGCCAGTTTGGCGAAGCCGTTGCAATATACCTTGTTCAAGAAATCTGCGGCTTCGGTTCCCTGCACGTCTATTTTTCCAAGCGTTGTGCAATCGCACACACCTACCGAGGCGCGGGTCTGGCGCACCTCACGGTCAACCGACTGCCGCCAATGTGTTTCACCATTGATTGGGAACCATTGGGCGCGAAGCCAGTTGCCGACCTCAACAAAGACGGCTCCACGTTCCTTGGCCCAATGATGAGACGGCGTCAGGCGCACAGGCTTGAAATTCTTTCCCCGTGACCTTCCGGCCAGCGCTCCAATGGGCACGGGGGTGTAGGGAGGTCGATAAATTGTCGTGCCGACTTCTGGGATCGGCTTGCCCGCAAGCTCGGCCATGATAGCCAGACCACCAAGGTTAGATGTCTTTCCTTGATCGGTCGCCATTCCGAGTGTCGAATATCGTTTCAGATGCTCAACCGAGCGAAATCCTTCCTGATGGCTGAGTTTGACATCCTTCACTGTGACATCGTTCTGCTGATCCAGCCAGGCACGCTCGCAGCCTGCGACATACCAGAATGGCGTCTGAGTAACCGGGGCGTCTTCGGCTTCTGGGACGGCAGGAGGGCGCCCCCTTAGCCCAAGCGCCCGCCGCGCGGCTTGTTGGCCGGATTTTAGCGCACCGTGGGTCGAAAACTGCCCGTCGGCGGCCCCTGCGACATGCATACCGGGGGGAAGATCTTCACCGGGCAAGAATGCGGAGAGTGTTTCATTCCAGAGCGGGCGGCCCCGCTGGTGACACGTCAGGTGAACATTGGGATTCCAACCACCTGAAACCCCCAAAGCGCCGCATTCAAGCGTACGCATGCTGCCATCGGATTGTCGCACCTCGACAAACGTAAGCCCAAGACGTCCCGTCGTGTTTGCGACCTCTGCGCCAGCCAGTACTTCATAGTCGGTCGATCCCGGAGCGTCGGGGCGGGTGTCAATCACGGCGGCAATTTTGATGCCCAGCCTATGAAGATCTTGCGCTGTGCGGTGCCCATCATCGTTGTTGGTGAAAATTGAAACTTTCTTCGCTGGGGTGACGGCCCACCGGTTGGCATAGCTGCGCAGGGCCGAGGCCAGCATGATCCCGGGCCGGTCATTATTTTCGAACGCGATCGGCCGCTCGGTTGCACCTGCACACAAGATCGTCTTCGCAGCCGTGATCCGCCACAAAATCTGGCGCGGTTTTCCCGGCGCGGGTTCTGCAATGTGGTCACTCACCCGCTCAAGCGCGCCATAGATTCCGTGGTCGAAGGCTCCGATCACAGTTGTGCGTGGCATCAGCCGGACATTGGGCAGGGTGGCAAGTTCAGCAACAACCTTTGTGACCCAGTCGGCCCCTGTCATATCATCAATCGTAAACCGCCCGCTGTTGAGCCGTCCACCCATTCGGAAGTCTTCGTCAGCGAGAATGACCTGCTTTCCTGCATGCGCAGCCGTAAGCGTTGCGGTTAGTCCGGCAGGTCCTGCGCCGATCACCAGCAAATCACAATGCTGGAACCCTTTGTCATAGATGTCAGGGTCGGCCTGCATCGAGAGCGATCCGAGCCCTGCAGCACGGCGGATTATCGGCTCATATACACATTCCCAAAATGCAGCGGGCCACATGAAGGTCTTGTAATAGAAGCCGGCGGTCAAAAACCGGGACAGGCGATCATTGATCGCCATCACGTCAAAGGCCAGGGATGGCCAACGGTTCTGTGAGCGGGCGGTGAGCCCATCAAAGAGTTCCGCAGTTGTGGTACGTGTGTTGGGTTCTCGGCGCGCACCGCTGCGCAGTTCGACAAGGGCGTTGGGCTCCTCCGACCCCGCGGACATCAGCCCTCGTGGTCGGTGGTATTTAAACGATCGGCCCATCAACCGCACGCCGTTGGCAAGCAAGGCAGAGGCGAGAGTATCGCCGGGATGGCCTGAGAAGTTTTTGCCATCAAATCTGAAGGACAAGGTCGATTCTCGGTCTATCTGACCGCCTGTCAGTCGGTTGACCTGTGTCATTTTGAACGCCCCTGACTGCGTGCGACATCGCGTGCCAACTCCACCGAAGTGATTTCATGTGTCACGGTGTTGCGCGTTACGACCAGCCAGGACCGGTCGCCTGCCTCATGAAACCAAAGCTCGCGATGTGGACCCGCAGGATTGTCCCTCAGGTACGCATAGTCGTGCCAGTCTTGTGCACTTGCCGTCTCTGGGTCCGGACGATCAATCAGTGTGGCATCGCCCAGATAGATGAATTCGGAGCTGTCGCGCGGGCCAAGCAATGGGTGGTTTATCAGCATCAGTGCAAATTGGGCTGATTGCCCATCCCTTTTTCATCAATCATGTGCCCGGTCGCGAACCGGTCAAACCGATAGGCCTTGGCGGTTTGATGGGGCTCATCAAGCGCAAGCAAATGCGCAAAGGCAAAACCAGAGGCCGGCGTGGCCTTGAATCCGCCATAACACCAGCCCCCATTGAAATAGAGTCCATCGATATGGGTCCGGTCTATGATGGGCGAGCCGTCCATGGACATGTCCATAATCCCGCCCCACATGCGCAGCAGTCGCGCACGACCGATCATCGGCATGATCGCCATACCGCTTTCGCAGACATCCTCGACCACCGGCAGATTGCCCCGCTGAGCGTAGGAATTGTAACCGTCGATGTCGCCGCCAAAGACAAGGCCACCCTTATCGGACTGGCTGACATAGAAGTGGCCCGCTCCAAAAGTGATGACGCCCGGCAAGACCGGTTTCAATCCCTCGGAAACGAACGCCTGCAAAACGTGACTTTCAATGGGCAGGCGCATCTCCGCCATGGACATCAATTTGCCAGAGTTACCCGCGACAGCGCAGCCAACTTTGCCCGCGCCGATGAAGCCGCGTGACGTTTCAACGCCCTTGCAGACCCCTCCGTCAATGCGGAAACCAGTCACCTCACAGTTCTGGAGTATATCGACGCCCTGACTGTCTGCTGACCTCGCGTATCCCCATGCAACCGCATCATGACGCACCGTGCCGCCTCGCCGCTGTGCCAACCCGCCCTTGATTGGGAAACGCGCATCATTGAAATTCAGAAACGGGTATTCCTTTCGCACCGCAGCTTCGTCCAGATATTCCGCATCCGCCCCGTTTAGTCTCATCGCATTGCCGCGCCGAATGTAGGCATCCCGCTGCGAATCGGAATGGATCAAATTGATGATCCCGCGCTGGCTGACCATCGCGTTATAGTTGAGGTCCTGTTCCAATCCTTCCCAGAGCTTCAGGGAATGCTCATAAAAGGGCTCATTGCCATCCAAAAGATAATTGGAGCGGATAATGGTTGTATTTCGCCCGACATTGCCGCCACCGATCCAGCCTTTTTCGATCACCGCGACATTGGACTGGCCATAAATCTTGGCCAGGTAATGTGCAGTGGCCAGACCATGCCCGCCGCCGCCAATGATGATGATATCGTAATACGGTTTGGGGTCTGGCTCCCGCCAAGCGGGACGCCAGCCCTTGTGACCTGTCAGGGCTTCTTTGATGACCCTTAACCCGGAGTAGCGCGACGTCATCCCCACCTCAACCGCGCAGGATCTTGCCGGCCGCGTCAAAGGGCGGTTCTGACAGGATCGTAGCTTTGTGTGGGCGGCCTAGAACCATGACATCGACATCATCCCCGGGGCCTGCATCTTTGACAAAGCCAAGGGCCAGAGACATGCCGACAGTATAGCCATAGGCACCGGACGTGACGCGTCCAATGCCTTCACCGTTTTTGAAGATGGGTTCACCACCTGTGGCATCAGCGTTGGATGCGGTTACGTCCGCCTCATGTAAATGCAGCAGGACCAGTTGTTCGCGCGCGGTGTTGTTCAGCACATCCAGCGCAGCCTCTTTGTTGAGGAAGTCCTTCTCCATCTTGCACAGACGCTCCAGCCCGACCTCTTGGGGCCAGCATTCGGGGCTGTACTCTCGCGACCAGGAGCCATAGCCCTTTTCCACCCTGAGCGACATCAGCGCTCGGCTGCCCACCGGCCCTGCGTCAAATTCCTTCCCGGTCTGCAACAAAGCTTCATAGAGCTGCGCTTGATCTTCGGTCTTACAATGAAGCTCCCATCCAAGATCACCGGTGAAGGATACACGCAATGCCAGGCACTCCACATCCGCAAGTTCGATCATCTGAGACCGCATGAAGGGAAAATCGGGTGTCGCAAGAGAGGTATTTGTCAGCCGCTGCAGCAGATCGCGTGATTTGGGGCCCGCCACGTTAAAGCCGCATACGGCTTCGGTCATGCTTTCGAAGCTGGTCCCTTCCGGCAAGGGCACCTGCTTGAAGAACCGTTTGTGGTAGCGTTCTGCCAGACCGGAGCCGATGATCCAGAATTCATCTTCTGCCACGCGGGTAACAGTGAAGTCACCTGCAATGCCCCCGCGTTTGCCGACAAGCGGCGTCAAGCAAGACCGCCCCACAGTTTTGGGCATAGTGTTTGCAAAGATCGCATTGAGCCAATCGGCCGCATCGGGGCCTTTGCAGCGATATTTGGCGAAGTTGGAAATATCGATAATACCTGCGCGATCACGCAGCATCTTGCATTCCTCGCCCACCGGCCCCCACCAATTCTGACGCGTGAACCCGTTGGTGTCTTCAGTTCCCGGCGTATCGGCATACCATAAGGGATGTTCCCATCCGGCATTGAGCCCAAAAACCGCGCCCATGGACTCCTGCTTATCGTAGATCGGACGCGTGCGCGCAGGGCGACCGGCACTGCGCTCTTCGTTAGGGAAGTGGATCGAAAAACGGTGCGCGTACTGGTCCTGCACCCGCGCCATGGTGAAGTCTTTCGTCGTCCATGTGTCAAATCGTGCCATGTCCCAGGCGAACATGTCGTATTGAGTTTCACCTTCGATGATCCATTGGGCCGCCATCAGACCCATGCCGCCTGATTGCGAAAAGCCCGGGATGATCCCGTTGCAGCAAAAATATCCGTTAACCTCCGGGACAGGACCCATCAGAACGTTGGAATCCGGTGACCAAATCATCGGCCCGTTGATCACGCGCTTTATCCCGGCCTCACCGACGGCCGGAACACGCTCGATCGCGTTCATCATGTTCTCTTCAATCCGCTCCAGATCGTCGGGAAACAGGTCATGAGCAAAGTCGAGCGGCGTGCCTTCTTCGGCCCAGAATTTCATTCCCCGCTCATAGGCACCGACCAATAGGCCCTGGCCTTCCTGTCGAAGGTAATATTCTCCGTCCCTGTCACTCACCGAGGGCAGGCGTGATCCGTGATCCTTTACATCCGCCATGGTCTCGGTCACAAAATACTGGTGCTCGGTGGGCTGCAGAGGCAGCTCAATCCCGGCAAGCGCGGCCACTTCGCGTCCCCAAAGACCGGCTGCGTTCACCACCCACTGGGTCTGGATGTCGCCCTTCGGTGTTTTTACGAGCCATGAGCCGTCATTTTGCTGTTCAGTCGCCGTTACAGGTGTGAACCTGTGGATTTCGGCCCCACGTTGGCGAGCACCTACGGCATAGGCATTGGTGACGCCAGACGGATCGACATTACCACCGTCAGGTTCATACATGACGCAGCGGATACCGTCGTAGTTCACCATCGGGTTCAGCTTTTTCGCTTCATCGATGGAGACTTCATAGAAGTTCATGCCATAAAGCTTAGCTTTGGCCGCTTGCAGTTTTAGTTGATGTTCCCGTTCTTCAGTTTGCGCCAGATAGAGCGATCCGGGTTGGAAAATTCCACAGCTTTGGCCCGTTTCGGCCTCCAGCTCCTGGTAGAGGGTCATGGTATAGTGCTGAATGCGGCTGATATTCGTGCTGTCATGCAGCCCGTGAATATTTGCTGCTGCGTGCCAGGTCGATCCGGAGGTCAGTTCGTCCCGTTCAAGAAGCACGACATTGGACCACCCCAGTTTTGTCAGGTGGTAGAGAATAGAACATCCGATAACGCCGCCCCCTATGACGACTGCCTGTGCCTCTGTTCGCATGATTGGTCTTTCTTCTTTCCGGGTTAAAACTCTAGACGGATTGCGCGACCGTAGTCCGTCAGGCGCTTGTTAAGGGGGTTGGCCTGGGGCGCGCCGGCTTCCAGCGCAAACACAAAGGCATGGGTTAGGAAAAAGCAGGCTGCATCGACGTCTTGTGACTTTTCGGCCTCGTCCCCGGCGAGGGTATAAAGACGCACAAGCTCATCTAATTCGTGTTTTTCGTGCGCTTGAAGCAAAGCGGTTTCGAGTACGTTTCGGTCCATCGACTACCCTTTGAGAGATATCGCGATGTTTTTCGTGCGCACGTAATTGTAGAGCGCTTCCAAACCTTTTTCGCGACCAAAACCGGATTTGCCGACACCGCCAAACGGGGTGGCAATCCCACCTGCGAACCATTCGTTGACGAACACCTGACCAGCGCGCAGCTTTCGCGCAACCCGGTGTGACCGCGCCAGGTCCCGAGTGAATACGCCTGCAACCAATCCGAATTCTGTCCCATTCGCCATGGCAATGGCTTCGGCTTCGGTGTCAAACGGAGTCATGCAGGCGACGGGCCCAAAGATTTCTTCTTGTGCAACCCGGCTCGATGGGTCCACATCGGCCAGGATTGTCGGCGCCATGAAGTACCCTTTACAGTCTATGCGCGCACCACCTGCCGCAATCCGCGCACCATCCTGCTTGGCTGTCGAGGTTATGTCTTCGATCCGTGCGAGCTGTTGTGCTGAAATGACTGGTGTGTGGACTGGGTTATCAAGACCATGACCGACACTCAGACCGTTGGCGAGGGCGGCAGCACACTCCACTGCCTCATCATAGATTGAACGATGAACTAGAACGCGTGCCATTGCGGAGCAGACCTGGCCTGCATTGTAAAAAATTCCGCTTTGCAGGCTGGACATGAGAGTATCCAGGTTGGCGTCTTCAAAGACCACCGCAGCCGATTTGCCGCCCAACTCCATCAGCGCCGGTGTCACCGTGTCGGCGGCGGCATGCAAGATAGCCTGTCCCGTCGGGATCGAGCCAGTAAAGACGATCTGATCGATCTCGGAACTCGCTACGAGTTTGGCCCCCAGTTCGGCGCCTATGCCATTGAGGATCGATACAGTGCCTGCTGGGACATCGGCCCGTTCCAATGCAAGTCCCAGCATGGCCAATCCGATGGGATCAAGTTCAGGGGATTTGATGACGGTTGAATTGCCTGCGGCCATGGCTGGGGCGAGTGAGCGCGCTGCCAGTGAGACGGGAAAATTCCATGGTACGATCTGGGCTGAGATGCCAAAAGGCTCATAAACCGTGTAGTCAGCATAGTCAGGACCTAACGGGATCGACTTACCTTCGATCTTGTCAGCAACGCCACCGTAATACTCAAAATATTGCGCAGCCTCTTCAAACTCGTCAAAAGCAGCTTCGAGTGATTTGCCGCTTTCGCGGCAAAGGAGGGCCGAACCTTCGTCAGCAATACCCCGGATCTCCTGTGCGACCCGTAGAAGCAGTCGCCCGCGCGCTGAGGGTTGCATGTCACAAAGATCGCCGCGATCGAATGATTTTCGGGCGGCTTCAATCGCCCTTGCAAGGGTTGTCTCTCCAGCTTCAGCACAATCGGCAACATGCTCGGCAAGGCCCGGATCTTCAACCGCGATAGCTCTACCTTCATCGCCGTCAACCCATGAGCCAGCAAGGAAATTCCTGGCCAACCCATCCTTCAAATAGGTACTCATGCGGTTCGACCGTTCGCTATCTGTGTCGCGACCCAATGATGGAAATTGTGCGTTGGCCCATCCATTGCCGGAGAAAAGCGCCCACCGTCGAATAACTCACCGTGGCGACCTTTCTGCATGCCTTCGACAACAAAGACGTCTTCTTCAAACACCGTCTTCCAGAGCTGGGCATTCGCCCCGCGCAAGCCGTCATGTTCAGGCGAGTCCTTCTCGGATTTGGCATAGTAAAGTTCGATATGCTCAACTGTGTTGCCGCAATCCTTGGGCTCTAGCACGATGGCAAAGCTGTGGTCGCGCTGGATACCGAACAGGACGTTTGGGTAGAGGGCGATGTATTCAGCGCCTTTATCCCATTTGTCGCTGAGCCCATCGAAATCTGGAAGTGTTTGGCCGTCCTCGTCCGTCAACTGCCGATAGACGAGCGTGCCCTGGCCGGAATAATGGCCGCGTTTTTCGATATTATAGTGATCTTCCAGCCGTGAGTAGCTGTTCAAGCCTGGATGCACCCAAGGCAGATGATAGCTTTCACAATAGTTCTCAACTGCAAGCTTCCAATTGGTCGCCACTTCGAGCTTGAAACTGGAGCTTTCACCCCCATGGTGAATCGGCCGATCGAACTCTTTCCAGCGATTGAGCAACTCGCCGTGCACGTCCTCAAAGGCAGGGGCATTGCCGTCAATATTCACGAAGATCACGTCGCGCCAGATGTAGGAGCGGATCCGGAACAGTCCAAGCTTGCCCATATCCACATCGTCATGGGTATTCTGACCTGGGCCGCCGACATGAGGTGTCGCGCGCAATTCGCCATCAAGACCATAACACCAGCTGTGATAAGGGCAGCGTATCGCGCCTCGGATTTTTTGTGGCTTATCGATAAGTACCATGCCGCGGTGACGACAGGTGTTCTGAAAGACACCAATTGATCCATCTCGATCCCGGACCAGCAAAATTGGCATGCCGAGGAAGTCGACAGGTTTCGCATCTCCGGTTTCGGGAATGTCTTTTCCAAAGCCGACGCCAGCCCAGTTTGCATATAGAACTGAACGCTTTTCCTCATGAAAAACGTCCGGGTCGACATAGTGTTCGTTAGGCAGGCCGTTGGCAGTGTTTACTTCTGCCAGCACTGAAGAGAGGTTGCTGTGCTTGTTCATCGATCTCTCCGAAACGCGGGATTGTTACTCTGCCTATTGGTAACGGATGATCGGTGATCTCAATATAGGAAAAGTTCACTCTCAGTTGATCTGATCTAAATCAAGCCTTGCGCGCACCATTTAACAACCAGTTTTTGAGGGCGAGGGCGTTACATGACAACTGGTCATCAGGCAGTCCGGCAAGATAGAATTGATTGGGTGCAGGAATGGACTTTGTTCCCACAATTTGAAGCTTTCCACTATCTAGCATTGGTTGCACCAATCGTTGCCAGCCAAGAGCGACCCCAGCCCCCTTGCGTGCGATTTGCAGTGCTACAGAATAGCTGTTCACTCGTGTTCCCGTTGAAATATCACCATTATGACCCAATTGAGCAAACCACTCTGACCATTTGGTCCAATTGGTGTTGGGTGTGTCTAGGTGAATGAGCCGTTGCCGAGCCAGTTGCGCAAGACTGTGATCGCGGAGCTTCAGCGCCAAATCGGGGGCTGCCACGGGCACAAGTGCGTCGCGATAGATCGGGGTTTGTTCGAGAGTTGGGTTTTGTTCCTTTCCGTAACAAATGAATAGGTCAAAGTCTCTGGTGTTCTGAAAAGGTCGATCTTGGGTTACCTGATGCACATTGATTTCGGGGTATTCGCGCCAGAAATCGATAACTGCAGGTGAAAGCCATAGTGCAGCAACTGCGGTGGTCGAACCAACCGTCACGGCAGCGGCATCACCATTTCTACGTATCCGAGCGAGCTTTCGAGATATCAGTCGAAAAGCCGAAGCGAGGGATTCAAAGAGGTCTTCACCCTCGGGAGTTAGCTCAACGCCTCTGTGTTTGCGTAGGAAAAGAATTGTCCCGAGTTCGCCTTCCAACGCCTTGATCTGGTGGCTTACTGCACCGGGGGTAACAGACAATTCCTGTGCCGCATCCTTGAAACTCAAATGCCGCGCTGCGGCCTCAAAGACCGAGAGTGTGGTAAACGGAGGAAGGTCATAATGGCGTCGCGACATGGGTACTAACCAAGTTGGGGTTATTTCACCTCAACTGTATATGATAATTTTCCGAATTGAACCAGTCCTTCAATTGTTCTTGTCTATTGCTCAGGGAGGACGAGCCGGTGTCACACGCCTATGCGAGTGATCGAGATCCTGCTGATGGCAGGCACCTTCCGGCTTGATGAATACCGGTGAGAGTTTTGTGGGGGCGATTGCAGGGCACAAGAACCATCTGAAATCGCTTGGGTAGCCGGAGATCGAAGCGTCTCTCCGCGGCGCATGGTCTTGCAGCCTGTTGCAGAAATGAGGGAGTTGGATGAATACACAGATTGCCAGACTGGTAAGAAAGACTGCGCTCAGCCCGGACACCACCGACTTTCTCTTTGAGGTTAAGGACGGACGTTTCGCCGGGCTCGAAGCCGGCGCACACATAGATGTTCATCTTGGCAAAGATCTTGTCCGGCAGTATTCGATTTGGAGCTGGACCCAGGACGGACGCTGCCTGAACGTTGCAGTGAAACGCGAGGACGAAGGGAGAGGGGGCTCCCTGGCAATGCACGCGCTCGAAGCCGGAATGCTTGTCCAGATCGGCGGACCGCGCAACCATTTTCACCTGCAACCCGCAGACCGCTACGTCGCGCTCATTGCAGGCGGTATTGGCGCGACGCCAATTGTAGCGATGGCCCGCGAGTTGCTGAATACAGGGCGCAACTTTCAGGTCATCTATCTGGTTCGAAGTAAGGGCCTCGCAGCCATGGACGCCAAGTTCCGAGCGCTTGGAATCGATGAATGGTACCGGCTGCACTGTGACGACAAAGACGGACAGCTCGATTTTAAAGCGGTCCTGCGTGATCTGCCCGTGGACAGCGACGTTTATACTTGTGGTCCAGAGCCGATGCTAAATGCGGTCCTGGAAGCCGGGTCGAACATGCGCGGCGGGACAATTCATTTCGAACGCTTTTCAGCAGCTAGTGACCAAGACCGCGATGAAAGCTCAGAGTTCGAGGTCGAGATCAAATCCAGCGGCGCTGTTTTTGAAGTCGGAGCGGAAGAAACCATCCTCTCTGTGCTCAATTCAAATGGGGTGCCTATCGATTTCGGCTGCTCTGAAGGATTGTGCGGAACCTGCATGGTGGACGTGTTGGAGGGTGAGGTTGATCACCGTGACGCCATTCTGACCCCTGACGAACAAGCCACAAACCAATTTATGTGCACTTGCGTGTCCCGCGCTAAAAGCAAGCGGCTCGTGCTGGACCTTTAACGAAAAAAAGAAATCCAACGGAGAGGACAAATGTCAATAAAACCACCATTTACCGATCTGGCGATCAATCGATCCCAGAAAGGGTTCTACGAAGGGCATTCGGTTGAAATTGCCTTGCTCAGCAAGGCAATCATGGTCGGCCTGGTCTTGTGCGCTGATATGGCCGGCAAACGCCAATGGGGTGTTGGGAAGCATTAGTGGAGCGCTTCTGGAGCTATTCAACAGAGGTGGTCGCGCAAATTCGGGCCAGGAGTTAAGATGGATTGCATGACGAAAGTGACAATCCAAAATGAAGAAACGAAAGAACCATTCACCAGAGTTTAAAGCCAAGGTCGC
>SPKZ01023517.1_pt1 | contig 15992 bp, 15 predicted proteins | sample 2456571 | NCBI WGS metagenome assembly SPKZ01 (sample SAMN11192286, study PRJNA482655) | marine metagenome | biome: ENVO:00000447; feature: ENVO:00000244|ENVO:00000211|ENVO:00000569|ENVO:00002023; material: ENVO:00002151; isolation source: ocean water from marine abyssalpelagic zone ...
CGCCGCGATGTTAGCCACAATTGATACTTCAAAAAGCGGTGAGGTGATTTTCAAGAAATCGAAGAGTATTTTGTTTAAGTCACTCAAAATCCGTCGTATCTATGATGCCGACAGCCAAAGCTTATTGTATGTATCGTACTCGACAAAAGAGATCAATGGTAGTTATAAGCATTCATTATCAACAGTACCACTGTGGGCAACAAAAGCATGGCAAGTTAAGCCTACACAACACAGCAAATAATCTCGTAATACATATTACATACTCACCAATTGCGCGATTAATCGCGTAATTGCAAGTAGATCAGCACTACCACCAGGGCTCAAATTACGTGCTACTAAAGCATCATCAAACTGCACCATAGCCCTCTCAAAACCCACATCAGTACTGGCATATTTTAGCAGTAATGCCTGTGCATATTGTTGTACATAATACAGCCCTTCTAAACCACCACGAGAGACTAAGTTAGTATCAGGGTTATGCGCCATTAGAGTTAGCAAAACTTGTGCTAATGCTTGTTCATCAGTTTGACCACATTGTCGACATAGCTGATAGGTTGGCAAACCATAATTCATCACCATTGCAAAACCTGATTCCGCTTCCCCACGGGCACCCGTTAATCCATACTGGCTATATATTTTTTCGCCCGCCGTCTGTGGTAATAAACTCTTCGGTTCTAATTCGAGCAGCACTAAACCTTTACCGGCAACCGCAATTGTGGCACTGATATTAACCGCCGTTAAGGGCTTTTGCCGTCCGCGTAACCAACCAACGGCACTGCAAACTAAACCTAATGAAAAGATCATACCTTTGTGAGTATTAACTCCAGACGTAGCAGCAAACATAGCTCGTTCACAATTAATACCAATGCCGCGTATACCGGTAAGTAAATCACTGGCATTACCTTTTGACAACATCCAGCCACGCTGTACAAACTGGCTTAAAAAAGGTTTTATTGCATTGGCACTGCGTTGAAATAAGGCGACATCCATATCATCATGAGCGCCATTAGATTGGCGATCAACCAAGCCCGGCTTTGGCGTAAGATAAACTTCTGCCAACATCGCGTTATAAGCCAACTCCCCTACCTGCTGGAATAGTTGAGATAGTGGTAAGGTCATGTAATCTTCACTGAGCTGAGATACGGGTTCAGCAACGCGAATCGGTGTACGAACAATATCAAGCATTGTTAACAATCTCCTCGATTTTTTGCAGTAATGTTGGCAGGTCATGACGTTGAGAACGCGCACAGACGACTGCTTCATCATCACATATATAACATTGGCGTTTACCAAAGCCCTGGTTATCGCGGGAGATAATCTCACCGCTGACCGCTAATACATCAATATCCATTAACCGACCCATAGCGTGGGTATGTTCAATTCTCATCATGGCAATCTTTAGGGCATTAACATCATCAATGTCCACAACCATGATCGCTTCAGCCCCTGTATTGGCCCGATGGATCTGACGATTGACTATCGTCCAGCCATAACTAGCACAAGTATTGCGTATGGCATGCATGCCCTGACGAAAAATAACATCGGTAAGCGCGTTATTTTTTTCTGGTCCGGGCATATTAATGCTAAAAGAAATAAGGGGTAGAGAGTGACTTTTCAGCCACTCTTCCTGCCTCTTAACCCTATTATCTTTATTTGCAATTACTTCAAATAAATCAACAGTTTTAGTCGAGGCTAGCATTATTTCACCTGTTTAATCACATCAATGATTGAACCATCACGGTAGTGAATGTAACCCACGATACGATCGGTAAATTCAATCGCTTTTGGTTCGCCAGTTAACAGCTGAGCACGGGCTTGTAAATCGTCAATCGACATAACAGGCAGACCAGCTTGCGTCAAACGTTCAGCAATTTCAGGACGTAGCGGATTCACAGCAATACCATGGTCCGTGACTAATACATCAACACTCTGACCTGGCGTGACGATGTTAGTCACGTGATGGACGAGTGTTGGTATACGACCACGAACTAGAGGCGCAACAATAACCGATAAACTAGCACCTGCAGCAGCATCACAGTGACCACCAGAAGCACCACGTAATACCCCATCAGAGCCAGTGATAACGTTAACATTAAAGTTAGTATCGATTTCGAGTGCACTCAGAATAACGATATCAAGACGGTCAACAACAGCACCTTTAGAAGATGGATTTGCATATTGGTTAGCAGTAATTTCAACGTGATTTGGATTACGACCCAAAGACTCTGCGGCAACCGAATCAAAACACTGCACGTCAATTAGTTTCTTAATTAAACCTTTTTCATGCAGGTCAACCATCGTTGCAGTAATCCCACCTAAGCCGAAGCTTGCAGTGATCCCATCTCGTACCATTTTATCTTCAAGGAAACGTGTTACTGCTAATGAAGCACCACCAGAACCCGTTTGAATTGAGAAATTGTCTTTAAAGTAACCAGAATGCTCGATCACACTTGCCGCTTGTTTTGCAATCAGTAACTCTCGTGGATTCGAAGTCAGACGTGTAGCACCACCACCAATTTGACTTGCATTACCAATCTCATCGACAACAACAATGCTATCAACCTGATCCTGACAAATCGTTGCTGGGCTATTTGGAAAACCAACTAGCTCTTCTGTTAACAATACAACGTGGTTGGCATTGTCTGCATCTGTTCGAGCGTAACCCAGTGAACCACAACGTGATTTACCTTTGAAGCCATTTGCATTACCAAACTCATCACAGCAAGGTACACCAATGAAAGCCACATCAATTTTGATCACACCGGTATTAATTAAATGAACACGGCCACCATGTGAGTGAATATGTACTGGTTCTTCAAGTACACCCGCAGAGATAGCCTCAGCTAATTCACCACGTAGTCCTGAAGTGTAAATTTTGCTTACCACACCATTTTTAATGTGACCAACAATCGGCGCATGACAATCCGTTAAAGAGCTAGACGCTAATGTTAGGTTTTTATAACCCATTTCTGCCAGCTTATCGACGACAAGATTAACCGCTTTATCACCACCACGGAAAGAGTGATGGAAAGAGATAGTCATGCCATCTTTTAAACCTGATGCTATAATTGCCGCTTCTAAGTTTGCGCAGATCTTACGATTTTTTTTCATTTTTTCATCTTTTAGATGCGGTGTAATTGCATTTGCATCTAAGAATAGCTGCGTATCATCAAGACCGAGGCTAAGAAGATATTCATTATTAAGAGTATTAGTTGTCATCTGAGAGCCTTATTGTTTAATACCAGATTGCGCACGTTGAAGAGTCCAGCGCGCACGGTCAATGATAGGTCCATCAACCATTTTGCCATTTAATGAGATCACGCCAAGACCCTGTTTTGCACCTTCTTCAGCCGCTTCAATCACAGCATTAGCATGGTCCACTTCTGCTTGAGACGGCGCTAAAACATTGTGTAGTAGTTCAATTTGACGAGGGTTAATCAGCGATTTACCATCAAAACCGAGTTGCTTAACGTGCTCAGCTTCATCTAAGAAACCTTGTTCGTTATTCACATCTGAGTACACCGTATCAAATGCCATGATACCAGCAGCACGAGCGGCCTGAATAATTGCACAACGTGCAAACAGTAGTTCAGTACCAGCAGGTGAACGCTGTGTTCTGATATCGCGAACATAATCTTCCGCGCCCAATGCGATGCCGATCAAACGTTCTGAAGCATGCGCGATTTCTACCGCATTATTAATACCACGAGCACTTTCAATGGCTGCGAGTAACTTAGTGCTACCGACTTCACGACCACACGCTTTCTCAATTTCAATGATTGCACGTTCCATTGCAATCACATCTTCAGCACTGTCAGTCTTAGCCAGACGTACCACATCTGCACCACCACGAACAACGGCATTCAGATCTTTCAACCCAAATTCAGAATTCAGTGGGTTAACACGAACAACCGTTTCAATATCTTGATAGAAAGGGTGTTGTAATGCATTAAACACAAGCATACGCGCGGTATCTTTCTCGCGTAATGCCACTGAATCTTCTAGGTCAAACATGATTGAATCAGGTTTGTAAATAAAAGTATTACTTAGCATGGCGGCATTAGCGCCAGGGACAAACAACATACTACGACGTAATTTACTCATGCTAATTTACTCCAATCAATGTCCGTGATATTTGCTGCACGCATTGCTGCAGCTTGAACGCGGGCTCTTAACACACAATCAAGAGCACCTTTATCGTCAACAATAACCGTCGCGTCAGTAACCCCCATATTAGTGAGAGTGGCACGTACCACAGACTCGATAACATCACCAAATTGCTTCATGACGGAACTATTTAGCTCAATCATAATACCTTGTGTTTCGGCAGGGGATACTCGAATCAATACATCACTTGATTCAAGTGTCCCTGCAAATGCTTGCTGGACTATTTTCATAAATGAAACCTTATAGTTGTATAGTAATTATTGCTTTATTAAATGGAAAAATTGGTTATCGCTGGCACAATTAGGCCGGTATATTGAGCATTTAACGATTGTAAATGCTGAGTTTCTAATTCTTGTTTATTGGCCAAATAGGGATAGCTAGTCGTTGGAACTAATGCTTTTGCCGCGTCGAGATCATTGGCCTTTAATAAGGCGCGTACTTGAGAAGCCGAGATGGGTTGCTGATTATGTTCAATACGTTTTAATTCAGTAAATACGATAGGCGGTGCAACAAAGGGTTCGAGGCTAAACCAATACGCCATTTGCTGGTTGTAATTATTAGTCACAGTACAAAAAGGTTCACTGCCGACGAATCGATGCGTAATACCTAATGCGGGAGCAATATACGAGCGGAATAATTGCAGATCGATAGCGGCATGACAAAGGTCGACCACACCACTGTCTTTAATAAAGTAGCTAGGGAAGGTCGAGCGAGAAATTAAATAATCTGAACCAGCATGCACGGTGACATTATCTACATGACCACAACCTTGTTTGATCATGTTATAGCGGTCGTGATAAGAAAAATAAGACTTATCTTCTTTCACTACAAATAAGTGTAACCAATCACATTCTTTTGCAACCTGTTCGACTAAATATTGATGACCGAGGGTAAAAGGGTTGGCATTTATAACTAAGCTGCCAATTTTACTTCCTTCCTGACGTTGACTGGATAGTTTTTGACAATATTTAACAAGGCGATTATGACTATTTTCCATCAACACCATTTTATTTTTGACACCGACAATCGGAAAAAATCCCGCTTGCTTAAACATCACTTCATTTTCAGGTTTGGTAAATAGGAATAATTCAAAGCGCCCCATGTCGTAGGCTAAATTAATTAATTCCGTAAGCAATTTTAATAAAAATCCAGTGCCACGTAACATTGGTGATAACGCTATTGATTTAAATACATTGCCAGCAATGGCACCACAACCAATAATATCATTGTCATGATAGGCAACGATGAAATGTTCGACATCATAATCAATACGAAGACCTGAATTAGAAAGAAAACGTTGGATCTCATTTATTTTCTTATCGTTACTAGCCGATATACGAGAAAAAGTATAAGTATCAATCATCATTTTTAACCTCTGGTTTAGACCAGTAATAATTTATCGAATATAAGTTAAAAAAAAGATGATGAGTATCGAGTTTATTTAAGCTGTAAATACCAATAAATGATTTTAATAAATTTAATTATTAAAACGCTTAATTACAGCAAGCAACAGTTAACTCAATTAAATTTATTAGTAATTTTAAAAACCATTCTTATTGATGATTTCACTCACATTTATATAGCCGTTATTTTTGTACCTTACACACAAGCATTAATATTACATATCTTACAACAATCATTAACTTACAACAGTCATTAATCAAGGTGAAATAACATGAACACACTAAATGTTAATCGGGGTGAAATAACATGAGTACATTAAACGCTAACGTAGAAAAGAACGACCTGGTCTCCAAATTACTAAATTTTAAAGTATTTGGATTACCACTACCATTATTTTTAATAATGCTAGCTGCACTATTTGCATCACATATTACCGATACATTACCGAAAAACCTCGTGGGTGGTTTTGCGTTTATGTTCATAATCGGTGCTGTTTTTGGTGAATTGGGTAAACGGATCCCAATTTTTAATAAATATATTGGTGGTGCGCCAGTATTAATCTTCTTAGTTGCAGCTTGGTTTGTATACGCAGGTTTATTAACGCAACGTGAGATTGATACAGTTGCACTAGTAATGAAAAAAACAAAGTTTATCGACTTTTTCATTGCTGTACTGATCACAGGTTCAATCTTATCTGTAAACCGTAAACTATTGCTTAAATCGCTAGTAGGTTATATCCCTACAATTTTAGCGGCCGTTTTAGGTGCTTCTATCCTAGGTGTTCTAGGTGGCATGATGTTCGGTATTCCATTCGATCGCATTATGATGTTATACGTACTACCTATCATGGGTGGCGGTAACGGTGCAGGTGCAATTCCACTTTCAGAAATCTATGAATCTGTTACTGGTGGTTCCAAAGAAGAATATTACTCAGTAGCTATCGCTATCTTAACTATCGCTAACATCATTGCGATCGTGATTGCTGCCGGTCTAAACATGCTGGGTAATAAATATCCAGCGCTAACGGGCAACGGTGATTTATTACGTAATTCAAGCTTCGATGTTTCTGAAAATGAACAAATTGGTGAAATAACACCACGTGAAATCGCAGTCGGTCTAGTACTAGCAACATGTACATATACTTTTGCTTACTCACTATCAAAATCAATCCTACCTGGTTTTGGCGATGTGAAGATCCATACCTTTGCTTACATGGTTATCCTCATTGCGCTACTAAACGCATCTGGCCTTTGTTCTCCAGAGATCAAAGAAGGCGCGAAACGTTTATCAGACTTCTTTACTAAGCACTTGTTATGGTTACTCATGGTTGGTGTTGGTGTGGTATATACCAATCTAGGCGACATCATCGCTACGATCACATTTGTTAACGTAATACTTGCAACACTTATTGTAGTAGGTGCTGTATTAGGTTCCGCAATTGGTGGTTGGTTAATGGGTTTCTATCCAATCGAAGCTTCAATCACAGCGGGCCTATGTATGGCTAACCGTGGTGGTTCAGGTGACCTCGAAGTACTTGCAGCCTCTGAACGTATGAGCCTAATTTCTTACGCTCAAATCTCATCACGTCTTGGTGGTGGTATTGTTCTGGTTATTGCGAGTGTAGTCTTCGGTCTGCTTGCTTAACCATTCCCTAACTGCAAAAGAAAAACTCACTCTGTGAGTTTTTCTGTTTTTTTATTGGAGTAAACATGAATCAGGTTTCACTTTTTGCCGAAGGTATAAATTTACTTATTCTTGGTGTCGGATTTGTCGCTAGCTTTTTAACGCTACTGGTAGGTGCGACTATGCTACTTTCTAGTATCGCCCAAAAATTTGTGGTTATCCCCGTAGCCGCTGCGCCTAAACCCGTACAACCCGCACAACCAGATCAAACAGAATTAATTTGTGCTATTTCCGCCGCTATTCACCACCATAACAAACCAGCATGTTAAGGAACGTCACTATGACACAACCGATTAAACCTTTAGGTATTACTGATGTAGTGTTACGAGATGCACATCAATCACTATTTGCAACCCGCTTACGTCTAGATGACATCTTACCAATTGCACAAAAACTGGATGAAATCGGCTATTGGTCACTCGAAAGTTGGGGCGGTGCAACATTTGATTCTTGCATTCGTTACCTCGGAGAAGATCCTTGGGTACGTTTACGTGAAATGAAAAAAGCGATGCCAAAAACACCACAGCAAATGTTATTACGTGGCCAAAACCTACTTGGTTACCGTCACTACTCTGACGATGTAGTCGATAAATTTATTGAGCGTGCGGTTGTTAACGGGGTTGATGTTTTCCGTATTTTTGATGCGATGAATGATCCACGTAACATGCAGCAAGCGATCACCGCAGTTAAACGCGAAGGTGCTCACGCACAAGGCACCATTTGTTATACTACGAGTCCGGCTCACACCATGCAAAGCTGGATCGACCTTGCACAAGATCTTAGTGAAATCGGGGTACACTCGATTGCGATCAAAGATATGGCAGGCATCCTAAAACCATATGAAGCATATGAACTGATCTCAACGCTGAAAAAACAAGTTGATGTTGATCTACATTTACATTGCCACTCAACAGCGGGTCTATCTGATATGACCTTACTTAAAGCGATTGAAGCTGGTGTTGACCGTGTTGATACTGCGGTTTCCTCAATGAGTGGTACTTATGGCCATCCCGCAACAGAATCTATCATTGCGTCACTTGCAGGTACCGAGCGTGATACCGGTTTGGATCTGAAAAAAGTTGAAGAAGTGGCCGCTTATTTCCGTGAAGTACGAGTTAAATACGCTGAATTTGAAGGTAAATTAAAAGGCATTGATTCTCGCATCCTCGTTGCTCAAGTACCGGGTGGTATGCTGACGAATATGGAAAGTCAGCTAAAACAGCAGGGTGCTGAAGATAAATTTGATGAAGTATTATTAGAAATCCCACGTATTCGTGAAGAACTTGGTCATATCCCACTTGTAACACCAACTTCCCAAATCGTTGGTACGCAAGCTGTAATCAATGTACTAATGGGTGAACGTTACAAAACCATCACTAAAGAAACTGCCGGTATCCTGAAAGGGGAATATGGCCGTGCTCCAGCGGCAATGAATACTGAACTACAACAACGTGTATTAGCGGGTGAAGCAGTAATCACTTGTCGCCCAGCAGATAACATTGCCCCAGAAATGACACAGCTAGAACAAGATGTCCGCAGTCAAGCTGCCGCGAAAGGCATTGACTTAGCAGAGGCTGCCATTGATGACGTATTAACCGTCGCCCTGTTTACCCAAATTGGTTGGAAGTTCCTCGAGAACCGTAACGATCCAACAGCCTTTGAACCAATCCCAACAATGAATACTAATAAGGAAAAAGCTATGTCTTCAACTCCAGGCGTATACACAGTTAAAGTAAACAACCAAAGCTACGTTGTAGAAGTTAGCGAAGGTGGTGACATTAGCCAAATTAACACAGCTGCTGCTCCGGCTCCTGTTGCAGCACCCGCAGCTAATGCTGAAGCGATGATGGCACCACTCGCTGGTAATATCTGGAAAATTGTGGCTAAACCTGGACAACAAGTTGTCGAAGGTGACGTATTACTGATCTTAGAAGCAATGAAAATGGAAACAGAAATCAGAGCAATAAAATCAGGTACTTTACAGTCAATGGATGTTTCTGAAGGTGATGCCGTTAAAGTTGGCGACCAATTATTAGCTATTGCTTAAGGCCATAATAATGGATCAAATTATTAATCTTATTAATGGCTTTGGCTTATTCCATTTGGAATTAGGCCAAGCAATTATGCTCTTGGTTGGCTTTGGACTACTCTATTTAGCAATTGCCAAGCAATTTGAACCGCTGCTTCTGATACCGATTGGTTTTGGTGGTATTTTGGCAAACTTACCCGATGCAGGGTTAGCGATTTCTGCCATTGAAAGTGCCATGCACGCTGGCAAACCAGAAGTACTATCTGCGTTTGCACAAGTACTAGGGCTAGCTGAACAGTCTGCAGATGTGATTAAAATAGGCTTAAAATCAGCTTCACAAGTGCAAATGAAAGAGCTGGTCATACTAGCAGAACAATTTAAATACACAGATGGTATGTTATATACTTTCTATAATGTGGTAATTGCTTCTGGTATCGGTCCTCTTGTGATCTTTATGGGTGTTGGTTCGATGACCGACTTTGGTCCGCTATTAGCAAATCCCAAAACACTCCTACTTGGTGCTGCAGCACAATTTGGTATTTTTGCGACCGTACTTGGCGCACTGGGTTTAAGCTCACTTGGCATCATGGACTTTAGTGTTGCGCAAGCCGCTGCGATTGGTATCATTGGTGGTGCCGATGGTCCCACAGCGATCTACGTATCTAGCTTACTGGCTCCTGAACTAATGGGCGCAATTGCCGTTGCAGCATACTCGTATATGGCGTTAGTTCCCATGATCCAACCGCCAATTATGCGTGCTCTGACAACGCCAGAAGAACGTAAGATCAAGATGCATCAGCTACGTGAGATCAGTAAACTGGAAAAAATATGCTTCCCGCTCATGTTACTTGTCTTGATCGCTATGTTACTACCTTCAGCAACGCCATTACTTGGTATGTTCTGCTTTGGTAATCTTATGCGTGAGAGTGGTGTGGTAGCACGCTTATCAGATACCGCGCAAAATAGCTTGATCAACATAGTAACTATTTTCCTTGGGTTGTCTGTAGGTTCAAAACTAATTGCAGATAAATTCCTACAACCGCAAACGCTAGGAATTTTAGCATTAGGTATTATCGCTTTCTGTATCGGTACCGCTTCTGGTATTTTGATGGCAAAATTAATGAACAAATTTTGTAAGCATAAAGTTAATCCATTAATCGGCTCAGCTGGCGTATCTGCTGTACCGATGGCAGCGCGCGTATCAAATAAAGTTGGCCTGGAATCAGATCCACAAAACTTCTTATTGATGCATGCAATGGGACCTAATGTTGCTGGTGTTATCGGCTCAGCGGTTGCTGCTGGTGTTATGATCAGCTATGTATTAGGTTAACACCATTCAGTTCAGCATGTTTTGATTGAATGATGTAACGTGTTTTAGATATTCAAACGCTCCTACTTTTGGGGCGTTTTCTTTTTTCTGGCAATATATAACGCTTTGCTTTGCAGGATATAATACTAATCTGGCTGTCCAGCATGGAAGACTTGGGTCTTGCTTCCTCGCATGTGCAGACACCGCCATTTCGACTACATACTCACCTTCTCCTAATATCTCCACAATATCGTATTTAGTATTGCTCTTAATCGGTGTCAACCAATAACAATTTGTACTTTTACGGCGTCAGTTAAGCATAAGCCCCGCACTGAGGTAGCAGCAGTCAAAAATAGTTAAAGATGAATTTTGAGCTGAACGGAGAAGCGCTTTGGCGTAACTAATTTCGCCAGTGAAACTAGGGCCAAAAGCAACATCATGAATAATGCGGCTTCGGAGTGAAGTCAAAGTACAACGGCGGATAATAGGGTATTCAGTGTGTTATCTTTACGATAATTAATATAGGTGTGTCATAACACCTGAGTTGAGTACCATCAATCTATACGAAAGCGGGGATTGTGACCCGCTCAAAGGATCAGTCCACCAATTATATTTTTCTTAACTGATCAGCGTCAATGTATTGGGTGGTTAATTAAGATGTTCGGGAGCTTCGAGACCCCGATCACTCTATTTTATATTGGTCCGTGTTATTATTTAATACAGGTATTATATATCACGTGAGTTGTTGAACTTGTTACAATCAGCTGTAAATTTGTTAAATAAAAAATTATCCTTCCGTTTCCGAATTTTACTTTTGCTTGCATCTGTTGCAATAATTCAGCTTCTATTTGTTGGTTACTGCTTCTATCAAGCCTTAATGGAGACATTAGAAAATCAAGTGGGCGCTCGCGCTTTAGTACTCGCTCGAGAAATCGCTATTGACCCCGAATTGGTCCATGCACTGGGTGCCAACGACAAATTATCAGTACAACAATACATCAACGGTTTACTACCCTTAACCGACGCCGACTATATCGTTATTGGTGATAAGAACGAGATCCGTATCACCCATCCAAACCCCTCAAAAGTGGGTATGAAAATGGTTGGTGGTGATAGTACTCGCGCCCTTATTAAAGGTGAACATTATTATACTATGACTGAAGGCAGTATGGGGTTAGCTATTCGTGGTAAAGCGCCAATCATATCAGTCGAAGGCGAGATAATAGGTATTATCTCTGTTGGTTACCTATTAGATCAAGTCAATAGCTGGTTTATGTTTTACCTAGAACCAGTATTAATTGGATTATTATTAACGTTATTCATTTCTTGGTTCTGTGCTTGGTTTTTTTCTATCCATATAAAAACACAGATGTATGGTATGGAACCAGAGGAGATCGCATTATCCTTACGCTTACAAAAATCAGTCTTACAAGCGGTATATGAAGGTATTATTGCCATTGATAATAACGCTTGTATCATCACGGTGAATAAGACTGCCTTAAATATTCTCGGTATCGCTAACTCCCCTGAATACTACAAAGGTAAACATGTTAATGAGATTGCAACACCAACCACCTTCCTAATTGCCAACAGTGAACTTGGTAATGTCAGCGATGAAGTGATCTCCCTCAACGGTGAAACCTTAATCGCCAACCGCACTATAATTGAAAACAACCAGCAGCAGTCTGGCTGGGTAATTAGCTTTCGTTTACGTAATGATATTAATATGCTCACCACGCAGTTAAGCCAAATTCAGCAACACTCAGAAAATTTGCGTTTGCTCTGCCATGAACACGCGAATAAGCTTTCGACTATCGGCGGCTTTATCCAGATAGGTGAGTATGATAAAGCCATCGAATCAATCACCAGTTACAACAACAACCAACAACAATTCATTGATTATATAACCAACACATTTCATTGCCGAGTGATTGCCGGATTAATGATAGGTAAATACAGTCGTGCTCAAGAATTAGGGTTAAGCTTAGAATTTGATGATACTTGTCATTTGCATAACCCCCCCGGCAGTATGCCGTCAGATAAATTAGCGGCAATACTGGGTAACTTACTCGACAATGCCTTTGAAGCCACATTAAAGAACCCTCAAAGCAATAAAAAAATATCCTTACTGATCACCGATTCTGGGTCTGATTTAGTCATTGAAGTCGCCGATAATGGCACCGGTATTGACTCGGCAATTAGCGATTCTATTTTTATTAAAGGCGCTACCAGTAAAGAACAGCCAGGCCATGGTATCGGTTTGTACCTAGTACACCGCTATGTAACAAACGCAGGTGGCTGTATTTTTGTTGATAACGCGGACCCTTCCGGTGCTATTTTCTCACTATTTATCCCTCATAAAAGGAGCTAACAATGGATATAATTGACGTATTAATTGTTGAAGATGAATCCAATATCGCTGAGTTACATGCGCATTTTATAAATAAAACTTTTCGTTTTAAAGCCGTTGGTATTGCCGGTAATCTAGCTGAAGCAAGAACGATGATCAGAATCTTAAAACCTAAGTTAATCCTGCTAGATAATTACTTACCAGATGGTCAAGGTCTTAATCTTATTAAGGATTTGATAGATTCAAAAAATAGTGGTGATATTATCTTCATCACAGCAGCAAGTGATATGGTGACCGTTAGGGAAGCTGTTCGCAGTGGCGTATTCGATTATTTACTTAAACCGATTGCTTATGACAGATTACAAGATACTTTAAATCGTTATCTTAAATACACTAATTCATTAAAATCGACAGACAGAGTTAATCAACGTCTCGTTGATGATCTATTTAATTTTCAATCTCGCGATATGAATAATGATAACTTGCCCAAAGGTATTGATGAGTTAACACTTAATAAAGTCAAAGCAGCATTTAAAATGGCCACTCCTGCACATACCGCAGATAGCTTAAGTACAACAGTACAAATAAGTAAAACTACATCGCGTCGTTATCTTGAATATTGCACTGCAGGTAATTATTTAATTGCTAAAATTGAACACGGTCGAGTCGGTAGACCTGAACGCGTTTATTATAAATCTGAACAATAGATTATTTACATCCGTTATTCATTAACACTGACATAAATAAAACATGTAATTTTACAGATAAATAGCCGCACCGCTTTTAACACCATAAAAACCATTTAAAACTTATAATTCAATCCAATCTGCTCCAGCTTTTCATTTTAATTCCTTCGCATTAATATAATCTATTCACTCGTCTTATTTTTAATAAAAAAGTAATTATAAAATGGTTGGATAAAATAAATCCATCCCTACAAATTCAAGATATAAGATAACATTCACTCCATGTTATCTTATATCTTTAAAGGTGAATATTTTGACATTTAAAAAAATAATTGGCTTTGGTATTGCTGGTAATGTTGCAGGTCATTTAGAACAAGCTGGAGAAGCAGCCGACTTTATTAATGTCGAAACCGTAGATGAAGCACAACCAAAAGCACTGTTTCCTTTTTATGTACCGGGAGCAATAAATTCATTCCTATCAGTATATCCGTTTTCTAATGACCGAATTAAGACTCCTAATGATGCTGATAATTTACAAATTGAAGCAGAAGTAGTGCTCTTATGTGATATCAGCTACAGCGATAATAAAGTAGTGAAATTAACACCGACTCATTTTGCAGCATTCAACGACTGTTCAATCAGAAAAGCTAATGCAAAAAAAATCAGTGAAAAGAAAAACTGGGGCATGCAATCAAAAGGCATATCGACAACGTTACTGGCCATTGACAACTTAGAACCAGGCTCACGACTCGATGATTTTCGCATTGCCAGTTTTCATAAACGAAATGGTAAATTGTCTCGCTATGGCGAAGATTGTCCCGTACTTGATTACAACTATTTTCATAGCAACTTATTGGAGTGGCTCAAAAATCAAATGAACCATCAGCAGGATGAAGGTCCTGCCGAAAATATCGCCGAGTTATTATTTATCGCTGATTACCCGCAACAAACTCTCATTAGTATCGGTGCAACTTGCTATACCCCATTCGGTGAAACAAATTATCTACAAGCCGGCGATACCAGTATTGTCGTTGTTTATAATGGCGAAATATATTCACAACAAGATATTTTAACGATGGCTGACAGCGAACAGTTTGCCGCCGAGCACCTCTCTCACGTTATCCAACAAGTTTATTAACGAGAACGCGAACGACATTACCTGATTTTACACAAAATAAGAGGCCAAAATGATAGTAACAAATATATCTGATCAATTGATTACCGATAAATCACGCGAACATTGGTTTGACTATTGGAAACATTTTAGTCAAAACGATCAAAGCTATTGCTCTGAATATAACTGCTGTAACCCCTCTGTACATGGTGTCATAGTAAAAATTTCTAATCAATTACAAGCTGATAGTTTTATTGTTCCTCTGTGTAAACCACATAGTCGTAATTTGAAAACGCAAATTGAGCTATCTAACGATGCAGAGTTAATTCCATCGATTTATAGCTTATAACGTTAACCATAATGACAATGCCGCTCGATTAAGCAATTTTAGGCTTATATCTCAGCGGAGATCTTGACGGTGTATAAAGCACTAAACGTGACAACGTTCGGTGTTTTTTTTTAGGCAAAATAATTTTATCCCAAGCTGCACGCGCGGTGCTAAAAAGGGCTTATTGAATAACAGTAATGCAGCCTAAAACGCAGCGACAACACCCATGCCAATCACTTCCGAGAATAATAATAATACCGTGGTCAATGATACCAAATTGGGACTGTATTCTTGCTTGGTATAAAGCGGGATGGTCCACACTGCTAATGCTAATAATAAAATAACGGCACGATAAATAACAAACTCCTGGATCACCATCATATTGCTCGAGTCAGCATGCATGCTAGCAACAACGAGCAAGCCTAACATCAGCAATACACTGCTAGCGATACCAACCATAGGTAAAATCACATTAAATGCCTGTAAGCGATGTTTAGCGCGTAATAAGATGACATGCGCAAATACCGCCCCTAACAATACTGCTTCGAACAGTAATAGCGGTTGTTGTTGCTGCCATAATACGAATACACCAGTGATCACAGCAAGTCCAATGGGTAACCGCAACCAGGTACTTGGAATGGCCCGCTTACCTTGTAAACGCGATTGAATTAAGTTTTGCATGATACCCATAAATACCGCCATACCACCGACAATCAAGGTTAATGTAGTCGCATAAACCTCAATGCCAATCATTAACCCAAGCGCTAATACAGCCCAAATTGAGATCATATTTTCGGTAATTCGTTTACGCTGGCCAGGACATACTTCACCTTTTGATAATACCAGCGCTATAAAACAAGCCGCCGCAATCGGCATCATTACGATGATAGGATAAATTTGTTGGTAAAAACTGATTTCAGTC
>SPKZ01005822.1_pt1 | contig 15977 bp, 15 predicted proteins | sample 2456571 | NCBI WGS metagenome assembly SPKZ01 (sample SAMN11192286, study PRJNA482655) | marine metagenome | biome: ENVO:00000447; feature: ENVO:00000244|ENVO:00000211|ENVO:00000569|ENVO:00002023; material: ENVO:00002151; isolation source: ocean water from marine abyssalpelagic zone ...
GGCGACGCTTAGAGCAGCGCCATCATGGTCTCGGCTGAGCTCACATCGACGCCGGGGCCGGGCTCAACATTGAGGTGGCTGACTTTGCCATCTTCAACGATCATCGCGAAGCGCTGGCTGCGATGACCCAGGCCGAAACCCGTTCCATCCAGTTCCAAACCCAGGGCTGTGGTGAATTCACCGTTGCCATCGGCCAGCATGATGATCTCTTCGGCGTTCTGGGCCTTGCCCCAGGCATCCATCACGAATGCGTCATTCACGGCCATACAGACGATGGAATCAACACCTGCCACCTTGATTTTGTCTGCATTGACCACGTAGCCGGGCAGGTGAGTCATGGAGCAACCGGGAGTGAAGGCGCCCGGAACCGCAAACAGTACAACTTTCTTACCGGCGAACAGCTCGTCGGTGGTGATATCAGTGGGGCCCTGGTCGCCCATCACTTTCATGGTGCACGCGGGTACGTTTTCGCCAACCTGTATGGTCATTGGAATCTCCTTGTTAGTCAGGCCTTGGGAAGCGGGGAAGCATAGCAGATGGAGCAGTCATCGCCCTGTCCTCTGTGTGCGCATGAGCACAGTGAAGCATACGCCAGTGATCGCCGCAGGGATTACCTGCAATGCCAACGCTGCGATCTCGTCTGGGTACCCGCACGGTTTCACCTGAGCGAGGAGGCGGAGCGCGCGGAGTACGATTTGCACCAGAACCGGGTAGACGATCCCAGCTACCGCCGATTTCTCTCCCGTCTGGCGCAGCCGTTGGTACGGCAGTTGCCCGACGCCTGCCAGGGTCTTGATTTTGGCTGCGGCCCAGGCCCTGCGCTGGCTGCAATGCTGTCAGAGGCGGGGCACAACATGGCCCTCTATGACCTCTTCTATGCGGATGATCGCAGCGTGTTGAATCGCGAGTTCGACTTTATCACTGCCACTGAAGTTGTTGAGCATCTGAGCCAGCCCGGCGAGGTGTTGTCCGGGCTGTGGCGCCAACTGCGACCCGGGGGGTGCTTGGGTGTGATGACGAAGCTGGTGCGCTCCCGCGAGGCTTTTGAGGGCTGGCATTACAAGAACGACCCGACGCATATCAGTTTTTTTAGCCGGAGTAGTTGGCAGTGGTGGGCTGGTGAGTACGGCGCCGAACTGCAGTTTCACGGCGATGACGCGATGCTGCTGCTCAAAGCCCAAGTCTGATCGGCCCGGCGGCTATCGGTTTAGTAGCGCTCCAGCATGTCTGCGTAGATGCTCTCGCAGTCGTGATAGAAGGTGATTTGGTCTTCACCTAAATAGGGGGCGACCATGGTGAGCAACTGCAGCACGCCCTGGTGAATAATGAGCTGTGGCTCCCGCTCCCCGTGCAGCAGCCTGGCGTAGTTCAGCCAGTAGTTGAGTACCAGGGTCATATTGTCGACCAGACTTACCAGCTGCTGCTCCTCGGTTTCGATTACCGACTCCTCGATGAGGCGTTGGCAGATAGCAAACAGCGCTGCTCTCTTCAGCTGAATCAGCTGGCGAAACCGTTTTTCGATAGCGGGGTAACGTTGCAGGATGTCGTCGAGATTGTGGTAGAGAAAGCGGTACTGGTACATCTCTTCCAGCACAACGTAGAGGTAATACCAGTTGTTTTCGACGGAGTCTCGCTCGCTGCCTAATGGGCTTTCAAGCGGGGCGGCCAACGTGCCGGTGATAGCCACTTCGTACTGGTGGAACAGCTCGGCAATGAGCTGATCTTTGCCTTTAAAGTGGTAGTACAGGTTGCCTGGGCTGATATCCAGTTCATTGGCGATGTCGATGGTGGTCGTATGGGCCTCGCCCTCCTCATTGAACAGGGCGAGACTGGTAACCAGAATGCGGTCCCGGGTTTTCACCGGTTGCGTTAGCCCTTCCTGGCGCGGGCGGTGCTGGCTTTGCGCTTAGCGGGGGCCTTTTTGGCGGCCCCCTTCTTGGGTGCGGCAGTTTTTCGGGTTGCCGCTTTTTTGGCTGGCGCCTTCTTTTTTGCGGCCTTTTTGCGCGCAGGTTTCACCGCGCCCTGATCGGCCATAGCGCGGGTAAGCGCCTCCACTTTATTGCTCAGGCGATCAATCTTTTCGTGCAATGCCAACAGGTCTTCGCCGCGGGCGGGTCGCTGCAAATTAAAGTTCTCGCGAACGCGACCAATGCGCTCCTCGACGGAGTCCCGGGCGGTTTGCCCCGCCTGCAGGGCTTCGCGCGCCTCCTCCTCCAGAGCGGCACCGGCTTTCACCAGGTCACGGAATAGCTTAGGCGGCTGGCCGCCCACTTTGCCGAGCCTGTCTTGGGCCTCATCAACGGCGCGGCCATAGGCACCCACGCCAGCCAGCCAGATGTTCTTGGCAATCTCGCCGGCTTTATCAGTTACTTTGTTTTTATCGTCTTTCATTGTCTGCTCGTTGTATCGCGGGATGTTGCGCAGATGCGTGTTGGCATTAAACCAGAACAGGGGGCAAAAAAAAGACTTGCGTACCGGGAATCGAGGCGGCTTTTGGGATAAAAAAGGGGCCACAATGTGACCCCGAAAAATCCCCTAAACCGGGGATGAGTGAGCCTGGATGGGCTTAAGCGGCGTTGCGGAAGTTAACCTGCTCGCGCAGATCTTCGAAACGTGCCTTGGCTTTCTTGAGCTGCTTGTCCAGCTCTTTGCGATCGGTCAGGTTATCCAGTTCAACCTTGGGCAGCTCGATGTCGTTGATGGCGCTTTTGGCGTCTTTCTCGACTTTCTTGCCACGCTTGATCAGGTCCTGGTAAACCTTGTCAGCCTTCTTGCGACGGGCAGTCAGCTCGTCCTGAAGGTTGGAGAACTGCTCTTGCAGCTGGTCGTAGGCCTTGCCGTAGAAGCCCAGGCTGGCCAGGAATGCGTTGCGACCGGCTTCGCGCGCCTGAACGCCAAACTCTTCGGCCTGCTTAACAGCCGCATTCTGCTTGGGTGCAGCCTTGCGCGCAGTGGTTTTGCGAGCAGTCGTCTTACGTGCCGCCGTCTTGCGAACAGTGGTTTTGCGCGCAGTTTTCTTGGCTGCAGTCTTCTTAGCAGCGGTTTTCTTGGCCGGCGCTTTCTTCGCCGTTGCTTTGGTCTCTTCAGCCATGTGTCATCTCCTGAAAGTTAAAACAGCGCCGTGGCACCGATGAAGAGAACGTTACGCCAGAAAATTAGAATAAACATACTAAAGTCGTGTGCCACTGAGATGCCATCTGTGAGGGTCGGGCTAACGTATACACTTTTTAACAGAGCTGATTTCAGATTCTCGCTACAATCGTAGCCCCGCGTGGGCTAGGTTCGCTCCGGCTTGTTGTGGCATTTTTGTGTGAAGCACATAGCGAGTGCTAGGGAGCGTACTGCGCATGCGAATTGGCGCAGGCAGTGAGTAATAGACAGTTTTCAGTAAGACGTGATGAGAAGGGTGAAAGGTGAGAGGCGGATATGACTCCCAAGTGGCGTAAACACTGGTTTCGTGCCACGGCGGTGGTCCTTATAGGGGGTGCTGTGGCTTACGGCATATTGACGGGTAAGCCCACGCCGGAGCCGCAGGTAGCCCCTGCGTTGGCGCCACCAACGGTGGACGTACTTGTTGCTCAGCCGTCACCTCAGGCACTGAGTGTGGAGACACAGGGCAGTGTAGAACCCCTGCGAGAGATCAACCTGGTCAGTCAGGTGGCCGGCTTGGTGGTGGGTCGGGCACCCGCTTTTGAAGTGGGTGGTTTTTTTCAGGCCGAGGAAGCACTGGTACAGATTGAGCAGGCCGATTACGAGTTCGCCATGGCCCGGGCCGAGTCTCAGGTGGCCGGCGCGCGACAGGTGCTGGCCGAAGAGCGCGGCCGAGCCCGACAGGCGCAGCGCGAATGGCGGGACCTGGGCACAGATGAGGCCAACGACCTGTTCCTGCGCAAACCCCAGATAGCAGCAGCGGAGGCATCGCTTCGTGCGGCGCAGGCAGACCTCTCCTCGGCGCGCCTGAACCTCTCGCGCACCGCGATTTCAGCGCCCTTTAATGGTCGCATCAGCGAGAAAATGGTGGATGAAGGTCAGTACGTGGCCCCCGGGACAGTGATAGCACGGGCGTACGCCACGGATGTTGCTCAGGTTCGGCTGCCGCTGACGGACCGCCAGGTAACCCTCTTGGACTTGCCGCTGAGCTACGACAACAGTGGCGATCAGGGCCAGGCATCACAGGTACCAATGGTCACACTCAACGCCCAGTTTGCCGGCCGGCTCTGGACCTGGGAGGGTCGCATTGTCCGCACCGATGCCAGTATCGACCTCAACAGCCGCGTTGTGTACGCGGTGGCCGAAGTGCTGCGACCGTTTGCCAAAGAGGAAGGCAGTGAGCGGCCGCCGTTGGCGCCCGGGCTGTTCGTCAGCGCAACTATCTCTGGCCGGGAAATCCCCGATGTCGTTACCCTGCCACGCAATGCCTTGCGCACCGATGGCTCGGTGATGGTGGTGGATGCCCAGCAGCGGGCCCAGGCGCGCCCCGTGGATGTGCTGCAGAGCGACGGGCGCCAAATGTGGGTGACCGGTATCAGTGCCGGTGAGCGGGTGGTGGTCAGCGATCCCACCGTGGCTGTGGCGGGCGCCCCTGTTACGGTCAATGCGAATGAAGTGGCTGGGGGAGCGAACTGACCATGGGAGGCCCTGTTCGCTGGTTCATTGATAATCCGATTGCCGCCAACCTGTTGATGGTATTTCTTCTGATCGGTGGGTTTCTCGGTGTGCCGGCACTGAATAAGCAGTTCTTCCCAGAGTTCGAAATCAACCGGGTGAGCATCACGCTTGCTTACCCGGGCGCAGGGCCGCGGGAAGTGGAAGAGCAGATCAATGTGCGCATTGAAGAAGCCATTCACGATCTCAGCGGTATTAAGGAGATCCGCTCTACGGCCCGCCAGAACGCGGGTACCGTGGTGGTTGAGGCCGAGACCGACTACGACATGCAGCGGCTCACGGCGGAGATTAAAACCCGGGTTGATGCGATCAACACATTCCCCGTAGACGCCGAGCGACCCGTGGTGACGGAGATCGCCTATCGGCACATGATGGCCGTGGTCTCCCTGGCCGGCAACCTCGGTGAGCGCGAGTTGAAAGCGCTGGGCGAGCAGCTGCGGGACGATCTGGCCAATCAACCTTACGTGTCGGTGGTGGAGATCGCGTCGCCCAGACCCTACGAGGTGTCAGTGGAGGTGTCGGAGTTCACCTTGCGCCGCTTCGGTCTAACGTTTAGCGACGTGGTAGCCGCCATTCAGGGCGCATCACTGAACCTGCCGGCCGGGGCTATTAAGGCTGAGGGCGGTGATATTCAATTGCAGACCCGCGGTCAGGCCTACAACCGATACGACTTCGAGCGTATTCCCTTGCTGACCAACCGTGATGGCACACAGGTGTTGTTGGGCGACGTGGCGGTGATTGTGGATGGCTTTGAAGACAAGGACGTACGCACCCGCTTCAACGACAAGCCCTCACACAATCTCTATGTGTTCGTGACCTCTGACCCGGACACCCTGAAGACCTCCGAGCGGGTGAATGCCTGGGTGGAACAGGCGCAAAAACGATTGCCCGCTGGCGTGGAGCTTGCGGTATGGCAGGACTCCTCCATTCCCTTTAAAGGCCGGGTGGAAACCTTGCTGAAAAACGGTATCGGCGGTTTGGTGCTGGTGTTTCTTGTGCTGGTGCTGTTTCTGCGACCGAAGCTGGCGATGTGGGTCTGTACCGGGATCATCGTCGCCTTTATGGGGACGCTATTTTTCTTGCAGTACACCGGTGTGAGTCTCAACATGATCTCACTGTTCGCCTTCCTGCTTGTGCTGGGCATTGTGGTGGATGATGCGATTATTGTGGGCGAGTCGGTCTACGCGCGTCAGACCGCCGGTGAATCCGGGGCTAAGGGTGCCCTCAGCGGCACTCGCGGCGTGATCAAACCGGTGATGTTTGCCGTGATCAGCACCATGATTTTCTTCGTGCCCATGCTGTTCATGCCGGGAGAGATGGCAAATGCGGCGGCGGCGATTCCCATTGTGGTGATCTTGGCGCTTACCTTCTCTCTGGTGGAGTGTCTTCTGATCCTGCCGCCTCACCTGGCACACATGGCGCCCTCCAGGCCCAGCCGATTTGCCGCGCTGCGCAAGCTTGAGCAGTTGCGCGAGCGATGCGCCAGTTCGATGAGCTATCTCGCTAAAGACGTTTATCGGCCTCTTCTGGAGCGCTGCCTGCGCGCCAATATGTTGGTGGCTGCTGTCTTTCTGGTGGCGTTAATGATCAGCCTGGCTTTCTACGCGGGCGGCTGGCTGCGCACCGGATTTTTCCCGTCGATCAATGCCGACAACGTAAGCGCCGAGATCGAGCTGCCCGAGGGAGGGTCTTTTGAGGAGACGCTGCGCATACTGCGACAGGTTGAGTCGGCCGCTGTTGTCCTTAAGGCCGAGTACAACAGTAACCCTGCCTTGAACCTGTTTGGTCCCCCGATTGGGCATATCGACTCCCAGGCAGAGGACAACATCATTGATGTGCGTGTGCAGTCTGAATCCGACCTCGTCGATACGGCGGAACTGGCGGCACGCTGGGAAGAGCTGATGGGCGAGGTGGCACCGGTCAAGAAGATGCAGCTGGACTACACGGTGAACGAACGGGGTAAGCCGATACGCCTTGTGTTGGCATCGCCCTCGTTGGAAGACCTGCGCAATGTCGCACTCGAACTGCGTGCTGCACTGGCCAGCTATCCCGGCGTGTACAACATTAACGACACGCTGGATTCCCCGCGAGAAGAAATCGTACTGGATCTCAAACCCGCAGCCGAGAATCTGGGAGTGACCCTGGCGGAGTTGGCGCGACAGGTTCGCCAGGCCTTCTTCGGCGCCGAGGCGCAGCGGATTCCCCGCACCAAGGAAGATGTCAGGGTGATGGTGCGCTACCCAGAGCAGGAACGTTTGTCGGTAGAGAACCTCAGTGAGATGCGAGTGCGCACCCCCGCCGGGGAGGTGCCCTTTGATACCGTTGCCGAGATCCGCTACGCGCCCAGCTACATGGAGATCGAGCGCCTTAATCGCAAACGTACACTGGAGGTCAGTGCGGATGTGGCCGAGGGAACCTCAAATCCGCGCCAGGTCGTCAACGAGATTGTTCGCACACGAATGCCTGAGTGGCAGGAACAGTATCCAGGCCTGAGCATGGCGCTGGATGGGGAGTTGCAGGAAGAGTCCGAGTTTATGAGCGCGATGCTGCGCTACATGGGTCTGTCCATGCTGGTGATTTACGCGTTGATGGCAATTCCATTTCGCTCTTATTGGCAGCCGATCCTGGTGCTCACCGCCGTGCCATTCGGCATCATGGGCGCTATTTTCGGGCACATGATGCTCAGCTGGGAGGTGAGTATGTTCTCCCTGATGGGTGTGATTGCCTGCGCCGGTGTTGTGGTCAATGACAATCTTGTCCTGATTGATCGCATCAACCAATTGCGCGCGGCCGGTCACAGTTTGGTGGACGCTCTGCTGCAGGGCGGTCAGGACCGGTTCAGGCCTATTATCCTGACCTCGCTCACGACCTTTATCGGGTTGTTGCCGATCATGGCCGAAACCAGCCTGCAGGCGCAGTTCCTGATTCCAATGGTGATCTCCCTGGCGTTCGGAGTGTTGTTCGCGACCGGGGTAACCCTGTTGCTGGTGCCCTGCCTCTACTTGCTGGGTGAGCAGGTGGGTACGCACGTCTTGCGCCGTCGTCAAACGCTCACAGACGCGATGGACGGAATCTAGGGAGCGCTATCCGGCTCCCTGTCGCATAACGCGGTTAGAAAGCGTAGCGCAGTATCTTGCTGCTCTGCGTCAGCAGTATCGGCATGATGCGCCAGCGCCTCATCCAGCGCTGGCAGGCATTCGTCGGCACCATCAGTCGACCCGAGGCAGAGATGAACCAGCCGCTGCTGTGATGTATCCAGCAACTGAAACTCTGCCTGCAACGCTTGGTCTTGCTGAAGGCGGTGTTTTAGCCACGGCGACTGCAGTTCTGAGCCATGGGTACTCGTCAATGTCGCGCTCTGTAATAGGCCTGAGATACGCAAACGCTCTTCTTTTCGCGCCTGCGCCTCGGCTTCACGTGCCTTCGATACCTTGTCCAATTCGATCAGGGCGCTGGAAACCAGGCTGCCGATGACGGCGGAAAAAATGATGAAGGTGGACGCCACGTCAAACAGGAGGCCCAGATGTATGAAGGCCAGCAGCCCTAACCCTGCAAGCGCCGCGTTTAAGCCCAGTGTGATCCACAGGTAGGCCCGTGGCACGGTTTGCAGAAAATGCGCCAGCGGTGACTCGGTCCTTGGAATGAACCAGACCAGCAGCAAACCCAGCGACAGTATCCCGCCTATCTCGGTCCACTTTATCCACCAGGGTCGCTGTATGAAACGGCCATCGAATAGGGATTCGATGAGTTGTGCCTGTATCTCGATGCCGGGCACCAGCTCCCCCAGCGCTGTTGTGCGCATGTCATTCAGGCCAAAGCCCGTGAGCCCCAGTAGCACCAGTTTGCCAGCGAGTAACTCCGGATCAGCCTCACCAGACAATAGTTTGGCGGCAGAGAGGTAGCGTCCACTGGAGGTGGCCGCCTCGGCGAAGTGCAGCCATACATCGCCCCCAGGCTGGGTGGGTACGGCGAGATCAGCCACTGATACCGATGTCACGCCGCGTTCATCAGCGGTGGCAATGACCGCCTCCGAGCCTGTGGCCACACGGAACATCTCCATGGCGAGCCCGGGCACCAGCGTGTCGCCAATGCTGCTGATTAGCGGTATGCGGCGAACAACCCCAAAATCCAGATCCACGCTGAGAATGGCCTGACCCCAGGCAGCAGACTGCAGTTCCGGCAAGCTGGCCAGCACGGCGGGGAAATGACGCACATGGGGCTGACTGCTGTGTCCCTGTTCGACGACAGGGGTGGTCACCAAGCCGCTGCGGGTAGTGTAGGTCTCAAAATCAAAGCCAGCGGCCCCCAATACCGAGGGCGTGTTAAACAGCGCCTCAGCCAGCAACGCCTCGTGTTGCGGCAGCTTGGACAGGGCTTCCGCAATCGCTGGGTCGGTTGCCGGCGGCAACGCCGCTGCCACCTTGTCCGGTGACGTCTGGTCATACTCGGGCATGTACATATCCAGCCCCACGGCAGCGGGTTGGTATGCGCCAATGGCATTAATCAACTCAGCCAGTTGATCCCTGGGCCATGGCCACTGACCGATGGCGGCCAGGCTCGCCTCGTCGATGGCCACAATGGTGACGGGCTGAGACTGTCGTTCCCTGGGACTGGATTTCTGGTAGCCATCAAACAGCAGTTGCCGTCCGCTACTGAATGGCCGGGTGAAGAGACCTGAGTACTGGCTGATGCCGCCAGGCAGAGTCAGCTCCGACAGCACCGACAGGCTGCAGGTCCAGAGCAGAATAAGCACGGCCACGGGTCTGCCCTTTTGGAAAGTGAGCAGCGCACGTAAGGTCTGTAACAGCGGTTTCATACCGGTTTCCAGTGCGGCTAGCGGATGTTGATCTCCACCCGTCGATTACGCGGCTCACTCACTTTGTCAGCGGTGGGCACCAGTAGTTCACGTTCGCCCCTTCCGCTGGCTTCCAGGGACGCCGCGTCTACCCCGGTCGCACTGATAACGTCGACCACGGTTTGGGCTCGCGCCCTGGAGAGGCTGTCATTGTCTTCCAGATCACCCACGGTATCCGTGTGGCCGATCACCAGGATTTCGGGTGCTGGCCGGTCTGCCAGAACGGCTTTCAAGCGATCTATTGTCTGCAGTGAGGTGGCGGTCAGCTCGGTGGATGATCCTGCCTCAAAGTAGACGGTGAGCGATACCGGCTCCGGCGGTTGTGCGTCCAGTACATTGCCATAGGCGGCGCGCACAGATGCCGCCGTTTCAGTCGTACTCTCCAGCGTGCCGCTGGCGGTGACTTCCAGTGCACCGTAGGCGCTGCTCAAGGTTTGCTCACCGGTAGCACTGCGTACCACAACCTCGCCAACGCTGCCGTCGGCATCGGGCAGCAGGATCACCTTATCGGCTACGGTATCCGGTATCTCTTCGGGCGTGAACAGTTCTACGATTTGCCAGGCCACAATCGGAATCAGTAGTGCTCCCCACATGGTTTACTGCACCCCTGCTTCAATGATGAACTCGGTACCTCGGACGCCAAGGGTCACGGTGGGTGTATGGAACTGCACACCATCGGGACTGGCCTTGGCGATCTTGCCGGAGATCACCGCAAGCGATCCTCGCTGTACTGTCGCATCCAATGCACCCTTGTGGGTGGTCTTGTCGAAACGAAAGGTATTCAAGTCCAAGGTTGTGTTGGGCCCAGCGGTGAGTCGCGTGTTGTCCTTCAGGGTGATACCCACAGCGCCGGTGGCACCGGTGATAATGCGATCACTGGTCGAGAGCGTGCTGCCAACCTGGGCAGGGAGACGGGTATCGTTGCGCAGGATATGGGCATCTCCCCGGCTGGTCTTGATCGTACCGGCGGCATCGGCGGCGAATGCGCTGCTCCAGGGTTGCAGGGCAATCACGGCGAGCAGGGCGAAGAGCAGTTGTGTAAGGGCCTTCAAGCTAGGTTCTCCCATTGAGTACTAGCCATCAGTGTAGACGCCTTGCAGACCTAGTGTGAGGCGAAGGGGAACAAATCGGTGGTTGCTTGGTGGATGGAGCGTGCGTGTCGCGTGAACTGAGCCGCAGAGGCTGGTTTGCGCGGGGGCAAGTGACCGGCGCGGCGTGTTGCCGCACCGGTAGGATATCGGGTCAGGCTTTAGGGCCGGCGTCCACGATGGCCTGGGAAACATCGAACTTGGTGATGTTTTCCTGGAACAGCTGTGCCAGCTTGCTGGCCTGCTCGTCATAGGCGCTTTCGTCACCCCAGCTGGCGCGGGGGTCCACGTACTTGGCATCGACACCGGGAATCTCAGTCGGGAAGTCCAGGTTGAGGATATCCAGATGCTGGGTCGGTGCATTGAGCAGGGCACCGCTCTGTGCCGCGGCGACAACAGCGCGAGTCACCGGGATGGGGAAGCGTGCCCCCGTGCCGCCCGGGGCACCTGAGCCGCCGGTCCAGCCAGTGTTGATCAGGTAAACCTGGCTACCAAAATCTTCAACGCGTTTCATCAGTAGCTCGGCGTAATCGCCGGCAGGACGCGGCATAAACGGCGCGCCGAAGCAGGTAGAGAATGTGGGGTGAATGCCGGCCTCAGCACCCAGTTCGGTAGAGCCAACGCGGGCTGTGTAACCACTGAGGAAATGGAAGGCTGCGGCCTCTTTAGACAGTATGGACACCGGAGGCAGGACCCCGGAGACGTCACAGGTCAGGAAGATAACGCACTTGGGCTCGCCGCCTGCGTTGGCTTCCGTGCGCTTGGCCACGTGCTCCAGCGGGTAACAGCAACGGCCATTCTCTGTCAGGCTGGTGTCGCAGTAGTCGGCGTGACGAGTATCGTCCAGCACTACGTTCTCGATAATTGAGCCGAAGCGGATAGCGTCCCAGATCACAGGCTCATTTTTTTGGCTCAGATCGATGGTCTTGGCGTAACAGCCACCTTCGATGTTAAACACAGAGCCTTTCGCCCAGCCGTGCTCGTCGTCACCGATGAGGTAGCGACTGGGGTCGGCAGACAGGGTTGTTTTACCCGTGCCGGAGAGGCCGAAAAACAGTGTGGTGTCGCCGTCTTCGCCAACGTTGGCACTGCAATGCATGGACATGACATCTTTTTCAGGCAACAGGAAGTTCTGCACTGAGAACATGGCCTTCTTCATCTCACCGGCGTAACGCATGCCTGCCAGCAGCACTTTGCGCTGGCCAAAATTGATAATAACCACACCGTCAGAATTGGTGCCGTCACGCTCCGGGTCGCAGACGAAGCCGGCAGCGTTCATGATCTTCCACTCGGGCTTGTTGCCGGCATTGTATTGTTTGGGCCGGATGAACATGTTGCGACCGAACAGGCCTTGCCAGGCTGTTTCAGTGGTTACCTTCACCGGCAGGTAGTGGTCTGAGTGCTCACCCACGTGCAGGTGGGAGACGTAGCGCTCACGGCTAGCCAGATGATCCTTGACCCGTGACCACAGGGCATCGAACTTGTCCGCGTCGAAGGGGCGGTTAACGCTGCCCCACTCAATGGCATCTTCGCTGGAGGGCTCGCTAACGATGAAACGATCCGCCGGTGAGCGGCCCGTGCGTTTGCCAGTGGTAACCAACAGGGCGCCGGTGTCCGACAAAATGCCCTCTTCGCGGGTGAGTGCTTGCTCAACAAGCTGGGCAGATCCCAGATCGACGTGTTCCTGGGGGCTGGGGGTGTTCGCGGTCATGATGTACTCGTAGTCCTGTGGTCGGCGAAAGTTCGATTTAGCGGTTGCCGGTTCATTCACATAGGGTGCCAAGGCCCGTCATACCGCCGATCTGGCTGCGGCGGAGGGCGTGCATTATGTCAGAATCGCTGAGCGAAGCGAACTGGCAGGGGTTAAAAATCCACCAGCGTTCTCGCTAGTGCAATGTGGGGTCTTCACCCCGTTCCAGCAGTGCGGCCAGGTCCTCTTTCTGGAACACATACCGCTGGTTACAAAACTCACAATCCATGGTCACGCTGCCCTGTTCGCGCAGGATATCCTCGATCTCATCAACGCTGATGGATGAGAGCGCATTGAGGGTACGTTCCCGCGAGCAGGTACAGGAAAATCGTATGCCGCGTGGCTGGAACAGGCGCACTGGGTCCTCGTGAAACAGGCGGTAGAGCATGCGCTCGGCAGCCAGCTCAAGCAGCTCTTCGTCCTGAACGGTGGCGGCCAGTGTGCAGATATGTGCCCACTGTTCCTCTCGCTCACCGGCATCGGTCACCAACTGGGCCGGCAGCTGCTGCAGTAACAGGCCGGCGGCACGCTGGCCGTCGCTGCGCAACCAGAAACGGGTGTGTAGCTGTTCGGATTGCTCAAAATAGGCGTCCAGACTGCTGGCAAGGCTGCCACCCACCAGCGGGACAATTCCCTGGTAGCGCTGGCCCTTCACCGGGTCGATGGTAATCGCCAGCTGCCCCTCACTGAGCAACTGATCGAAATCCGAGGCGGTAGCCTCCTGCGCGCCGCGCGCGATGGCGCGCACGGTCAGCTCACTGTTGCATTCGGCCATGACCAATGGCACCTGGCCCTCGCTGCGCGCCTGCAATACCAACGTTCCCTCAAACTTAAGGGTTGTGCTCAACAGCACCGAGGCCGCCAGAAACTCGCCCAATAACACCTGCACACCGGGCGCGTACTGGTGGCTCTCCAACACATCGCTGAGCACCTGCTCCAGGTGCGCAGTCTCGCCGCGGATATCGGCCTGCTCGAACAGGAAACGGCGGGAAAGGTCGTTGTCTTTGGGGGTGATGTCAGTCATGCGCGCATTGTAAAGCATCACCGCCCGAGCGCGGGTGATGTTGGCTATTCGCTCGGGGAATCAATAGACCGGCGTGTGACCACTGGCGAAAGCCGGATAGTTGATGGGTCATTGGCCGTTAAACGAGGGTTAGAGGTTCAGCATTTAATGCCAAGTGGGCTGATTTGCCCGACAGAAGTCGGGCACTTGGCCCGATCAGGCAGCGTATGACGTATAAGTCCCACACCCAAGCACAGTGCAGGAGAATTCCATGCGTTTCAATTATCAGGTGGGGATGAGTGTCGCAGAGCACTATCTGCCCTTAGCCAAGGCCGCTGAGGAAGCTGGCTTCGACGGGATTACTATTCCCGACAGCATCTGTTACCCCAAGGAGTGCAGCTCCAAATACCCCTACAACGCCGATGGCAGTCGCGAGTTTCTGGAGAGCGTACCTTTCCTGGAAAGCTTGATCGCAGTCTCTGCGATGGCCGCTGTGACTGAGCACATCCGATTTGCCACCTTTGTTTATAAGCTGGCGGTTCGCCAGGCCCCAGTGGTGGCAAAGCAGGTGCAGAGCATCCAGCAGCTGTCCGGCAACCGGTTTGATTTCGGTGTGGGGATCAGCCCGTGGGAAGAAGACTTCGCGGTGTGCGACGTGCCCTGGGAGAAGCGCGGAAAGCGATTTGATGAGCAAATCGATATCCTTCGCGGGCTGGAGTCAGGTGAGTTCTTTGGGTACGAGGGCGAGATTCACAATATGCCCGCGAATAAAATGTGCCCGGTGCCCACCGAGAAAACCCCCATCCTGATCGGCGGGCATGCAGAGCCTGCTTTGAAGCGTGCTGCGCGAGTGGGCGACGGCTGGATGTGTGCCGGTGCAGACATGGAGCAGCTTACCGCCTATATCCGCCGCATTAATGAGCTGCGCGATGAATACGGCACCGCCGACCGACCTTTCCGAGTGTTTACCACCGGACAGAATGCTTTCACCAAAGAAGGTATCGAGGAGCTTGAGGCCATCGGCGTCACTGATGTCATTATTGCCTTCCGCAACGTGTATGAGCTGGAGCCCGACCACACGCTGGAGCAAAAGCTGCAGATGATGCAGTGGTACGCAGGCGAGTTCATCAAGCAGGGATAAGGCTGCTGCGCGCCGGCGCTTCTGCCGGCGCTCTATGCTACAGTGCGCGGCCTTGTGAGCAGGGTCGGATGAATCCTCGGCGATGAACAATTCCGCACTGTATGTACTGACGGTCCTGATTTGGGGTTCCACCTGGCTCGCCATCACCTATCAGCTGGGTGACGTTTCCCCACTGGTTTCAATCGCTCATCGTTTCGCCCTGGCAGGCGCCCTGGTGTTCGCCTGGCTAGTCCTGCGACGCCAGCGCGTGCGAATGGCGCTGCGCGACCACGCGTTTGTCCTGTTGCAGGGACTGTGCCTGTTCTGCATCAACTACGTCTTCATTTACACCGCCACCCAGCAGCTCGCCAGCGGTCTGGTGGCGGTGGTGTTCTCCAGCATGGTGATTCTGAACATGCTGGGAGGTGCGGTTTTCCTGGGGGCGCGCATGAATGCCGGGGTAGCCGTGGGTGGCATCATCGGTATGGTGGGCATGGCAGGTGTGTTCTTACCCGAACTGGAAGCGCTGGACCTCAGTGATGCAAACTTTCGCGCCTTGTTGCTGTGTCTGGCCGGTACCTGCTTTGCATCTTGCGGCAATCTCGTGGCCGCCAGGCACCATAAGCGTCAGTTGCCCGTGTTGACGTCGAATGCCTGGGGCATGGTGTATGGCTCGCTGGTGCTCTACGCGGCGGCGTTTGCGATGGGTCATGAAATCCGCCTGGTGCTGACGCCCGAGTACATCGGCTCGCTGCTGTATCTGTCGGTATTTGGCTCCGTGATTGCCTTCTGGGCCTACCTCACGCTGATCGGTCAAATCGGGGCCGACAGGGCTTCCTACTCCAACCTGCTGTTCCCGATCGTTGCGCTCATGCTGTCCACTCTGATCGAGGGCTACCAATGGACGCTGCCCAGCTTCCTGGGTTTATGCCTGGTGCTGTTCGGCAACTGGCTGGTCATGCGCAGCCCCCGCAGCTGACATATACTGCGAAAAACCAGAGGCATTGAGCAGCGCGAATGGCCGGATTCAGAGTGAGTAAACCCTACACAATGCCCGTAGAGGAGCTGCGCGAAGCCGCACAGGGCCTCGCCGCCACGTTGGAGCAGCAGCATGGCGTAAAGGCGCGCTGGCAGGGGGATAGCGTGCGCATCAAGGGCGCAGGTGTAGATGGCGAACTCAGTTTTGAGGGCGGCGTCGTCGACGTATCCGTGCGCCTGGGATTGCTCGCTTCGGCGTTCAAGGGCGTGTTGGAGAACGAAGTGCGCCGTTATCTGGACGAATACATCACCTAAGCTGCAATCTGTGCTTGCGGGTTGTCACTCAAGCACGGTGACACCCGCCAGCGGGTCGCTGCCGGTCATCAACTGGTTGAACTCATCAGCCAGCGCATGGCTCTTCGTGACACAGGTTTCCCAGTTAGCGACCCGTTCCTCGGGGGACAGGCGAGTGAAGTCGCTGCGATCCGGGATCTTACCCAGCGGTAGCTCCGCCACAA